>Ga0307509_10005966_pt1 | contig 16654 bp, 23 predicted proteins | sample 10_EM_MG_FD_202245 | JGI IMG/M metagenome (GOLD analysis project Ga0307509, IMG submission 202245) | Populus trichocarpa ectomycorrhiza microbial communities from riparian zone in the Pacific Northwest, United States - 10_EM | ecosystem: Host-associated > Plants > Roots > Unclassified | place... | reverse complement strand
GAACCAACGCATGACCTTGTTTAGGGCAAGACCTGCGGACTTAGCATTGCTAAAAAAAATTCGGCAGTCTACGCAACAGTATGTAGTAAAATTGATTAGGTATATACCATACTTAGCAAGGTGTGGTATGTTACGAAGGGGTATGTGTGGTATGGAGGTATGCCGAGGTATGGCAGCCGAATAGGCAGCTATGGCGTAAGAGACGCTTGTTATGGCAAGGTTTGACCCGAAATCAGGGATTGCTGATGTTTGCCAGAATTTTGGCGCCTCTTTCGGGCCTCTGTTTCCTTTGGAAGTTCAAATGTTGCAAAAGCGGACTGCGTGGCATCTCTAAACTTCCTTGTTAACTGCCCAAGCTCCGTGGTACGCCGTTCGAGAAACTGTAGAGTACTCTCAGTATGCAGCCGTAGTTTTGCAAATGCATGCCATTCTGCTATTCGGTATAAGAGCGTCATAACCATTGTATTATATGGCTCTTGCAGCAGTCCTTCAAAGGCTGGGATGCTGCACTAAAGAATAAGTTAGAACTTGACTTTCTCTTTCCTTATGCCCGACTTACCTGCAATAGGTCCTCAAAATCGCGTGCTGCAAGCTTCTTCATTTCTGATGCATTCGTTGCAAAACGCCTGATTGTGCTGGAGCCAAAAGTCGGCATGGCCCGAAACCTGGTTGTAACAGAAAATATTAATTCTCAGTAACCAACAGTACTGAAGTTGACGTACCGTCGATCCAGCTCAGCAACCAAACTGCCATGAGGTGCAGCAGCATAAAGAATTCGAATTAAATGGGTGAACAGTGCTTTCCAGACCCCCAACTCAAACTCGTGCAAAAGATCGACGACGAGCAAACGATGGACATTAAAATCACAACCAAGTTTATTAATAAAAGCATTCTGAGAATGAAACGTAAAGGTCAAATAAATGAATATCTGAAAACTTGACTTACCAGCGTTGGGACAGAGGAAGTTGCCTTGAGAAGGCGATTGACAAGAGCACCGGCAACGGCTGCACCAGACTTGTAGATCGCATTCCGAGCAATTTGAACCCAGTTAAACAAGTATGTACGAGCATTTTGAAGTCGAAATTTACTGTCACGCTTTGTACCAGTCTGGTCAAGTTTCGATTTTGGAATGAGACACCGAGGGCAAGGACAAAGGCCTTTGTCTCGTATGGTGGCAAGCAAAACTCTGTTGAAAGGATTAGCAAAATCCATGCAAGAAAGAGCTCTATTCACTTCTCAGGGTAATCTGCAGAATACGTAAAGAATCGGGGATATACCCGGCGCTTGATTCCATCGGCACATTTGACCACCATTCCGTATTTATAAGCGTGAATGAAATCTGTGTCCAGCAAGAATTTCCAAACCCCGTGAATAAGCTCTCGACGACAATGTGTCATGAGGTCCTTTTTTTGTGTGCCCCATTTACTGCAGAAAGAAGCAGCAAAGTCTTGAAATGAATCGGGAAGAGACGGAATGTATGCAACATGCTGGCAAGCACCAGAGTTTGGCTGTCCACGAATGTATTTTGAAGCATTCCCAAAAAGAAAGTAGATTGGCCAGAGCTTTGCGGTTCCAAAGTTTGCAAGGTGGGTGCTGTCTGACCAGACCATGAGGGCAGCTATGACCTTCTCTAGCTTGCAATCTAATTGATCAGGAGGAAGAGGAGCACGCTGCACATTGTCATGTTCTTCGATGAAAACGTCTGAGTTGTAGACCTCAGAGAATACCCGCTCTTCTTTACCGCTTGGGGACCTGTGAAACAACTTGAAAGGCGAGAAATGGAAGTGGGAAGCATGGGGTGACGAGAATGCAGCTTGGATAACAGTGGTCAATTTGCGGTAGAGCAACCCTGGAACAGCAAATGTGCCTGGTGGTACACCACTGGTACCGGAAGGAACTTCAATGTTGATGTCAGCCGTTTGAAAAGAGTCGAAAAAGGGGGACTCCTTCTCTGCAGCGTCACTCCGTTGATTCTCTCTCGCCACATTGAAACCTCGCAAATCTTCGAGTTTGAAATCGGGATCAAGAAGGACATCGTTTACAAGATGATTGACTTCAGTGTCTGACTTGGTGGATGTGCCAGAATCCTTCCAGTTCATAAGCATTTCGACTGATTTGTTTCGATGAACAGCCTGAGGAGTCAGAGATGGTGGCAGCATGGACTTAGGTTCAGTTCCTCCAACTCGATAGAGGTCCCCTTCAGGCACGAAGGAGTCGGGATCAAAGGAGGGTCGGTAAAGGTATTCTCGCAGCAAGCCAAAGGAATTTGCGGCCGTCCGCAGCTGATTGCGCACAATCAAACGCAGGCGTGGTAATGCTGCAGTTGGCCGCTTGTTTTCTTCTCTGAGTGGCCGCAAAGGCTCAGGATTAACGTCCTCGTATCGAGCAGGCAGTCGATAATTCCGCTTTGGCCGACCTGCTTGTGTAAATTGGGGAGGAGGCTGTGAAAATGAAGAAGGTGGTGGGGTTGAGGTGGGAAGGGGGAAAGGAGGTGGCGAGGGTTCAACAACTTGATCCATTGCCTGATGCTCTGAGTTATGGGGTACAACATTTTCTAGACGGCTCATACTTGATCCAGCTACGGACCCTTCCTAGAGATACCAATTAACCATGATATTTATCAAAGAAAAGGCTCACTTCTGGAGGTGCAAAGCCTGTACGCGCTTTGCGGTCTTTGAGTTTCGCTCGCCTAATCTTGTTCGAAGAGGCAGTTGTTTTTCTCCGCTGATTTGCCTCTGCTTCATGTCTCAGAAAAGCTTGACATTTCCTCTGATGTTGTGTGAGACCCCTAGCTGATAAAGCGTCGAATCGCTCAGGACAGTGTTTGCAAGGAAACGTCATAAACCACAAGGAGAGCACAAACAAAAACAATAATAGTGAGAAAACTCTCAGCTTTGGGCGATTTTGAGGGTGTTTCGCCATCGGCAAGAAGAGGTATGAGCACACCAGACAGCTGAAGCCAAGCTTGAAGGCCAGCCCTTATTACAGTCAAGCTTTCAAGTTCGCTTCCGGACTCTGAGTCAGAATAATAATACCAAGATTTTCTTTTGAACAATACAACATAGAGTACACCTTGAAGATCCGTAAACCCAATCTCCTGCAACAAACACTCCCACCCTGGTTTTTTCATAAATATCGGCGGAAAGGCTGGACTTCGTCGGTCGTAGTTTTTTCATAATTATCGGCGAACACCGAAAAGGCTGACTTCACTTTTAGCAGAACCTTATTGGTGTGACTAGACGTTTGTGGGCAGAACAATAAGAGCGACTTGTGGAAGTTCGAGCAACTCTTGCAAAATCTGAGGAACGCGGAGCAGAAGCAACGTGCTAGCGACAGGCAGCGCTGCTACCACTGTGATTTTCATCGGCGCCTTCTCTAGATAAGCGATCAAGGCTGCCAAGGATGAGGAATTGTGATCTTCCTTAACGTGAATGGCGGTTATGATGGTGTTGACGACGGGGCCCATCGTTGTAGTCGCAGCAGGAGGAGCACGAAATGTGATTGGTGCTCCCCATCCTTCCCGCAGAACGTAAGTGGCAGGAAATTGCTCTAGATCGTGCAAGGCATTTATAAAGTTTCTGATATCTTCACAGTTGAAAGGCCTTTCGAGCTTCAGATAATGTTCAAAGGCTGCACACCAGTGCTGGGTAAAGGTAAGTCCGGGGTAATCCTCTCTCGAATTGCTGAGACCGGCGGGCGATGTGGCAGCCATAAGCTCCATCCTCTTACCCCCAATCAATTTGCCCCGTCCTGCAATGGCAGCACAACAGCAATCCAACACAACAAGAACATCCAATCCTTCGGTGTCCCCAGCCAGGAGCTTTAGTCCGTCTCTGATATACGTCATACTCATTTGTGGCCCCAGGAACTCGCCCTTGCTGATTCTGGAGGTGATAATGAGGATGTTGGATGGAGCAGAAGCTATTGCGTGGCCGGCATAATGGAGGATAAAAAGCTTGCGTTTTCCCTGTATCGAGTCTGCTTGAGAAATTATTTCCCAATTTACTGCAGCAACCTTCTCATCGTCGCCTAGGGGTCGGCTGCGCCCTTCTACTTTCTCCAGTTGTGAGATGGTCCGGATGAAAAGGGCGGAGTCCTTAGAGCCACCAGTCTCGTCTGATTCCCAGAAAAGGGACAGAGCGGAAATGTTATCGTAACAGTCCAAGGCTGCTGTTTCCATTTGCACGATCGCTGCCTCAACCTTTTCCTGGACGGTTATCGCTTCCGTTTCTTGCAAAGTGGCCATACTGGTCATATGGTCAAGTAGATAGCGGTCTAGTTGCATTGACATTCTTGGGTACGAAACGGCAGTCGATGGGTCAGCGGTCTGAGAGGGGGAGTGGTGCTGATAAGATAAACAAACAACACTTGAAAAGAATGAGCTTACTTGATGTGGGATTTGGGGGCGATTCAAGCTGATAGGCGTCAAAGACAAGATCGTGGTGTTTGTTTGTTTGTGCAAAGACAGCCTCAGGCTTGGAACGCCGCGAAGGCGGAGTAAATCTCTCGTGATTCAGGACTCCGAGTCAGGGTCGCTCCTAGATCTCCTCTGGGCCTAGATCTTGATCCAGAAATAGACCCAAATAATCCCAGAAAACGCTTACGGCAATGCTTACTGGGAAACACTTGGGAAACACTTGCAAGGAAACTTAAACCACACAGAGAATAGGAACAACTTGAAAGAAATAATAGTGAGAAAACAGGGGGTGGTGAACCAGGCTATTATCTCCCTACAGCAACACAAAGAGGCAGAATGCTTTTTACTCTGCGAACGGATCTGCATCCTCTGGAATGTCTTTCTGAGCCCGCCCAGGCCTAGAAGGGTATCCCATCTCCCAGGCCTTATCTTCCCAGCTTCCTTCCGAATCACGAATATATATACCCATACGCCCGAGGGAAAGGTGGTCTCCTACACCGTAATCTTCATCGTAACCCTGGAATAGATAGATCCTACAAAGTGTCGGCTGCCACAAGCCCCACTTCTTGATAGTTAAGAGCTCCGAAGATGCAGAATCAGGAGTCAACAAAAGAGGAGTGTCTATGTGTAGGACGCGAAGTGCAGGGAGAGCTTCAAGGCATGTTCTCCACGGGGTGCGGCGAAAGGCGGCAGATAGGGACTTTTCAAAATCTTCCTAATTTAACTTTTCATTAAGAGAAAGATAAATAAAACAGAAGCATTACTTACATCTTCCGACTTCCAAAATTTATACTTGATCCTTAAAATTTCCAACCTCTTCAAGGAAGGCCCCCAGAGAGATATAAGCGCCATGAAATCTGCCCCATCAACGGAATCGCCTTGCATAATGAGATTTAACTGAAGAAGGGAAAGTTGACCAAGCGTTCTGGACATTGTGGGATACACATCCGAGCCTGGGGGCAGCAAAAGGAGCTCCAGGCACCGAACTTCACAGAAGGTGATCTGGGGCATGGAAATCGCGAACTCGCGGTGGAACCGTTCAGCACTAGTAAAAAAGTCCCTAGCCCTCTCTTCTGTAAGAAGCTGAATGGGTTTGGGTTGTCTTTGAAGGGTGCGAAGGAGCCGGGAGGCCAGAACAACGTCACAGTTGTCGGCAGGAAAGCGCTCGCGGAAAATGGCAAGAATTTGAGATATGATTTCTATAGGAACTGGGTGCATGTCAATAGCATTATTCAGATAAAGAAAATTAGCACTCACAGGCCATCGACGGAGGACTCAAAGCTTGAGTTGTGACTGAAATCACGACGGAACTGAGTCACGCAGGCTTATATTCACAACGCACTAGTCACCGGTCTTGACGACGCCCTTACTTCGCCCCAAGCTCGCCCCCTAAACAGCTCTCTTATCCACGTTTCCATGGCTAGCTCGTGACTGGGCTTTTTATTGTTCCTCGCTGACGCGACAGAAGCACTGCCAACCTCATGAAACTAACCATCAAGACTCTGAAGCAGAAGATATTCACCCTTGATGTCTGGGGAGAAGAGACGGTCTTCGAGGTGAAAGAGAAGATCCAGGCTGTTCGTGGCCCCTCTTCCATCTCGAAAATCAGAAGCTCTTTCATGCAGGTTAGCTTGTGCTCATCGTGATGCATAGATACGGGGACTAATATTTATATAGGACAAGAGCTAGCAAATGACAGGACAGTTGGACGAATCAGGGTTTGCTGGACTCCCAGTGTTCGTCCAAACAGCTCGTAGCCATGTAAGTATCTGAGTTTGACGTATAGTCCCGATTAACAGTATGATTTTGACAGGGCGTGAAAGCAGTACTCTCCCTTGGAGGTTGGACAGGTTCACGCTTCTCCTCCTCTGCCGTCAATTCAGAAGCAAACAGGGCAAAATTCGTTAAAGCAGTTATAAATCTCGCCTTGAAGTACAAGGTAGATGGCCTGGACTTCGAGTGAGCTGCTTTTCTCCTCTCGTTGCACGAATCGTACTGATATTTTCTGCCTATAAGTTGGGAATACCTCAATGGAAAGGGCGTTGGCTGCAATGATTTGAGCCTGCAAGATACATCGAACTTCCTTTTGTTTCTGCAGGATCTCCATGCGAACCCTGTCGGCAAAGTATTGACGGTCACCGCTGCTGTTGGACCCGCACCCTGGCTAAACAAAGACGGCAACCCTGTGGATGACGTTAGAGCCTTCGCCACAGTCCTCGACTACGTCGCCATCATGATATTTGGGGTCTTTGGAGTCCAACTGTAGGCCCCAACGCCGCGGCCCCTCTTGATGATAGTTGCGAGGCAGCAACAGCCCACAGAGCCAGTTCCGCCACCTCAGCCATCAATGCATGGAAGAAAGCAGGAATGCCGAGTGACCGCATCGTGTTGGGTATTGCACTTATGGCCATTCATTCCGCGTTCAGAAAAATGCCGCTTTTATGGGAGGGTCCAAGGGTCAACTTGCGTTGTTCCCTTCCTTCGATCCCAAAGACGAACCTGCAGGAGATAAATGGGACGGTGTAGCTGGGGACGTTGATGTCTGTGGAATGAAGTCAGAGCACCCAGGCGGAACTATTCAATTCTGGGGTATGATTAGCCTTGGTTACCTTGAACAGGACGGCACCCCGAAGTCCGGAAAATACCGTATATTTGATTCCTGCAGTAAAACTGTAAGTTTTCTCTCTGATGCCAGACTTGTGTCCCTCACAAGAATTCTATAGCCCTTCATATACGATGCGGAGAAAGAGATCAAGGCGTCATATGATGATCCTATGGTATGGTCTTTCCATTACATTTACGAATGGATCCTGAAAAAATTATGCTTGATAGTCTATGACAGCGAAGGGCAGGTTCATCAAAGACAACCACTTGCGAGGATTTTCTATGTGGGAGGCAGGTGGAGATTACAACAATTTGCTCCTCAATGCTGTCCAAAGTGGTGCTGAGTATGCGAGCCTTGATAGGCTGTAAGGCCAGGTTTTAAGCCTGCAAGTTGTGAACGTAAATCCGAAGACCATAATTTACTTGTTTGATAGCACTTATTGCAAATATTTTATTGCGGTTTCTGTATCGAATTATACGTGGTGAGGCAGGTAACCGTGTCTGTCAGGATAATATGAGTAAGAACCGTACTTCGTGACCGGCGGGAGCCGTTTCCGTCGCTGTTCGCTGCTGTGTGGTCCTCGTCTTTCCGTCTTAATATTTTTCTTAGGGGTAATATTGAAGAAAAAAGATACAATTACTTCAGGTAGACATGGGAACAGGTACACATAAAACAGAGCCAGAGAGAAGCAGAGGACCCCTAGTGAATGTTAGGTACTGGTCCTACGCATCCAAAAATGGACTGACATACCTTCAACGATCGGCGCCGATTGCCACCACTCCTAGAATCTCAATTGGTTCTGACGCATTCTGTAGGCTTTCGATCAAGTGCGCCACGGTGTCAGAATCTGGATTTTCTGCGAGGCGAAGCATTACGGTGACCGATTTGTCTCCGACGTTTGATTTGTCTACGCCTTGGACCTCCGCCTTTTCCTTTTTTTGTATCGCTGCCTTGACCCTTTCCTCAACGGTTTCTGCTTTCAAACTAACAAGAGAGAGAGCGTCGGCGAGCTGAGGGTGTTCGCTGTCGTTTGACATTCTCGGGGGGGAAGATTCAGACAGAGCTGCTGCCTGTTTCAACAAGTGAGAGATGATAAGATTTTAAAACACAACTCTGAAAAGAAAGGACGTACTGAGACCGTTTACAAAATTCGAGCAGATCGATGATAATCTTTCGATCAGAGAGCCGTGAGAAATATGTCGACAAAAAGCCCAACTCTTGTCGACATGTTTCTCACAACCTTCGGCCCCGGGCCGAACTCTTCGTTCCTGTTGCCCCCGAGTTGAGCAAGCCGAGTTGAGTTGAAAAACTCGATCAAACTCGATCAGGCAAGTTTAGTTGCTACTCGCCCAACTCGCGAGTTTGACTGTAAAATTGCACGTGGACAGTTGGACTTGTTCAGCCAATCATATTCGTGAGATATGTCAAGCACTACGCGATTCTGTAGCTGAGGGCTCCGAAGCATTATGAAGGAGGTCCTCCAACTCATCAAGCTTCCCTAATGCAAGTAGTTCATCAATAGCACGCTTCGTCAGTTCACCTCCAATCAGATAATCCTCTTCCCGTGCCAAAAACCCCTCCATAAAGTCAAGTCGACGTTGCTTTGTTGAGTACTTGCGCATCTGAAGAATTTCGAGTAGCTTTGGACATATTCGGTTTCTTCTATCTGTACAGGTTTCCTTGCTTGACGAGAACAAACGTTCACCTGGGACTGAAGATGCCTGAACTGGTAAGATATCGAGCGCAACTAGAAACGCGAGCGGGTATTTGGTTTCATTCATCTGAATAATCAAATAGGTAAGTTTTAAGCCGTATAACACAACAAAACGACATACATCCCAAGCACGAACAAGATTGATCCCACCTGAGACCTCGCAAACACCTTCTGCAATGTAGCGGTCAAATTCCTTCTCTGCGGTAGCACGGTCAGCTCGTAAATTTTCGGCTTCAATTAAAGCCTTCTCGGCAGGTGTCAGTTCTGGCACAGGAGATAAGGGAATGGATGGCAAAAAAGGTGATACATCTACAGCAGGAATTGTAGCCGGTAGTCGAGAAGGTACAGACCCAGGAAGTTGAGGTAATGATACGATGCGGCGGGGCTTTGTTTGAAGCTTTGACATTCTGACAATCCCTTTCGCAAGATTCCGACTTGCAACGTCACCAGGCAGGTGAGAAACCGATCCAACTGGCATTGATGCTTGGGGTACCACAGCTTGCTCAGCCCTCCAACGACGAGCAGTAGCAAATGCGGTCATCTAAAATCGAGTAATAGTAACATGAATTTATTATGCAAGTGAACTGTGACTTACCGCTTCTAGCATCCATTCTTTTGCGTTACGTACTTCTTGGGCCGACCAGTGCTTTTCAATAAATGGGATCAACCGATGGAGTCTGTGTAGTTGAGAGGGGTACGCTTGTTGATGATGGAAGCGATCGTTGAGGGGACTCGGTCTGGAACAGGACCAACACCCACAACGCGTTATGTTTCAATTCGGAGTGATGACGGTGCAGTCGTGGTCGTAGAATTGGCTGATGCGCGAGGCCGCTTCTTACTACGAGTGCTGCCAGAAATTGCATTTGTTCGTTTTCTCTTCGGTTGTTGTGGCTGAGGGTTGATTCGCGACTTGTGCCGTGGCATCAGTCAAAGGAAAAGAGACCGAGTTTTGTGGTATGGATGAATTTCCATTATCAGGAGCAAGAAGGAGTGGCAATCCGAGAGGTGATGGTGTGGCTGAATAACTGGCAGGGTAATGTTGTTGAGGTAGCACAGAAACATTGCTAGGAGGATGTAGTGTGGGCAGGCCAGCCGCAGAAGTGTGATCCTGATAAGAGAAGGTAGGTGCTCGCCACTGAGAGTTGAAGCAACGGCAGTAATAAGGACTAGGACAACGACACAGAGATGAGTTTGTCTGATTCATGGATAGCCGAACTTCGAACTCACTTAAACTTCCTTTAAATATTCGACCCCACCGTGACCTCATCATTCTTGGCAACTGATGGTAATAAATTTTAGCGTGGTTTAGCCTAGACGATGGTGAAAGAAAACCAACGGACTGCGCGTTCGCGCCGTCTCTCATTGATCAACAATATCACGTGTAGTTTTGGCGCGAGTTGAGCGAGCTTCACTGGCACCTCGCTGATCGAGCTGTCAAATTGACTTGTGTAAACTCGAACTCGGCGAGTTAAACTCGACTCGACGGCAACACTACTAGTACAGGCTCCCGCTGGCAATGGCAGGGGTTTACCTGGGGCACTCTGAAATCTTGGCAGTCTTGAACGATCTTGACAGCATAGGAAAGCACTCTTGTTTGCCCCTCGCACTCTCAAATCTTCGAAGCAAATTGTCCAACTCTTTGGAGAAAGGAGAGTCAAGTGCAAAGGTTTCGGGCACTGTCCAGCCTCAGCAGGAGCCTTTGCCATCCCTTGGGCCAAGGTTCTCCCCCGAGGAATCCGCTGATGAAGAGGCTACGCTGCGTGGCACACCTTCACTGTCTATGCCTTCACTGTCCACGCCCGGGCCGGAGATCTCTGACCTGTCTTCGTTCTTTCCGGCTGGGCTGCGATGCAGTGACCCTGAAGAAGGCAACAGCGACGTTTGTGCAGGTGGAACTTATTCTTCTGCTGGGAGGGGGAAGCAAGACAAGTTAGGCGTCGAGGGTAGAACAGGAAAGGATGCTCGAATTAGGAAGGGTAAGGTCAGCCAGGTTCTCAGGATTAGAGGGGGAGCAGAGAAATTGTGTCCGAGAGGCGGTCGATCAGCTCGGCCCAATCAGGATAAGAGAACAAGAGCACAAATCCGGAGGGCCAATCGATTGGGACCTGAAGGATTGGGGGATCAAAACGATGTCGACGTTGTCGATGATTCCCAGGAGGAAGGAGGGGAGAATGAGACTTTTCGGTGTAATCAAGGATCTGGCGCTTCCGTTCCTGTACCAGAAGAACCCATCCTCAGCATTGTTGCAGTCAACGTCATTTCTGCTCTGGCTTCCGTTGCCCGAGATTGTATCCAACAGTCTGCGGCGAGTGGGATTATTTCCAATGTTCACGCTGTCGCGGCTGCGCTCCGAGATCCGGACTCGACTTTCATTCCTGAGCCTCAGAGTTCGTCAATCTCTCTGGCAGTCTTAGCTAAACGCTGCAAGAATGCGGAACTTTTAGAAGCTTGTGCACACCTTAGTTATTGGCTAAGCGTACTCTCGTTTGCCTGTCAGATGAGCCGGTGGGTGCTTCTCCGCCATACTCTTACTGCAGGTTTCTCACTGTCCCCCCTTTAAATTTCACAGAGAGATGACCACATACCATCAGGCCAAGTACACAATCTTTGGGAGGATCATTGATGAATCTAAACATGACTTGGACGGGGTCAAGGATGCCCGTACTCTTGACCGTTATTTTCAAGATGGGCTGATGACGGCTGCCTTGTGCGGTGCAGGCTCATTCTACATGCTCTTTCTAATGGCCTCCAGCAGAATCCGACCTGAAATTCGGAAACTGAATGGTCCCATGCAGGGACGCGTGGCCAAGCTAATTCGCTGCCCTCCTGGTAAGAGTTTACCTGCAGCTTAGCTGTCCTCTGATGCTCAAGCTGATCAGCGTAGACTCACCCATTGGCCACAAGGTTACTCAGTTTCTCATTCCTGCGATTGCGCATCTCCGGCAATTGTATCCCATCAGTCTCAAAATGATCCTACCTGTGGAAAGACTGCAACTAGGCCCCAATTCGGAAGTAATTGATTGTAGGGATCTCAAGGTGTCGGACACCTTGCTTGACGGTATCATTTATTGGTGATCTCTTTCTATTTTCTCTTAGTAGTCCTACCAAGTTCTGAAACAGTGCCAGTGATTTTGTGAAGGTTCGCGACTGGAAAGCATGGCAACCTGCGTGTATACCTCTGGTTCCGGCAGGTTCTTGGAACATCAATGCACTCCACTCTGTTCTCCCTGATTCTTTTTTCTTCCTCTCTACCGCTTCCTTTCTTTCAGTTAAGAGTGCAAACTACACCATTCCTTCAACAATGTGGAATTCCATTCCTCATATAGAAGATCTCATCACATTCAAAACCAACTATCAACCTACTTTGAAAGAGAATGTGGAAATCACCTACCCCAGAGACGGTGATCGCTACAAATTTACAGAAATTCAAAGGAAATGTGCGTCAAGGGCGGTGGTTCCTCTCAACCTGGCAGATTTTGAAGAGAAGGTGGGTTGTTCCAACTTCCAAGTGTTCTTTTTTTTTCGATGGGAAACTCATTGTGTTCATCTTCAGCTTCGGAAACAACTGCTCTCAGGGAAACGTGAAAGAAAAACACAATACCTTCACTTAGATGTTGACTTTTTAGATGGGTAGCTTAAATTCCGATCCTCCCAGAGTTCTTTTTGCTTACCAGTTGTTCTTCTAGCAAAATTCTAAAGATTGAGGATGTAAACAATGACTTGTTGGCGTTAATTATAGCTAATATGCCTATGGCTCTTCGCCGAATCCTGATCGACACCATTGACACCATTTACCGAGGGCGCCTTAAGTTTGTGGATAGCAAAAAAAACGGTGAAAAGCATGTGTTTGACTCTATTCATTTCTCATATTACAACCGCTATTCAAAAAGGGTGTGTGCGGCTGCCTTTTTTTTTGGTTTTCCTGACTTGTCAGTGTAGGGTGATGGTCTTCCTCCTGACAAGGATCCGGCAGCCACCGGGTTGGACAACGGCTCCAAGGTTAACACTTCCCAATTTGTGCCCCGAGCCTGCAAAGAGCTCGAGGAACATATTGATGAATATCAGCTCTTACATGAGGCTCTGACCCCTCTCTTTTGCTGGATTCAGTCTCTGGTGAGTCTTGTGTAGTTTTTTTATCGAGTCTTACCGTGACTGTGCTACCATGACTCGGACAGATGGAAAAAATCTTACCTGGCCAAGTGGATGAACTTAAGGTGTACCTGGAGGTCTTGCCCTTTCAGCAAGCATCCGCAGTCTATCCTTTCACCGGATGTGTGCTCAACTTAAACGTCACCACAAAAGTCCATCGCGACCCCAACGACAAAGAGATTTGTCTGGTCATTGCTATCACTGACGAAGATTGCGAAGGCGGAGAGCTGTGTTTGATGGAGCCAGGCTTGGTTTTGGGCCTGCGCAACGGCGATTGCGTAATTTTCCCCTCCTGTAAAACTTCACACTTCAACTTGCATTTCAAAGGACGCAGAGCATCGCTTGTTTTTCAGTCGGATAAAAGTTTTGATGATTGGTTAAGGGATGGCAATGGATGGGACGGCAACATTTACATTAGGTTAAGCACGAACTCAGAAGAAGGACTCTAAATACTAATAGCAATTACATTGTTAAGACATCTGCGGACTAAGGTTGAACTATGGTTGAACAGCTCAGATGGCCAGGGCCTCATACTCGAGAGCTGCACGTTGTTCTTTGAATGCTTTGCGAGAAGCTGAGGTGTTTGATTGACGGTAAAGGACGGCTGCTGGGAATATTTTCCTATCAAGGTCACTGTTTAATATATCTTCAAGTTTGTGAGAAGAGGAAACACTCACACCGTCCACCAGTGGAGTAACTCTTGGGCCCTTTTCTTTGCGGCAGGCCCAGGGGTATCCTCAAAAAAATCGATGACATAGTCATAAAGTCCCCGGTAGTCAAATCCACCATAAATTGGCGACCAAGAACCTGCAGTTTGCAAGTTGAAATGGAGCTGACAGTCGCAGTTAAGCACCAGTAAAACGACATAGATACGATATGTAGATGCATACCTGCACAGCGGCGTATGCGATAGATCTGGGAGTAACCTTGTTGTTCAGATGGAGCTTTGACGCCACATTGCGGCGCACGGTGTTGCTGTTAGACTTGGTTGAAGGCAAGTTCTCAGCGGTGTTTTCATCATCTAAATTATCCTTTGCAGAAGACGGCGACATGAAAATGCTTTTATAGACCTGTAAAAATACGAAGCATGAAATACTACAAGACAGAAAAATTCAACTGCACACTTTGATGAGAAGGGTGCTTTTCAAGTAACCAGATTCCAGCCGAGTCGCGTTTGATTTGTACTTTGCATAGAAACACCTTGAGTGGTAGCTGGAAAGCCAGTCGAAATCTTCATCAAAGGCCCGAAGCTTAGCACGATCACTGTAAACAGATGTGGTCACAAGCGGCTGAGTGAATTGCGATTGACTACTCACCCGAGGTTGTCCCAATCGAATTCTACAGGACATAAGAGTTGCCCTGTGGTATCGTGCGCAATACCTCTATTCTTGCGGCAGTTAGGGTCAAATAGAGGAGAGGGTTGAGGCTCAGCCTTGTTCAACCAATCCGTGATGCACGCGCGAATACGACTCAAGTCATCACTACGGGCCCCGTTGGCGCCGTGCTGAAGCTGAAGTTGATTCAGTAAGTGAATACCACAACGTCCACAAAAATGACCTCTGCATAAAACTCGCTGAGCTCTTCAGGTGACCCTTCATCGATTTTCTTCTGAAAGTTAGGGATGAGGCGGCCGAGTTCCCGGACCGCCGCATGGCTGCGTTCCCAACTGGGGCAGTCAGGGTCAACCGCAACAAAAGGAAACACAGGACACACTTGCGCTTGAGGTTCTCAACTTCATCCTCATCAACCCCGTCAAATTCGTTGTTCAGATCTACGTCGTCGGGATCTTCTAGGTAAGCGCAATGCTTGTCCGAATCGGACACCAAGTCCTTGATCTCTCCGCAGATAAAGATCACCTTGCGTATTCCGCGTCCGAGGCGGGCAGTGGAGGTTGTGTTCCTGACCGGTTGAGCCAGTAGGTAACTTTCAGAGTTCAGTTAAATTTACTTACTGAGATTTTCTTTTAGCTGACTTTTCAGTCTTCATACTGTCTTGGAGTGCAAGGTATCGTCGTTTCCAAACAGCAGCGCCGACATCCTCAGGGCTATCAGAGCCAGGAGATGATGGACGGGGCTGGAAGGAAGAGCCAGCTTGCGTAGAGGAAGTAGGCATGAGAGCAAGAACTTGAAAATTATAGAAGAGGAATGTCGTCGCACTTAATATGTATGTTATAATTTCAAATTTAACACAGATGGCCTCAGTAATTATGAGTCAGCTTTACAGGCGTCACTGACGATCGGTACGCGCCTCGCTGATTATGGGCCAAAAGAAGGTCCGAGTGCGAGTCAGACTTCTGGAAGTCAACGGCCCTCTTAGTAATCTTTTTTTCAATGCCACACCAGTGTCGCCGGTATTTCGTTTGACGTAGTATGTCAAGAGCAATGACTCATAGGCAAGTCACAAGCTCAACCCTAGGCCCTTTTTCGCTTACTGCCGGCGCAGCAACTCTTCAGCGTGTATAAATTCGGATCCTACCTAAAATCGATCGTCATCCGAGAAGCCCCCTAATATTGTCGAGTTCCAAGTCGCCATCGCCGTCGCTCTTCAGCGGTTCAGCAAGATCAGAAGCGGCGTCATCCACCCAGGTCATCAATCATCACCAATCAATCAATAACCACCTCCTCAAATTTATTGTTACCACGACGTCCTCGGTTGCTGAACAGAGGGAAGCCAACGCCTTGCGAGGGCAGCTGCAATAAGAGAGATCAGGGAACTGAGGGAAGTGACTGTGCGGCGCGCCCAGGTAAGCATGAAAATGTTTCGTAGATGATGCCAATATTTAATAACTCCAGAACGGTGTGTGGCACGCCCAGGTAAGCATCAAAAATGTTTCGTAGATGATGCTAATATTTAATAACTCCAGAACAGTGTGTGGCACGCCCAGGTAAGCATCAAAAATGTTTCGTAGATGATGCTAATATTTAATAACTCCAGAACAGTGTGTGGCACGCCCAGGTAAGCATCGAAAATGTTTCGTAGATGGTGCTAATATTTAATAACTCCAGAACAGTATGTGGCACGCCCAGGTAAGCATCGAAAATGTTTCGTAGAAGGTGCTAATATTTAATAACTCCAGAACAGTGTGGGGCACGCCCAGGTAAGCATCGAAAATGTTTCGTAGATGGTGCTAATATTTAATAACTCCAGAACAGTGTGTGGCACGCCCAGGTAGGCATCGAAAATGTTCCGTAGATGGTGCTAATATTTAATAACTCCAGAACAGTGTGTGGCACGCCCAGGTAAGCATCGAAAATGTTTCGTAGATGATGCTAATATTTAATAACTCCAGAACAGTGTGTGGCACGCCCAGGTAAGCCGAAATGTATGTTACGTAGATGATGCTAATTTCATAACCCCAGAACGGGAGTCCTAAATCCCCGTTGAAACCGACGATTAGAATCCCCCCCCCCCCCGACGACAATGATCACCCTTTGAAGAGGTACTTCCTTACTTCCGTTTACGATGAGGACATAATACTTTGGATCAAGAACGAGCTCAAGGATGTCAACTTGAAGGAGTATCTGAACGAAAATCGCGGAACGTCGTGGAGGGAATGTAGACCTCAAGATTGAAGAGGTTATTCATCGAAATGTCTTGATTTGGGACTGGTGATATGATATGATGGTGTGTCATGGCCACTGGTACATCAGCAAACTCTGGGGACGCTGTGCAGCGGTCCACAGGGCTACATAGTGTCATAGGGCCATAGAAAGGGTCACCCTTTGTACCGAACCTTAGTCTAATTATAGACGGTTTGACAGCGTGATGC
>Ga0307509_10005965_pt1 | contig 16655 bp, 22 predicted proteins | sample 10_EM_MG_FD_202245 | JGI IMG/M metagenome (GOLD analysis project Ga0307509, IMG submission 202245) | Populus trichocarpa ectomycorrhiza microbial communities from riparian zone in the Pacific Northwest, United States - 10_EM | ecosystem: Host-associated > Plants > Roots > Unclassified | place... | reverse complement strand
TCAGTGCCTCCCAGAGTATCCATGGTTTCTGCTCTCCAGTACGTGACTAGTGACTCCCACCACTGCATCATACTAAACTTGTATATGGTTCTAGTTGCAGGAAGGAGCAAATGATGCATGTGCTGATGATACAAGCAGATTAATGGGCATAGTTGCTGAATGGCTCAATAGTCACAAATCTACCCAGATGCAAGATAGGCTCTCTACTAGAAGCAGGGCAGAGCGTGGCATCTGTAATAATGTCACAGGTCGCCTACTTTGCCCCATCGAATTCGATTGGGATGACCCAGAGTATGTCATTGTTGTCCCCTATATCTTTATTGCCATGGCCTAATTGTCCTATTCAGTGTACGTGCCAACCTTCGAAATGCCACCCCAGGGTACGACTATACTTCAAGCATGTTTCTTTGGTGTCTATATGAGAAGGAGGATGGAGATCCTAATTCTCCCAGGGACGGCTTCCTGAAAGGACCTCTCCTTGAGCATGTGAGTCTTTTGCCCTTGTGTCCAATCTGTATTTGACAATCACTTTGGTTTCAGACTTACTGCCATATCTTCACATCCCCTTCCTCTGCCACCAATGAGAACACAGATTCCTCCAACATTACATCCAGGCAACGCGATATTGCCTCTACACTTCGCATGGGTGGCCGTGTTACTGGGCGATCAATCGCCTATGCTGCAACACAGGTACGTCAAGCCTTCCTGGTTTCTTTGACATTCCATTCCTTATGTTTTCTGCCAAAGCTTGTGCTCGCACTGTCCAGTGCTAAGGCCTGGAAGAAAAAGCATGCAGGCTTTCATTTCCCAACATTTTACAACTTTATTGTTGATATTTTTGAGGATCCTGAGGACAACATTGCAAGGACGCGAATCGACGAGCTCCTGCAGTGGTGGAATGGGTATGTTTACATCCAATATACGGAGTCAGGAGTCCTCATATTTTCACTGCTTTTTAGCAAGGTTTTTCCGGCAACTGACAGTGCGGCCAGTGTGGAGAATTCACGCCGTGCAATGCTAGATTGTCGGAAGTGGCTTTGGGGGGGTCATTTAAGGCAGGCTGAGCTTGCCAGTGCTCATGACAATGCTGCGGCACAGTAACTATTAGGGTACAAGGTTTGCCATATCAGAATAGCATATGAATAGTATTTCTTGACTGTCCATATTGTTGCGATCAAATTCAACAGTTACGACCCAATGACATCATTGTGACCAAAAAATGCTCTGGTTTTAAGCCATGAGTGCCAAGTGAGTTCATTATGAGGTTGACAAGGACGCATGCACTGGCTAGCAGGTGACGGTAGTCTCATCCATATGAAATAAGTTTATATTGAACACAAACAGTTCAGATCATGTTTTAATGTACTTGTAGATCTAGTACCGGATTGACACTAGACTTGTGCTTGATATATAATGTGACTGACAACTCATACATCATAGAAACGATCATAACAAACTCAAGACGGACTTACTAGATGGCACCAGACTCATACAGTCAATGCCATATTGCATCACCTCACGAGTCGTCACAGAGGCACATGAGCCATAGTGAGTCCAATACAAGCTCATAGCTGAGTTATGCCATTCATAGCCACTCACAACACAGGAGATTACCTCGCAAGGCCTTATCGGAATCCCGCCGATTTCCTGATGCATGGAAGGTGACGTGGTGACGACTGGCCACATCCATAAGCATGACTCGGATGAAATATATTCTACCATCTCTCGTACACGCTGCTTCCAGCGGGCACCTCGCAATATCCGTCCCCTATATGCGGGCGAATTTTCAAGCGCAGTCAGGAGACACTCACCCTACAATAGGCCGCAATACCTCAAGAAATGTTGAAATAAGGCATTGAGCTCGTGCGGATGATCGCACGCGCATGGAGGATACGATATGACGCATGAGTCCAAATTCCCTCCCTTATTGCCTTCGGACCTAGAGCTGCATGGATGGCGACGGCAATCAAGCCTTTTGCACCATTTATGGCCAGTACAAGTACTAACGGATGACGCGATGACGGAACAGCCGGTCCAATCTCCCCTCCCGTAGTACCCCACTGTCACGGTCCCCACCCTGCAGTTGCCGCGCTGGCGTGAAAATTTACTCCATGACCCCCACTGTCGCTCTCATTCTCATTAATTTCAATGGCATCTATGAGCAGGTCGTGATATCGACCCCAAGGCTCAACAAAATGGCTCCAGTTCTTCCGGTGCATCATGTGGCCTTCCTTGTCATGATCATCAAACTGGAACTAGGAAGTGCTACTAAGTGGGGGTTCGCGAAGGAGCGCCCCGAGGACTTCACTGAAGTGAGCTACCGGATCTATCTTGGGTCCAAATACGTATGGTCCTGATGGGAAGAAAGAGCAACCGTCCTTAGACGACAGTCATTTGGTGCAGAGGATTTACACTCCTGGACGGTGGGCATAGCAACACTGACAGTAAAAATCTCCATAGCATCGCCTGAGCGACAGCGAGGGCGTGAAGTCACTCTTCTGGTGCAAGTAAAACCACCGAAGAGCTCTGAGTTGAGTAGGAAAAGTATGTGTGCTGGACGTACAAAGCAAGATACAATGATATACGATAACAATTACAGTATCTAAAGAAGTGGACAGGAACCGAGGTAACAAAGCACATTGAGATTTGGAAAGAAAGGCTGAACGATATACCTTCGATTTCACCATTCTACAACGTAAGTGTACAAGTCTCGCGTCCCATGGACTCGTCCGATGTAGTCTTTTTCGAGGAGTCTGTCTATCTCCTGCGCCAGGTACAGTCTCAACCATTCTGCGATCTAAACGAGGGGAGGAGGTAACGGACCTTCTTAACATCGGAAGCCTCCAGCTTGCAACGTTGTGACATAGATGAGATAACTTCCTGAATGAGTGGTTGGTGTTCCATCGTCTTTCGCGTTTTCATAATACTTGATGGGGCAGGCAGATATCATTCAAACAGTTAGTTAGAGAGGAGGGAGGATTGCTCACCGGACGATAGTCGCCTGGATCACATATTTGCGATCTTCATCAACCCTCTTCAGGACATTGCTCGATTCGGCCTTAACCTCAGCCTTAATTGGTTGGTTCAGGTTCACGCGGATCTTCTTTGATTTGAAATCTGAGGGTCTTAGATGAAAAGGAAGGCATAGCCTTATCGAGGAATAGACGCACTCGGGTTGAGGTCGTACTGGTGGTCAGTCTCATCATTGATGAGAATGCGGGACTTCACAAGTGGTTGGAGCACCTGCGTGAGAAGGTCCTTTCCAACGTTTGTCGCGGTGGAAAGTTCATCGAGTGAGAGCGTGTCGTTGTCATTGTATTGCAACAGCACTGCCATCTGATATGCACTCGTCATAAGGATGTACTTCTGATTAAGATAGTTGGTCCGCAGCTCATTTTTGGAGTAGTTCCAAAGCCACGTGAGCTTCCGACCAGAGTGCTTTGTCTGGTAGTATTTCTGGAACCGGTCATAGGTTAGTTGGATGTCAGTTGGGACGATGAACCCGTCCTTTGGCGGATTGAGAGGCCAGAAGTTCGTCCCGAGGACCATAACGCTAAAGTTCATGTCCGTCTCATCGTTACTCTGCTCCATGCGCTCTCTGAAAGAGTCTGTCAAATCCTTGCTGAGACTCGTGTCTACAATATCGGTGAGCAAGCGCTTCGCATGCAGAGCGAAGGGACATACCGGTGAACATGCGCTGGAGCTTGTTGGTATATTCGAAACCGCAAGCCTCTTTCAACTTGGAGATCATGCTCGCCTCCGCTTTGTCTGATATCGATACACCATGAATAAGACGCTTAGAGAGTTTTGTTGAATAGAATGTCTGGAACACGTCCTTCTCCTCGAGGTACTTGAATATGACCATCTATGGGGAGCGCTTCAACATGTGCCTCGTGATGGACAACCAGAAGTTTGCGTACCACGCGATTCAGCGCACCCTCGAGATCACCTTCCTCCGACACCTTATTGTTCTTGAGTAGCAATGCGTCCACGTGCTTCGCAAGCAGCTCGGGTGATTTGCTCGATGATGTGCCAGTTGCAGTATTTCGGTTGACAAATTCTCGACAGGCCTTGTCTAGACTTGCGACAAATCCGGCTTCACCCTTGAAGCAGCGGTTGACCGTTTCTAACGACTTTGTATGGACCTCGATCAGAGCATCGACGTATACCTTCGGTTCAAGTACTTCTATCTCAGCGGGGTCCGTTCCTACCAATGTGGAAACAGCCGCCAGTCCGGTCCTCTTCACGTGTTCCTCGAATTTCATCCGCAGAGGCTCCAGACCTTCTGGGCTGCGAGAGAGTAAGGAATACATGCGCGGAAGGTCCTCATCCTTGTCGTGGTCCAGTAAACTCTGGAAGGCCTCCAACAAGAAGTTTGCATGCACGCGGACAAGGGTGGTGATGAGCGGCTTGCGTGTAGACGGGTGCAGATACCGTTCCACACGATCTTCTTCCTCTTTCAAGCGCTCTTCGGTCTTCTTGAGATAACCCGATACAGAGGTTTCGGCATGGAATCGCCAAGACTCATGCTTATAGTACGCCTCCGTGGCGACAAGGAAGGGTGCTTCGAAATGTTCCTTGTAATTGTTAAGGGAAGTCTTGTTCAGGTCGTATTCGTCAATGCCAAGGGAGACGAAAGAGTCCACGACTTTCTTGAACAGACCTTGATCAACCGTCTCACCATTTCGCTGGCGCTCGATCAGGTGCACGACCGCGCTGGCGAGCTTTGCTTGGATATGTAGAAAGAAATTCGCTTGCCATTGGACGAGGGCTAGCTGTAAGATATGTGAATAAGCTAAACTCGACTAAACGGATGAGGCACGCACAGTATATATAGGATAGATACCCTTTCTGCCTTCATCACGTTCTCGCTTGACCCAGTGGCGGTTCAAATAGGCAAATAGAGAGTTGAGGTAGTTTGCTCCTGCTGTATACCTGTCCCATTCAGCGGAGTAATAGCTCAAGAGAAGCTCGTTTTGTAGCGAATTCGAACACTGCAGGAGGTGTTCATGGTGGTCCTATCGTCATGAACGAAACGACGTACATCTTTCAGGTGTCGCAAATGCTGCACGAAGTAGTGAACGATACGGCCGTACAAAGCGAATCCAGTCAGATTGGCACTAGTTGAGTGCTTGGATGATGTGCAATAGTTATACTGGGCAGTATACAAGGCCCAGAACCTTTCATAGGATAGATCGGTATCGCGTTTGGTCATAATGTGGTCAACGCCCTCCTCGAGGAATGCCCAGGTGGTGGCGATGTCCGCATTTGCTGGCGGCATAGGTTGAGAAGCCATGAGAAGGGAAGTGTTCAGGGGAAAGCAAAGAAGCGAGGCTCCTCGCGGGGGGTCGCTGTGAGAGTCGACCGCGAGCACGAGGGTTGGACGTGCGAAAGCGACGGCGGCTAACAGGCACCAGCATTACTGGGGAGTCGTGCCTCGAGTGTCGTGCATGTCACGGCCATTGCCAAGAGCCCACTATCACGACAGACCTGATCAGAGCTTATTTGGGCTTTGACTTGCTGGAGCCGCGTGTATGCCAGTGGTGACTATCTTCCTTTGGGCCGCCTTGGCAATAAACCAGTACGCTCTTTTCACTTCCCATCTCACAACGCAACTGTGACCACGGACGACATCTGCATGATTTGCTACCTGATTGCCTTGTATCTTCCCTCAGTCACTATGTATCTCTCCCCGTACAAGGATCCCAGCAAAATTGCTCGCTGAAACAAACACCTCACTCTTCCATGCTCAGCGCCACGGCTACAATTCCTTTTTGTTTGAAACCATGTGTCAAAGATCGAGACGTGCGGAAGGCCTCAGAGTGGTATGAGCTGCTATTACAGTACAGTATTGCTGTTATCAGAGGAACTGTGGTGTCCAGGGGCCAGAAGGTCCGAAAACATTGCTCGTAGGCATGTAATTCAGAGCGACTGACGATTATGGTGCCATGCCAGCAATATCATTTCCCAAATCCCGGCCGTTTATCATGATCAATGATCGCAGACTATCTCGGAATCGTTGCCATATTACGCACTTCACGTGGCTGAATTTCGATCACTTTGCGTTACTACACTGTCTACACACATCACAGGCAGAAGATTAGAGCGCTCTGAGCTCTGTCTCATGATTATTCTTCCCTGTAACCACACTAACTTATCTGGAGCTCGAGGTGATACCCTCCTTACACTTATCTGGCAAGATCTGAGAGTGACGGCTCACGGAACCTTTCTCATACCACGATATTTGTAATAAGATCCCATCGCATCAGTTGCGTAGTGAGCCATACATGTCTGTCGTCCATCGCCACGTCCGCAAAACGTCATACGTCGTCTCACGATCGGGCACCCTAAGGGCACTAGAGACGACACAGAAGCGTACGCGCTTAGGTTTGAGGTTTGAGACCTGGAAAACTGCAGACGTGTGTCAGTTGAGTCATGTTCTTCAACTGAAGTGCGGTGGAACCTACAAGAACGGGGACGAGATTCCCATCGGTCATGGTTGATGCTGCACCCAGCTGCGACATGGATTTGGAGCCGCTGATCCGAGTCCTAACCCGAATTCTTCGTGACGGGATTTCCAAGAATGCGGAGGGCAGGAATGCGGGACGCTTACAGGGACACAATGATAAAGCAACGCACAGGCCTACCCACTGGTCGAACACCCGGAATCTGGACCCAGGCCCGTTATAGCCTGATCTTTTCAACGCTCAAGGATAACCTGTATGGCCATCATTTTATCAGTTTCATGGAGTGATGTGGACATGTCAAAGACCGGCCGTAGGGCTTAAGTTCGGAGTCGAGTTGCGGCATGTCCTGGCTCGTTTGTGAGTAAATCCCGAGCCGCCTGCCAAAGCTCATGACGACTCGGTGCTAAGGTGCTGGAGTCGCAGGCCAAAGCAACTTAGTGCTTGAGGATAAAACATGAGGAGAAAGAAGTAGAAAAGCAGTAATATTCAAGATACAAGCGACAAGAGACGCAAGTACCAAGGAGGTGCGCCTGATTGTAAGAAAGACCAAGCTAAAAGCTCGGCCTCTGAGGAAGGGTAGGCCATATATATGGGAATGCATCGTCCTACGTTGCCCTAGTGTACAGACGAACGAACAGAAGGGAAGGAGAACCATAGAGTTACACCACCCAGTTTTCTTGTTACGAGCCGTCATCCTGCCATCACGATGGACGTCAATCAACTATCGTTGCCAAGCTAGAGAACAGAATTTGTCACCTCTTCCCCAGGTCGAAGTTAAAGATATTTTCCTGACCTCTTCGGATGTTTGCCTTTGATCATGTTAAAAACAGTCTAGCAGCCGATGTCGCTTTTGAAACCATCAGGAATATCAAAGCGAATAATCATGAGTACTGACCGGAGGGGCTCGATATCGAGATTGTTGGTAGCGACGATAATGGCGAAAAGTGTCTCTAGGTCGACCTCCATAAACTTCTGATCCCACTCGCCGATTTCACCGCGGGGCTCGTGAGTTCCATTCAGTGCCTGGGCACCTGGAAGTGGTTCTTCTCTGAGAAGTTCGCGTATTGAAGGACCCGTGTCGTGAGAAAGATGCTAAGAACGGAAGGGATTGAAGAATCCGATACGTACCTTTTTCAAAATCCCCGATGAGACATTTTGCAGTGGCATCGGCTGGTCGCTGTCTCTGATAACTATCGAGTCGCAAGTGATAAAAGGGTGCCACAGAACGTTCGGCGATGTTCTGATAGATGGCGATTTGTTCATGATCGGAGGCTATGAGAAGAACCATCGTGAATTTAAGCGAAGACAATGATGGGATAAAGGAGAGAAAAGGGGATCCGGTTGGGCGTTGAATTACCACGTACATGGAAAGGGACAACCAGCCACAATACGACCAAACCCATTCGTTGAAGGTGACATCGTGGGGACTCGACGCGTGCACTGCCAAGTCTCTTACGAGCTCCTCAGAGAATAACACAGACATTCCCCTTACAGTAGCCATTCAAGGAGCCAGCGCGAGGCGTGCCAGACTACCAGTGAACAACGTCTCAAGGGGAACCAGGTCCGCAGATTGTTGCACGACGGCGAGCCGAATGCTTAATGGTACCTGATCATGATGCGATTGATACATTCTTGAGGAATGTCTGATTTATGGAAAAGGGATACTGGTTTACGGTGGCGATGAGACAGGAAGAATATGTATAACTTACAGTAAGAGGCGTGTTGCGGCCACGAAAAAGAGCGGAATTCCAAATATTGTATAAGCGCGATGATCCGCTCCGCAACCACCTCAGTCGCCACCCGGCGATTCAAACTAAGCCCGTCCCGTCGAGGTCAACTCGCCTGGCTCAACGAGTAACAGAGCTTAGCCAGACTCGGACATGGAATCTTGACTCGCCATTGGGGATCAAAAATGACATCTCCCCTGTAAATGACCCTTGGCTACTGCTCTGGTCTACTTCCTCCTTCGTTAGGCTTCTCACTTTCCGCCTCCGCGTCTTGCTGCCAGACTTCCTTAGATTTTCCTCACTCAACGCGTCGCTTCTCCATGTGGGCCTCTCGGTGACAGATCAAGTTTCTGGTGCATGGCAGCGCTAAGGCACCAACTCCCTTTTGTTATACTGTAACCCCCTGCTGAGGATCGACTCCTGGAGACCCTGATCATGAGATCCTGTAGTGTACAAGGTCAGAATACGTACTCGCGTGATGACTGACCGACCTGAGCGGGGCCTTCGCCCTGTTTTGGTAAAAATCTCCATGTGTCGTTTTACTCTCTGGGTCATAAAAGGATTCAGTGGCCTGAAGAGTGGTGAAACGCTATTGTAAACGCTGTAAGGCCCATCCGCGTATCAAGTTTCATGGCTCAAGCGCTGTGTTATTGGACCAGGGCCTTAAATACGATGCTTTCAACGGCTCGACACACTTCGTCCTTTTCTCCTGTGGGCTCCCCCTTCCACTCTACTTAGCCTCGTACGACTTGACCTGACACATCAACATGTCTGCATCAGCTGTAGTTGATATACGGAACACCTACGGGGCCGTTTTCATAGGGTTGCTTGTTAGCACTCTGTGCGTCCTCTCATTACTTTTCCCCACCATTCGCTGAGTTTATCAACATTCAGCCTCAATGGTGTGACAGTAACTCAGACGTGAGCGGAGGGACCTACCTATCTTCCCAGGCCGTTAACGAACCCGGGCCATTCAGATGGATTTACTACTGGTAACAAATTCTTGTTCTCCCACATTGCCACACAAAACTGAATAACATTTAGGCATTATCGTAGCAGAGATTCGATGGCACTCAAAGGATTTGTCGCATTATTGTTGTACGTGTGGCACCTCACCCAGTCAACACATCTGACGAATAGTGGCCTTCTCAGTGTCCTGGACACGGCACATATGGCACTATGTATTTATTCGGTGTACTGGTGAGACAAAAACTTCCTTTACTGTCCTCCGTGCTCATGGTATTAGGTATCTGATCCTGAATTTTGGCAACGTTACAAACCTGGACATTAACATGTTGTGTGTCGGGTCGTTCTGCCAGTGATGGATATTGCCTCTGATTCGCAGCCTAGGGTGATGAACGTGGGTAGTCCTTCAACACAGATATCACTTCTATGACACATTCCCATCTAAACGTTGAATAGATCGCAAGTGACGTCATTGTATGTTCCTCCTTTGCTGATTTATTGAACAACTTACTCATCACTGCTATAGAGTCTTGCTGGCTATTTAGTTCAACTGTCTGTCCCTCGTCCCTGTATCTTGCTCGTGACTTCTCCTGATGCGTAGTAGCTTTTATGCGAGGCGGATTTATATCAGTAAACTTCCCTCTTGTGATCTTTCAAGGTCAAGTTGTGATGCAACAGTATAATAGTGAGCGAGAGCCTCCTCATCCCAATGATCGTTGTGAGTTCACTAGGCCAACTTGTTAGACCAATCACTTACCTCCATTCACAGGCAGTGTTTGGTGGACTTTGCTTCGGTAAGTACTTTATGGGAACTGAGCATGTAATTCCTTTGGCCGACATCCCTGCAGTCCTGGGATTTGGTAAGCTTCTGTTCTCACTTCTCTTTGTGAACTGTGTTCATTCATTTGTATACAGTCTACACCGCTAAAGCGTACGTATGGTCTGTCTGTGTTTTGCAACCAATCTGATCACTGAAAACAAGTGTGGAGCTCAAACGATTTTCTCGGTTTCACTCCTTGACTGTATGCACCCGGTTTACTCTCTTTCACGTCCACTGATGGCCCAGCCTGAGCAGTGGGTGACGTGCACGGCAATGAGTTCATCAGCTTTGGCGGATATTTTGATTGCCGTGGCAATGTGTTGGTGTCTCTATCACAGAAGAACAGGCTTTGCAAAGTGAGTTCTTGTCCGTCCGGTTGTCCATGCAACAATATTATGTTTAACATTTATGTATAGAACCGACTCGATGATTATGACACTGATGTCGTACAGTATCAACTCTGGCCTGTTGACGAGGTGAGACCCTATGCCGAGTGCATTGATCACATCAACTAATGAAAGTAGCATCCTTGCTACCAGCATGCTGATCACTGTAGGATATTGGTTTCTTGATCTCGTGCCTAAATTCGTTCTTATGGCGCGATCAGTTCGTAACCGTGCCCAACAGTTTAATTTCGATGATGCTGTTCTGGTTGATGGGTAAATGTATGTACATGCTGATGTCAGATGAAAAGATAATATACTGACATTCAAGCGTTATAGGCTACGTAAACTCTTTCCTTGCTATGTGAGGACAATCTCTGTTTTTGAATAGGTTTTGGCATTCATGTCCTCTAGCCTGAACAATCGTGATTCACTCCGGGAACGGTGTTCCGATGAATCGAGCATCTCCTTTGCCATGCCCTCGATCCGACAAGGTGAAACGGCCCACAAATCGAATACAGGGCCAACTGCTGTCACCGTGACCACGCACCAAACAGCCACTAGTATGGACTTGGAAACAAGAAAGCATGATCAGGACAATGAAATAGAATTGGAAAAAACGGCATGAGTCTCGCAGAATATTGCGGCGCCCTGGGATTGCGATGCTCATATCTCTGGAGAGGTTGTTGTTCTCTATAGTGGGAATCACAACTTCGTGAGCTTTCACAGTCCAAACTTCAAAGTCTAATGGCACCATGAGATTGTAATCAAATACTCATATTAGTGATATTACATATTTAGAATACGTTTGATCATATCCTCAAACTGTTGGTTTTGATTTCTGTGAATGTAAAAATTGCTATTTCGCAAATTTGTCCTTTTAAGCTTACATAACGAGTGATAACGAGGGACAGATCACAAACGGTACCCAGAAATTGCACTGGCATCTCCCGGGCCGGCGGTAGTATGAAACCGCTTCACGTGTCGGTCAAACGTCGCCGTCGGCGCGTGCGTTCCTCTGTCGATCGTGCAAACGGCTCTCTTGGTAACAGTAACAGAGCTTGTTTTGAACATGGAAAATCATCACCCAGTGTTTCATGTGGGAAAACTTTCTTTCTTTTCAAATTCCTCATGGATCCCCGTCCGCCGGGTCCCCTCAGAGGCTTCTTCCATTCTAAATGGAGAAGACAAAATGGATCTGCTCCCGGAGAAGCCAGCTCTACCCGAAGTCTCATGCACTCGATATGATCACCGTTACGACTTACGTTTAACTTCCCGCAGAGCTCTTGGATCAGCTCGCGCTGTTGTGTACGAGCCTATGTTGGTTTCAGGGACAAGCGCTGTTAGTTGCAGCCGATAGCTAGCTTGCTGGTGGCAGGCAGACCTAAGATGCCACGTTACCTTGTCATTCAAGGGACATGCGCAAAGACAGGCTGCGCACTGTCCATATTTTCAACTTTAATGTCAGGGGATTCTGGGAGGATCCGTTCGCGTCACTACTTTGATGTGTCCCAACATAGCCTAGTTCCTCTGTTAGGGAATTTGGAACTTCCTAACATTTGATGTAGTCCCTGAGGAACCCAACTTTGTCATTAGGACCTCGCCACCATCATTGGCTGTCCTTGAGTAGGCGTTAACGTGTGGTGAAGAAAATAGGAAGTTCATTCTGATGCAGACGGGTGCAGTGCCTTGTCGCAGGTCCACCACATTCCATAGCTCACATGTACTGTAGGGAATGGATATAAAGAGAAAATTTCGAATACAGTTCCGAGCCTCGGAGGGAGCCCCGCAGCTCACTCCCAGATGTTGGAGTCTGGTTGAGGTTGGAAGATTGATAGCCCGAACGCAATCGCCCCTTGAGTAGCAATTTCACTACAGCAGTACTCAGGAACCTGGCTCTAGGGGTGCCATCTTTGCCATGGGTTGGGGCTTCAGTCGCTTAGTCAGGAACCGTCGTTTTTCTCAACTGTGATAACTCCGTGTTTTTTCCGGGACCATTTTAGGTATTGGTACTCCACTTTTGCACTTTTGAATGATATCCTTGTAACACTAACTTACACCGTCAAATTCAGTTCGAGCCCGTATGGCGACGCGGAAAAGGGGTTCACTTGGCGACATCCGGAAAACAGATGATCCCGATCAGACATTCTTATGATTCGGCGAATGTACGGGCATCCTGGAATCTACTTTAGAGAGTCATGGAAGGGTCTGTCAGCCTGTCAGGGCATCGGGACAGTCCGATTCTGTTGGGCTTTGTTCTGATTCCTTAAGTACAGTTTCCTACATCCTTACCTCTGACATCTCCGCTACCTCCCTCTGTCAATCTTCTCCGCTACACACAGCTTGGCTCGACACATCGATATGTCTGCCTCAGCTGTAGCCGACATAAGGTACACCTACGGGGCCGCCTTCATAGGGTTACTCGTAAGCACAATGTGCGTCTTCTCTCTTTCTTCAAACCCCACTTTGTTCATTTTCCCAACTTATAGCTTGTATGGCGTAACGGTAACTCAGATGTGAGTGAAGAGACGCCCCATCGCAGTAGATTTACCTTATTGTAAATCTGTGGACTGACCTCTGGAACTTGGATCTTTCAGATGGTGTTATTACTGGTACAAATTCGCCTTCTCTCACGTTTCTGCATGAAGCTGAGCGACTCTAGGCACTATCGTACAGATCGGATGGCGCTCAAAGGATTCGTCGCATTCTTGTTGTATGTGGAGCCGTACACCTTGTTGAAATGTCTCAACGATAACGGCGTTATCAGTATCCTGGATACACTGCAGACGATTCTATGTACTTACTCTATTTACTGGTGAGGGGAAAATATTTTCCCTGTCCACCATGCTCATCGCAACAGGTACCTGATCCCGAATTTTGGCAATGTGGTCAACCTGGACCTCAACTTGTGGTGCGTCGGCTCGTTCTGCTGGATATAACTTCTGATAGGCAACATAGGGAGGTTAACGTACGTTGTCTTTCAATCTGTGTTCTGCTTTTGCGATATATTTCTTAACTTTGTGTAGGTTCAAACCGTCATCAACGTACGCTCCGGCTTTCGCTAATTCATCATACAACCTACTGATGATTGTGATATAGGGTCTCATCGGCTTTTTGGTACAACTGTCTGTTCCTCGTTCTTGTGTCTTTCCTGCGAGTTGGCCTGATCTGGACTAGGTTTTATGCGAGGCGACTTTATATCAGTAAAACATTCTTTCGTGACCTTTCAAGGTTCCAATAATGACACGATTGCCTAACAGTGAGCAAGAGCATCGCCATCCCAGCGATCATTGTATGTATCAGTGGCTGACTTATACATGCGCTTTCTGAAGTCCATTGGTAGGCAGCGCTTGGTGGGATTTGTTTCTGTAAGTACTTCATGAGTATCTGGGCACGTCGTTACCTTGACCAATGGCCCTACAGCCCTAGGATTTGGTGCGTTTCTTGTTTTCGTTCCTTGTCCGTTGATTGTGTGCAATTCTTTGTATACCAGTGTTCATGGTCAAGGCGTATGTAGAATCTGCTAGGATATTTCGCCTGGGATCTGACACCCGAAACCAGATTTGAACTCAAGCGATATTCTCGTTATGGCTCCATGATCGTATGGGCCCACATCCACTTTCTTTACGCTTGCTGACTTTCAACCTGAGTAGTGGGTGACATGCGTGGGAATGAGCTCAGCCGCTTTGGCGGACATTCTGATCGCCCTGGCGATGGGCTGGTGTCTCTACCACAAAAGAACAGGCTTCTCAACTAGGCGAGTTCTTGTCTTGTCACCTACATATTAGAACTAGATTTGACATCTTTATAGAACCGACTCGATCCTTATGATTCTAATGTCCTACATCATCTGCTCCGGTCTGCTGACAAGGTGAGCAATCATGTTGGTGACTCGATCAGATCAACGAACCTCAGTAGCATCCTTGCCACCGGCATGCTTGTTTGTGTAAGACATCTCATTCTTAATCTTATGGCTGGAAATCTTTTCAAATTACGACCAGTTCGTGGCCTTGCGCACTACTTTGATGTTCGAGGTGCTTTTCTGGTTGATGGGTAAATGTATGTTCGCGTTAATATCAGTTGAGGATGCACTGACGTTGTTATAGGTTATGTGAACTCTTTCCTTGCTATGTGAGGGGAATCTTTGCTTTTAAGTGTGTGTTGACATCCTGCGCTTCCAGGTTGAACAATCGCGACACTCTCAGAGAACGGTCTTCCCATTGTGAAATGAGTAACTCCTTCCAATTTTCGTCAATCCGACCGGGTAAACCTGCCCGCAAGCCTGGGACGCGACCAACTACTGTAGCTGTCACCGTGCACCGGACAGCCACCGCGGACTTCGCAAGGAATAAGCATGATTGTGACAATGAGCCAGAATTGGACAAATCAGTATGAGTTTTGCACATTTTGTGGCGCTCAGGGACTGAGATACGCATGTTTCTGAAGGAGGGACTGTCCGTCTCCTCTGTACAAGGAGGACCACCAGGATCGAGAGTATTGGGCCTTGGCCAAATCATGACCACGGTGTAGTTGGAACGGCCTGTTAGTATAATGTATGGTTCATGCTATTTCATCCTTTTTGAAGCGACTTAGTCCCCGGCTGTTACTTTTTTGTAATATTGCTCATTTTAATGGTACCTGTGTCAAGTTAAAAACCCTGCTTTGCATCAGCACCGTGGCGGTCAGTAGCTACGGTGGTAAATACTGTAACGTGTGGAGGCGTGATTATCTCAGTGACCTGTTTGTCGCAGACGGGCACGTCCGCGCGAGAGTTCGAAAGAGGAAGGAAAGATAATGGCGTGAATATGGGGGAGGCGGATTGGCAGTTGTTAATCGCGCGACCGCCGGCGGGAAAGATAACGAGAGAGAGAGAGTGTGTGTGTGTGTGTGAGATACGAGAGGCGAGACGTGACAGCGCAGACCGTGATGGGCACTCGTTGCTCCAACGGCGCGGCTGGTGGTTCGTAACGGCGTAAAGTTTGAGGCGGCGAGCACGCGAACGGAAAGAGAACGAAAGTGGCTGTATTCTTCGGCGCCGGCTCTTGGCCAGGCCGTGAGGGTTATATACAAGTATGCTAGGCACGAGGCGATGTATTAGGATAAAGGGGGAATAAATGAACGTACGAAGGAGTCCTAAATGATCCTATTCCTGGTAAGTGCGTCTCCGGCGAGGGTATAATCCCGACAGGGACCCGAATTGCGAGCTGTCGTGCACGTCGCGTGTGACGTCGGAATGACGGCTGCCGAAGCAGCGCGCGCTTGTGGCGCTGCCAGCGAGGGCGGGCGGTTCGCATTGTGTTGATTGCAGGCGACGTGTGGCAAGGACAGCTTGAGGGTGAGAGGCGAGGCGAGCAAGGCGAGGTGGAGCGAGCGGCAAGGGCTTGACGTGTCGCGTTGCGTTGGTCCAGAGGCGTCACGTGGTCGAAACTGGTCGAATTCCGAGGCACCATACCTTAGTCAGTAACCTTACACCTAGTGCGCTCGCCGTGTGGGCCGTGTGTAGAATGCCGTGACTATTATTAGAGTATTATACAACTTATAGTATATATGGAGGTCTCTTCGTACAACTGGATGGAGCAAAGACACTTGAGCTTGAAGTCTTGGGAAGGTACTGGGAATCCCTCCACCATCATGATCGTCCTAGCGGAGCCTAGCGTTGTACACCATATTTCGTGGTGCGGGGTCTGCAGTGCCCTAGTTCGTTGCCTCTTAGGGGATTTATTTGGCTAGCGCTCCACCGATTTTCTATTCCAAGCACTTTGCGCGCACACTCGAACACCAAGTTGAACGTATCAATATATCAACACCGGTGACCCGGGCGAACCGCCGCCGACTGGTGTTAGCTCGGACTCGGAAGACCGCATCCGTCCATCCGTCCAAAGCACAAGGACCATTCCCACGGTCGCACCCTTACCTCCGCACCCTCAACGCTCTTCCCAAATCCCAACGTGGGCAAATTCATGCCCTTATCACAGCACCCGCGAAACATACCTCATCTACCCATATACCTCTTCTCCTCTCGGCCTACATGTCTAAGACATGCTCGTTTTTGTCTACAACACAGCCAACACAGCTGCCGCTGCTGCCTCTCTTTTCACTGGACTCCGACTTTCGTTCAATTCGTTTCCAGGGACTAGCTGGGCCCTGGCACCTAACTTCTCTCTGTACGGTTTATATCCACAGTGCTTCCAAGTTCAATAGCAATTCAATTCCCAACACATGTGAAAGCATCAGATCGTCGTTGCTCGCCATGCCAAATCGCTCTACTTTCCCAGGTGTCCTTTACGCAGAG
>Ga0307509_10005964_pt1 | contig 16659 bp, 19 predicted proteins | sample 10_EM_MG_FD_202245 | JGI IMG/M metagenome (GOLD analysis project Ga0307509, IMG submission 202245) | Populus trichocarpa ectomycorrhiza microbial communities from riparian zone in the Pacific Northwest, United States - 10_EM | ecosystem: Host-associated > Plants > Roots > Unclassified | place... | reverse complement strand
CACGTCCATCTGCTCCAGGTCTGAGACGAACAAGGCGAGGTCGCTCTGCAACTTCACGACGTTCTGCGAAAGCGAACGGGAGGCCTTGGCGATGTCGTTGGCGAGCCTCGTCGTGTCCGTGTCGCAATCCAATCCTTTGAACCACGACTTGGACGCACCGTCGATCCGCCGCGCCATCATATATGCGAAATGGGCATGGCAACGGAGAATCTCGTTGGTCGCCTCCGAACACCAGCTTGCAGATTCTCTCAACCAGGCGAGATGATGTCGAACCCCCCGCTCTCGCTCGTCCGGCTTCTCGGAGCTGATTCTGCAAAACCGGACCAATCGTTTTAAATTATTGTCGTGACAGTGGTGACAATAGGGCTGAAGAACAAAACGCGAAAAAAAAGTCGCTGTACGCACTTGTTCAAATGAGTCGACCACTCGTTGAAGAGGTCTTCACATAATCGGATGTCACATGTGGCGCTGACTATACGTTCAACATATTCAGTGTCTGGCCGCAGCTGCTCGGCTGGAACAACCAGGGCAGGCGTTATCCAGTTGAGGAAGCGTCTGAATGCTGACAACCTCGATTCATGTTCATACCTTCGAAAGGGGTTTTCAGACACACAGAGACTGAAAGTTTGGACCCAAATGCTTACGGTGGCGGTTTGCTATCTAACATCCGGAGTGTAGTGCTGGGAGTTTTGAAAGGGTGATGAGCCTGATGGAAAGGTGGGGGGAACCAACGATGCAGACAACGCGGCACAGCCAAGTTATGTGTCAAGGACCCCACGAGGCCGAGTCGCAAACATGGGGAGGTGCACGTGCTGCATCACGAGGAAACGCTCTTTCCATTTTGGACAACTCACGAGTTTCTTCGGGCTTTGAGGGCCCTAATGTGTCGATGGGACGGCGTGAAAAGATCCACGACTTGAAAACTGCTGTCTGCTATGGAGCCCTCTCGGGTTCTCAAATTCCGAAGATGCCAGAAGTGATCAGAACAACCTGCTGAGAGCTACTGTTACTCGTAAACCACACAGAGGGTCTCGAGAAAATGCCAGCAGAAGAGAAGCTCCGTAAAAGGATCCCACTCGAGTTCTCTCAAACTTTGATTATTTTATTAGCCGCATGTAATTGCAAACTTCAAGTTGCCGTCTGAGACAAATCACCACCAGGCGCCCATAATTGTTAATACGCAGTCAAAGTTTGGTTGCGTGGCGCTGGCATCCATCGTCTTCGTCCTTCATCATCATCACCGATGGTATGCAAGCAGGAACCCTGAGAGTGGCGACTAGAAATTCCGCGTCGAAGATCCATATCTACGACTGCGCCTGACGGTCGTCTCAAAGAGGAGAAGTTCGGATGGTGAGTAAAGAAGCCTGATGCGAGCGAGGACCGGGGCTCGGAGCGCGCAAACAAAACGTGCTCGGGCCCCGGCCCTGCTGAGGTGCAGCGGTTGTCATGACAAGGCGTGGAAAGGCCAAGCCCTGCTCCATCATTGGTCAAGGATCCACTTTAACGTCACCGTGAGTGACTTACGACGGGGGCTCTTTGATACACCTTTTTTATCCACCACAACCTTCTATAAAAGAAGCCCTGATCTCTATCAGTGATGGAATCCTTCGTTTTTTCGGTCTTCGGTATTGGAAAACGGAACAGGTCCTTCACATGCCATCGGCTGTGACATGGCAGATGGAGGCGGAATTTAAGTAAAAGAGTGGACATGCCCCCTGGGGCAATGGCCGCTATACAACCACATTTTGACAGAGGGGTTAACTAGGTGGCGACGGGTGGTGACGATGCGTGGAGTGAGCAGACAGTGCAGCGAATTGCTGTAAAGTTGACCCGAGAGAGAATTGGTGCCTAGAGACCACAGAGTCCCACGCTCACGACTCGCGTTTTCGTACACGTCATCTAATGATTTTGTCCCGGTCCGTTTGCGCTGCTGCTAAACTCACGGACATAGACTGTGCGCATCACAACCAGGAAACATGAAGGGCGCAAAGCAGCTACAGCTGATCATTGATCAGCCGCCCGAGCTGACATAGCGCGAAAACGCGCGCCATCACCGGAACGCATTCTTGATTTCCGGACGGAACTGTAACCTAGAGGGATACGATACATCAAACTCTACACAATGAGGCGAATACGGCCGCCCTGAAAGCCAAAAAGATGTAGCAGTAGGTTTATTTGGATACCACAAGAACGGTGCCATGGGAGGCCAGTTCAGCTATCTATCTTACTCTTATGAAATTCTATCTACCATGTTTTGATATATCAAATTTGAGAAGCAAGTGGTAGGTGAGAAAAGCACGGAGCGACCCACATTGAAAAAACCAATAAAACAGTGCTGTATCGCTGAATTGAGCTGGACGTCGAGAAGATCTAAACAGGATTCAATGAAGACAACTGCACGCGGGGCGTGGGAAGACAGACACTGAAGACCCTTGCTTCTCGTCCACCGGCACTACTTCTTCGAAGTTGTCGCACGGCGGTCGTAATCAGGCAATTGTGGTGATGCATTACTACATACACAGTGTGAATACGCTGTGTAGTCCTGGACTCAATCCACACTGATAAACTAGGAACAGTGGCGTTCCACACCATCAAAGGCCGCTGTTGCCGCATAATAAGGCACCCATGTCTGCCCAAGGGTGCACCTTATCGTTCAAATCACTTGCGCAATGTTGGCGCTGTCACCCATGTCATCAAAGTAATGATTCCTCTTTTCATTTCTATGGTGTGCGTCAGGTACGGCGATCGCTTCGTCGGTACCGTCACGTCGACCCTGGCGGTGGGTACGGTACTGTACGGCCGCGATATAGTGTGAATATGTGCTTCCTAGGGGGGTAATACTAAGGCAATGTACTAGTACGCTTTGGTTCAGGTCGTGCTTCGATGAGCGCTAAACGGCGTCGGTGGCGGATACCTTGGTTCCGGTGTAGTTAGTCTCGATGGCTGTATGGACAGCTGATGTTTCAAGTTGGCCTGAGTAGGCCTACTATAGTAATAGCGGGCGGCGCCACTACTGGTATCGCTATTCCTGCATCGCAGCACACAGGACTAGACCCACAGGCCCGTGTACATTGTGATGGATAGCATTGGGCAGCCATCATATGATAGTGGTGTTGGTGGTGGGCAGGCGGCGTTGCCCCTTCCAGGGACATGAACCCTGAATCGATTGTAGTCTCCATGACATGGGAAGGCGCATCAAAGAAGAAAGACATGACATGTGGTGACGGTATTGTATCCGCTAAAGCCACCGCAGGAACATTCACGGTAAATTGGAAGTCATGTCCCTCAACAAAGGCCTGGGAAGATACGTCCTACTCACAGCAGTCAACCATAATCATTGAATACTATCGTAGGGCCCCAGTACCACATCAGGGTCAGGATATTTCACCATAGCACGTCTGGACCTACCAGGAACCAGGATATTATGCGGTCAATCCAAGAATGTCATCGGCACCAGGGACAGAATCGAAGAGCATCGGTACTGGAAAATATCATTGAACATACCTAGATGTACAAAAATTATCCACCCACAACCTCAGCTCGGCTCGTCATGCCATCTCACATGTGATCCTGTGGACCCGGGGACAGCGTTTTCCATATTGCGCGTAGTCAGACGGATTGATCAGGTATACCATTTAGTGAGCAACCACCGCCATCATCCAACCGTTCCGGGTCTTGAGCACTAAAGTCACTGGGTTGGCTTGCCGTGGTCGGACATGGCTGTCTAGGATAGTCCTTTGGGCCATTGGGACGGGTGGGTTCTGGTGTCCAGCGATGGCACATGAGCGGCGAGTGACGACGGACCTCCTTCAGTGCGTGAGAACCAACTGCCCAAAGGAATTGAGATAGAGTAATACTACAAACTACAGAGAGAAGACATATTTAGGATACTTGAACTGGACGTTGTCATAATGGGTCTGGCTAACTGTGGCTATTATGTGGAAGCGATCAGCTGCTATAATCTGGCAATGAGCCAGCCAACTCTCAGTCTATGCACCTCAATCGACAACATAGGCCAAACCAAATGAAAAACGTACTCAATCAGACTAGGAATATTTTAACTGACCCAGGAAACACGAACCCCCCTACGTTTACTTCCGCCTCCATCCATTCGTACAGACAAATTTCTTTCCGTCGTGTATTCATCACAAGAAAATGACCAAGTGCCATTACAGATAACCGCCACGATACGGGCGCCGGTCTCTAAAGCTCCTCTCTTCCAGTTGGATCTCTCGGTGTTCTTGGACGAGCTCACACGGCATGCAGAAGCAGACTGAAATGACGTCGTTGAAGTCGTCACCACGGATCCCATAACGTCTGCGCACATTGGAGCGGGTGATGACCTACAAACATGCGTGTCTCTGGACTGGTATCGAAGGAGATGAGAATGAGGCACAAACCTGCAGTGCGGCTGCAGCATGGATGAATCGGAGACAGCCATACGACACGCAGTCGTGGTTAAACCTCTCAACTCGCCCTTGAAAGGGCGCGCCATGTTCCTCGAGATGGGCCAACCGCTGTCGGTTCTGTGAGTAGATGTAGCAGGGAGAGGATATTGCCTGGATGCCTAAAGTCGCCAATGAGTCGGGATTTTATACGGCAGGTAGCAATGGGTAGTGGAGTGGATGTCCTACATACAGACTGGGAGGTCGGCAAGGCAATCTAAGAGGCCATGGCTCCAGTCACGCAACCCATCGCCCAGAACATGTAGTCTCATTGCGTTTCTATCGCCTCCGTGCACAGCCATAGGCATAGAGGGCTTTCCAGTGATTCACCAGTTAGTCTGAGTGGATCTAAGAAAGGTAGTCTAAAGGGAACCTTAGGCTGGCTGTCCACGATCGGACTCTGTTCTCCTGATAGTGGACTTCCCAGTTGCGGTAAATATACCGGGCGTGGTAACGGAGGAGTTGTCGCGTGTAGTAGAGCTCGTGGCTGCGGAGGAGTTGCCACCTGAGGTTGAGTCGCCGCTTGCGGAGGAGTTTCTGCCTGTAGGAGAGTTCCTGTTTGCAGAGGAGCTGACCCTTGTGGGAGGGTTACTACTTGCGGAGGGGCTACCCCTTGCGGGAGGGCTACTACTTGCGGAGGGGCTGCCCCTTGCGGGAGGGCTACTACTTGCGGAGGTGCCGCCCCCTGAGGTAGAGTCCCTACCTGCGGAAGAGCTGCTACCTGTGGTGGAGCTCTCGCTTTTGGTTGGGTTCTCCGAGTCGGCTGTGGTAGATATCCCGGGTGCGGTATATATCCCGGATGTGGGATATATCCTAGGTATGGTATATCTCCCGGGTATGGCAGATATTCCAACTGTCGTGGATCCCTCGACCGTGGTGGGTCTCTCGGCTCCGACAGAGTGATTGGTACCTTGAAAAAGGTAAGCTTTATACATTCGCAAGCGTAGTTTCTCGGAATACCTCAATGTTCAGCGTATTTTCTTCGTGCACGTCAATGTCCGAGTCCGGTATACTAGGAGTACTCATGGCCAATACCTGTCGAAGGAAGGGGGTGCACCTAGAATGGGGAGATGAAGAGGAAGATGAAGAAAGGCACAGGAGATGTGGCGTGCTGTCCGTCAAGTCTCGAGTATTTGAATGCTTCTGGGTACTATATTGATATCTGGCTAGTTTCGTGTATCGCAACCACATAATCCTTCCTCGATTGCCTGGGTCCTATGGCGTACCTAGAAGCAGCCCAAAGTAGCAATATCGGGTCATCTGACGCGAATGACCGGGAGTTGACCGGGGTCCGAGTACCAGTAGTAGTACCTAGAGGTCTAGAAGTATGAGCGTCGAATACTTGACAGCTTTCCGAGTGCCACATAACATTGCGGCGCTCCATTTGAATAAGGGACAAGTTCGAGTACCGGTGTCATGATTTACTGGTGGCCAATTGGGTAAGTAAGTCATATGACAAGCCGACACCGGTCATATAGTACCTCTCTGAAGGCACCTTAGGGACATCCACGAATCACTCGTCCCAACGAGAATAAAATCTGGGAAGATTATTGGGAGTAAAAGCCCTTCCAATGCGCATGGATTGACGTATCACCGCATGGCCTCAATCGGGGTCATACAGCTATTGTTCAGCTAATTTGGAGCTGAAGTTCATGGCGTTTGATTGCGATGTGTGATGCTGAAGGTAAGAGCTGCAGAACGTCAGAAGTTCGTGGAAGAATTCGTGAGATCCACTCGAGTTGCGTTCATTTCCTTGGCTAACTTTCAAGCACCGGGGACTCGGATTACATAGCAACCCACCAAGATCGGGCCTGCCAAGTCGCGGATCACTGATCTGTGATTGACCTTTCTACCCCAATGAAGACCTCGCTGAATGTTCTAAACGAATTCATGTCAGGGACGGCTGAGATATTTTGATCGAGCGAAGCATCCGAGAAGTAGGAGTTCTATGCAGAGAGGTGATCTGCATCAGATCGCAAAATCGAGTTGAAATGCAGAAGCTTCGAGTTGAAGGTGCAAAGTACAGCCGTCAAATAGGTATGAGGGAAACCCGCGGTGACCGCATGCGCCAACGCCTACGATTGCGTATCCCTTCATAAACGCCATCTCCTCGCGGGTTGCGACGAAGATCATACTAAATAGCTGACGTACTTGCCCTGTCAGTGACGATCAAGGACTGTCACGCCCAACTCATAGCAATTAGCCATGATATCATAATTCCCACTTACCGGCAGGACAGACCTCTGCCAGCACGTCTCGAATGCCCTAGACATGTCAAAAACCAAGAGCTGAGATGAGTAAAAAGAACATCTGCACCTGAAAAGGGTCAACGATCATAGGTACTGATCATCATTCATGAGCCCAGGTCCAAGTCGGTCCATTATACCATCATCACATTACACATCCATCAGTGCGGATGGCGCTCCCTGTTTTTGTACATTGATAGACGAATTGATGAGGTATCCAAATTTGTGAAAATTCTCGCCATCGTCCATCCGCTCGGTGTGTTGTGAGTACAAAACGCGGTGGGTGGATTTGGCTGTTCGACATGGCAGTCTGAGTCTGAGAGCGTTGAAAGTGCCGGACCGGTAACGGCGTTGTCTGTGAACCAACTACCCAAAGGGACAGATAACAGTCAGATAACACGGGATAACCAATTTGAAGTGGCATAATTCATGATTTAAATTACGTCTGGACGCCGTCGTGATGGGGAGTCTGGGTCATCACCGATTCATCATGATGCAGAAGCGTCCGGTAAGTTAGCCAGCCCCACTGGCAGCTCATTGTATCATACTAGTATCAATGACATAAGGCTAACCCGTACTCTACTCGGAATTTGTCCGGACGAACGGATAGAGGTGGGAATAAACATAGGTGGTATTCGTGTTTCCAGGGTTAGTTGAGTTTTCCTCTGTCACAGTCGTGTACATTGATTATGAGGAATTGTCCAAACGCCATTGAACTACTACGCGTTCCGAGGCGCGAAGCTCATCTCTTCCAGGTAGATCTCTCGGTGTTCTTGAACGAGTTGACATGGTATGCAGAGTCCGCTTGCGAGGACGTCCTCGAATTCGTTGCCGCGGATCCCATAACGCCTGCGGACGTTATAGCGGGAGATGGCCTGTGGAAGCTCATGTCTATAGCCTGGCATCAAAGCAGACGTAAACAATGAACAAACCTGCAGAGCGAATGACGCATTGACGACTTGGAGACAGCCATGTGACACACAGTCGTGGTTAAATGCCTCAACTCGCTCTTGAAGGGGCAAGCCGTGCGTCTCGAGGTGGGCAAACCGCTGCCGGTTCCGCGAGTAGATGTAGCAGGGAGAGATCGTTGCCAGGAGGCCTAAAGTCGCCGATTAGTCTGGAAACGGTACTGCAGGTGGCGATAGTAGGTAGGGGACTGGGTGTCATACGTACATATTGAGAGATCGGCAAGGCAATCAAAGAGGCCGAAGCTCCAGTCACGAAACCCGTCACCCATAACAGGCATATTCATTGCATTCCTATTTCCCCCCGTCGCCACCCGCATAAGCATGGAGGGCTTTCAACGAGTTAGTAGTTAGTTCGTGGGAACCGAGGGACGATGGTATTAAAGGAACCTGAGGCTGGATGGCCACGATCGGCGTAGACTTTTCCGGCGGTCGAGGACTTCCCGGATGCGATGAGTATGCTATCTGTTGTGGATTTTCCTGTGGAGGTGGATATCCCTGCTGATATATTCTCGGCGTTGTCGGTGGAAGCGAATCTGGTATCTAGAAAAGGATGAGCTTTTCAATGTTCGCGAGCGTAGTAGCTAGGGGCCTGATACCGTAATGTTCATCTCCAAATTCCGAGTCACGTTCACCGAGTCTGGCGAGTCGTACCCACCGATATAGCTCATGATCAAGTCCTGCGGGGTGAGGGGTGATTCACCTACTAGAGGTTGAAGACGAAGAAAGATACAGGAGAGGCGTCAAGCTGTCGGTCGGGCATTTGAGTATTTGAGTGTTTCTGCCAGTGGGCGACACACTGCAATCACTACGATGATATCTGACAGACTGCATGTATCGCAACCACAGAATTCGGCATCGATTGCCGAGGTCCAACTGTGTACCCAGAGGCCGCCCAGAGGGGGAAGATTAAAAATGGTGTGCCTGCTATTTGCCAGAATCCTGTTCCGAGTGTTGGCCGTCAAGGCTGCTTTTTGAGTAACCTAATGCACATGATCTGACATTGATGGCATAGGTCCTAGGGTGAGGTCGAGAGGCGTAGAGGAACGAGACGAAATGGGCCGCATATGGTCTGCCTAGGATCCCTTGCACGTCAAGGCCGCGCGCTAGACTACCTGTTTAAGTCACTTTAATAGCATATGTCTATCATCTGACTTGGATGGCCCTGAGTCCAAGGTGTACCTTAAGTTCTAGATGTGCGGATGTAGACTAGTTGAGAGCTCTCTGGGTGCCGCATACCACGCATGAAACGCATGATATGTCATGCATTGTTTGATAAGTGATATGGGATAAGTCATCGGGCAGTCAATTACATGGGTTACGTTACAAACTGACGCCGCGGCTGTGATGTCGATCATGTACGATGCGGAATCCCAAATGAGCGCTGTACTTCATTAAACCTTCATTGAACACCTGGATGCACCGCGTCAGCGATTGCGTATCCCCCTACGAACGTTGGTCTCTCCCCAGTGTCTAGTTTTCAACGATCGGATCTTAGAAATGTACACTAATTGGCAATGATAACCAGAATCGTATTGCAGCCAACTTGAGAGGGGTCAGTTAGCCATTTCTCCTTGTTGGCTAATGTATGTATCAATGGCATCAGGGCCAATTTATTGACAATCGTGTTCAACTAGGGGCGTTGTTGTCTTTGAAAACGAACAGTGGTAATAACATTCAGTGAAACCCGTGTTTTGATAATCGTCTAGTCTCGCAAGTCACACTCTGTTGGCTGGTACATACAGTCAAGTAACGGTTCTCCACATACTATTGTTACACAAGAAATGATCAAACGCAAATACTTACTACAACCCGTAGAAGCTCGACTCTTCCAATTGGATCTCTCGGTGTTCTTGAACGAGCTCACATGGTCCGCAGCACCCACTTATGAGGACGTCTTTGCATGAATCGCCGCGGATTCCATAGCGCCTGCGCACATCAGAGCGGGATATGGCCTACGGGAAAAACCCATATCTACGATCTGACACCCAAAAAGACGAAAATGACAAACGAACCTGTAGTCCCCATCCCGCACCGAGACCGCATTGAAGAAGGAACCACGAAAGACAGTCGTGGTTGTACCTTCTAACTGGCTCGCGAAGGGGTGTGCCATGCATGTCAAGGTGGGTAAACCGCTGCTTGTTCTGCGAGTAGACATAGCAGCAACAGCAACACGACAAGACGCCTGGAATTTCCAATGAGTCGGGAATAGTAGGTAGTGATGGGTAGTTGACCAAAGACCATACATACATGTGGGAAGGTCGGAAAAGCAATCAAAGAGCTCGTAGCTCCATGAGCGCAGTCCATCACTCATAACAGGTACTCTAAGTGCATTCCTGTCACCGCCAACATTGCTTGGCATCATAGGCCTGGTTGGCTGGAGCAGCGAGCGGATGGTTAGTCCCATACGACCCGGCGGGGGGGGGGTCCGAAACAAACCCTAGGCTGGTCATCCACGGCGACACTCTTTTCCCTTATTGACCTTGTCCGGTCTGACGGCTTATAAAGTGTGAGCTCGGGTGTTCGCAAACCTGTTAACGGGGTTAGATACCTGTATTCCCGGAGAACGTGGAGGTGGAGGTGGAGGTGGAGGTGGAGGATATACGTCAGGCTCGCTCGGTGGGGCACTCATGCTAAATTTCTGCGATGGGGATGACCTTTCACTTTCAAAATCGCCAACCTCTGGACTGGTCCTAGGGTGTACCTGGAGGAAAGAGCGAGAGCAGTCTGAGCGCTTACCATGTGCCGAGGATGGAGAAGAACCTCGCGCGGATCATGCGGCACGGCACAAGCGGTGTTTGATGATCAGTGTGTGACAATATTACGTGATTGATGTCACGAATTGAGAGTGACACGCGGTTTTGGGCCACCGACGCGGTGAAAGTGAAAGTCGTGTGTCGTGGGCAATTTCGTTTAATCATGTCCGATTCCGAATCCACGCACGGCCCTCGACGCTCACAACGCGAAAGGAAACAGGTCATTCACTTTACTTCTGGTGCGTCCCTCACACGTTCTTTCCCGTGCACGCTGCCTCCTGATGTAACAATTCCACCCACTCAGCTTCGTCTCAGAAGAGAAAGCGCGACAGGGTTGATAGCGATCATGAAGAACCTGAACACACAGAACGACACCTCTCCTCTGACGCAGACGATGGCCCATCTCCGGATGAACACGAACACACGGATTATCGCGCCCAAAAGCTTAGGGGCAAAGGTGCTGGGTCACCAAAGAAGAGGGGCAAACCGAAAGCACCCAAACGTACGCGTGTCATCAAGACTGGTGACGCGAAGGAGACCTCTGCACGCAAGTCAAAAAAACCTCAAGCCAATGGCGACGCGTCAAATGTGAACAAAATGCCCCAAGACTTCAAAATCAACACGGATAATCCGCTCTTCAGTGCGTGCTGACTGTCCATCCCATCACTCCTCTCTTACCCATACTCTTGTCAAAGATGCTATAATGAACCCGTCAGCTGCCCTTCAGTCGACAGTCGAGGACTTCCTAGATTCGCTCAAGGAAACTCCTGGGGCGGCCCAAGCGGAACTTGTCAATTGTATCCTCCGCGCGTGCGGCTGTAACGAAACAGTTAACGAGGACGAGGCGGTCGACTATGATGGTGTGGTTGATGCTCTAGATAATTTCACAGAAGCATTGAAACAGGTGCGTTGAACTAGCACCATCCGTTCCCTTTCATCTCACCACCCTTGTTCTTCACTCCTCAGGATGATTCTCCCCTATATCCGCTTACGTCAAGGCTACCCATATTCAAGAAATTTCGCAAGTCCCTATCCGAATTCCTCGAGCGTCTCATTATTTCAGCCGCCGAACTCGGCGTCCTATATACGACGGACTTAATGGCAACGATCCAGACTTGGATCACCTGCATGTCCTCTTCCCAGCTTAGGAGCTTTCGGCATACTGCCACTGTCGTTGCTTTGGAGATACTGACGGCATTATGTGATGTTGCCGCTGCTGTGGATAAGGAAGCCGACGTGCTGGATAGGCAGAAGGCCGGAGAAAGGAAACGAAAAGCAGGAAACAAAGCCAAGGCAATCACTGGCCGAGAGAAAGAGCTAGAAGGCAAAGCGGCAGAAGTGCGCCAGCGAAAAACCAGCTTGGCTGAGTTCTTGAAGGAACTAGTAGACAGGTGCGCCCCTCTCACTGCTTACTACGCTCGGTACAAACAAGTGAACGATCATATAGCGTTTTCGTAAACCGCTATCGTGACTTGGATCCATCCATCCGTGCCGAATGCGTGCACTCCATCGGTTTATGGTTCAAGAAATATCCCGGGCACTTCCTTGATGGCACATACCTCCGCTACGTGGGCTGGGTCCTCTCAGATGCTAATACTCAAGTCCGCCTAGAGGCCGTCAAGTCGCTCTCTGGTGTCTACGAGAACTCAGATTATGTTTCATCCCTGCAGACGTTCACAGAACGCTTTAAGCCGCGTCTCGTGGAAATGGCAACTCGCGACACGGAACTCGCCGTGCGCGTCGCAGTCATTGGTGTCCTCGGGTCTATCGATGCCCACCAGTTACTCGAAGACGAGCAGCGCGAGGAGCTGTGTATGCTTATCTTTGATGAAGACGCCAAGGTGCGCAGAGCTGTCAGTAAGTTCGTTGGGGGCGTTTGGGCCGAGATCGTGGAGGAGCAACTCGCGGGTGGGAAGGTCAGCAATCAAGATCGAACACGCGCGGGTATCAAGGCCCTTGGGAAGTTACTTGTGCGTCTTGCGAAGCCACTAGGCAAGAAAGCCGTCGTTGCCGAGGACGAAGAGGAGTCTCTTAATGGGGTGACTCCCAGTCCCATGTTGAGGCGGGTGCGTGAAGTTGCCGCCCTTGTTGGGACAGAGCAACGAGGTAGGATTGCACTCGCTGTCGAAGCTCTATGGGAGGATGTCGAGTCCGTCAGCGATTGGGAGGTGCTGCTAGAGGTTTTACTGCTGGACCATTCAGCTGGAACAGACGCCGTCCAGGGGTCACGAGGGAGGAGGGTGAAGAGCAATAAAGGGAGCACCGACTCGACAGCGGGCGAAGCTTGGCGTCTGGATGAGGTCGAAGAAGCCGTCCTCTTGGAAGTCTTTGTTGCCTCTTTAGGCAAGGCGAAGGCCAGCGCCGCTGCCGCAAAGAAGGTACATGCTTTTACATTCAGCGCCAGAATGCTGGTTCACATATTCTTTTTGTAGGGTGAGGAGGACACTGTGGTGTCGGATATCACGCGCGCGTTGATCAAAAGCCTTCCTCGGTTATTTACCAAACACCAAACGGACGAGGCACGCATCGCTGTAGTTCTCTCAATACCTCTGCTTATGAATCTCGACCTCTATCTGGAGATGGGGATGACAACGGTCGGTCGTCTGTTGGGTATACGATTCGTAAAGCTGAAGTACCTCACAGGCCTACACTAGTCTGTGGGACGATATCACTAAACAGTTTACTTCCCACTCGTCGTCGGTTGTCCTCTCGCATGCTGTGGCGACCATTCGTTACCTGATGGACGCAACAAGCTTATCCAACACGAACAATACAAAGATTCTCGAGCTAGAGGATAAGCTCGCGACATCTTTACGTGATGCCGTCGCGGGTCGCGACGAGCTCGAGGTTGCATCATTCACTGAGGATGAAGTGCTTCGGCTAGGGGCGATCTGCGCACGCCTGTCAGTGTTGGCCGGCGCACGGGACATGTCGGTATGGATGGAAGAGGATGAAGGTGGCAAGCAAAGCAGCGCATGGGACATCGTCTCTGCTCTTCTGGATCGCGGTAGACTAGGGTACAAAGAGGAAGGAACGGTGCGTGCAATATCGCTCTTTTCGAGTAATATGGCTGACATCCGCATAGATGATCGATCAGGCGCTTAATTCATTGACCCTGCACATTATCTGGAAGGCCAGACGGTTATCAGCTGCGGTACAGCCGTCTCCAGATGACGGGCGCCTCAAAGAGTCTTTCCGTGAGCAGCGGGAAGCTCTCCTCAAGAGGCTCGTCGAATATGCTGTGGGCTCCCAATCGAACCCAACCGATGGCGTCCGGAGAGCGGCAAGTACTCTATCACTTTCTCAGAAGAGTTACCTGATCCCAGTTCGTTTTGTAGGCCTTCCAGAACCTCCTTAATCTCCACATTCTCTTCTGTCCTCCGCAAGAACCTGAAGTTGAACATTCTCCGGAAGCCTTAACGCTAACGCTTGACGAAGAGGTTCAGCTTCGCTGCGCCGATTTTGTACTGGCCGAAACTGAACGCTTTACGGAGGAAGTGGCTGTGCATAATGAAGACACTGATGGATCAGATGACGAGCGTGCTTCCGGCGACGATGATGCAACTCCCAAGAAGGGTACTCGGAGGAGGGGCAAGAAAACAACGAACGGTACGAAGGAGACGGGAGCCGCGGCCCCAGTTGGTGCGCCGATCGCTAGCTTTGGTGCTTGGACTTGGGGATTCACCGCGTCATTATCTAGGCAAACAAACCACACGCGCCCAACTCGAACAAGAGTATGTCTTTATGGGTGTTGTCTCGACGTTCCTGCGGGCCATCCGCGCTGGGGCTATTCATCCGAGGCATGGCGCCGTCCTCCTTGTCCACCATGGTCGATTAGGGGTGGCCTTCGATCATTGTTCAAAGATCGTCGTCGACATTCTCCGTGAAGAAGGCATGTATAAAGGACACGGTGACGTTGTCGTCGAGGTCATTACGAGAGCACTCAAGGATGTGAGCAATATCGTCTTTCCCTACCACTTTTCTCGTTCACTGACACTTTGAAGTCCTTCCTCTTACTCCTCGATGGCCTTGCAATGGACGAGACACACTCGGTCTCGCTCGCCAAATCGCTCGTACCTTGTCTCATGATGCGTGGCGCCCAGCTGGCGATTGTTCGCAAGCTCGAGAGCCAACATGTCATCGCCATTCACACGCAATTGCTTAGTTGGGTAGCGAAGCGACTTGGAGCCTACGAAAGCAACAAACACCAAAAGAAGAAGGAAGCCGCCGTCCTGTTCTTCAAGGCTCTGCAACCCCTTTTGGCTCCTTTAGAAAGCCGAGACGCTTTGGCAATGTACTTCTCCTTACGATGTGTCCGAGACTTTTGCTGATCGGCCTTTCCCTATCTAGTAAAGCGTACTTGGACCAAGTCCTCGCTCAAGCTAAAGTCAAAGTGTCCGCTACGTCACCGACCTGGGAACCTCAGCGCTCATATGAAAGGCGCCTCGCCAACATCATGTCCAAAACTAAAGGTATGCCACACAAATCCCTAACCCGGTATGCGCTGACGCCACTCCCAGGTACCGCATCCAAACCCCGCGGCAGGGCCGCCGGCAAGCCAGCCGCCACAAGCGACGAAGAATCAGGAGAACAATCCGCAGCCGAAGAACAAGCACCACCACAGGAGCCCGCGTCTCAACGCCCACAACCTCGCGCCGCCTACCGTACAAGAAGTAGGAGTAAAAGCGCCGAGGTGGATGCGATGTCTGCTGCCGGCGAGGAGGACGGCAGATCGGAGGCCGATGACGACGATGCAACATCCCCCAGAAAGACGAGAAGGCGTTCGCGGGCGTCATCTGCGCGCTCGAGCCAGCCACCGCCCATGGCTACCGCATCTCGGAGTAGTCGTCGGAGCAAGCGGGCGTCGACCGCGAGCGCACGGTCGTCATCCGTCATGTCCTCATTGAGTTCCCGATCGGCAAGATCTACCCGTAGCCCCGACAGGGGGGAAGTCACCCCAAAAGCTTCGCGCAAGCGGACCCGAGTCGCCAGGCACAATGAGGAGGAAACAGAAGTCCGAGATGGCGACGAGGGAAATGATGATGGCGTCGAAGGGGGAGAGAGAGAGGAAGGCGTAACCGAGGGCGGTGATGGTCAGAACGTCCCAAATGAAGATCGGAGGAGAGCGTCCTCTTCGAGGAGCCCCGGTCGGCGTTCTTCCCGAGCCAGTTCTGCCGGTGCCCCTGAAGATTTCCAGGTGCGGCGGAAACGAGCGCGTCACTGATTTAGGAAAATGTATTCGGAATGGGGTGCAAGTGAGGCGAGGTGACGTTAGGCTTTCCATCTTTCCATCTTTGTTCCTTTCCTTACTTATTCTCTGCCGGTCGTTGCTATCATTATTTTCTTGCGTTGTTGTCGCTGTTGTTGCAATCTATCTAAGCTTTCTTTCCCTTTCTGATGTTGAATGATCTCATTTTGCTCATCACTCATCAAGAGCTGATAAATTGTTATACTCAACTGACAAGTACAGATCTCATTAGTCTCTGTATGTGAACGAGTGTGAAAATGTGGTAATGATGATGAATAATGATGCAAACAATCGTGGAAAATGAGAGGTGAGCGAGCGCTGTGTTACAAGCACGATATTGGTGTGTACTATTATTGACTTATAATGAAGTATAAATATCATGTCCATGTCCAGACCTGGCCATCAAGGATCCAGGTGATTAAACGTGTCTAAAAGGGCATCGGGCTTCACATTCCCAGAAAGAGAGAGAGCTTATCAGCGACCTGCGCCTAAAGGACATAAGTTAATGACGCGCGGCGCACCTCGTTCTCTAAAAAGGCTTGGATTCGATCAGAAAGTCCGCCGCCCTTTGTGACCCGACGGTCCGTGATAATATCAGACATCCGTTTGAATGCCACATCCCTCGCCTTGGGAGATATCGCCGAAGGCGAGGGGGCAGCGAGGGAGGTCCGTCGCGGATGCGATGACATGAGCCCGGGGTCGTCGATGCCAAGATACCCGCATAAATCGGCCTCCGCTCGCGTGAGCGCACGTCTGGCAGACGAGGACGACAGGTCTGATACGCTGTGCGCTGTAGAAATGGAGACAGGTTGGCAACCGTCAGTCACGGACCCAAAAGTGCGGAGAGTGTGATATGTGTGTGCGTGTGTGAAGAAAGAAAGGCGGTGCTTACCGGAATTCTGGCCCGATAGGCCAGATGTGATGATGAGATTCAGTGATGGTCTGTCTGGAATCGGAGGTACGGGGGGAACGGGATCTGAGGTCGGAGAAGGCGTGCAG
>Ga0307509_10005963_pt1 | contig 16660 bp, 13 predicted proteins | sample 10_EM_MG_FD_202245 | JGI IMG/M metagenome (GOLD analysis project Ga0307509, IMG submission 202245) | Populus trichocarpa ectomycorrhiza microbial communities from riparian zone in the Pacific Northwest, United States - 10_EM | ecosystem: Host-associated > Plants > Roots > Unclassified | place... | reverse complement strand
ATCGAACGCCTCGAGTGCCTGCGGCACGCGCAGCCGGTGGAGCGCGGACAGGGAGACATCGGCGATGGCGGCGACGAGCGCGGCGTAGCCGTCGGCGCCGAACTCGAACAGCACCTCGGCGGCCACGCGGCGCGTGGGCTCGCGGGTCAGCGCCTCGACGACGAGCGGCAGGCTCTCGCGCGGCTTGACCCGGCCGATCGCGCGCAGCGCGGCGAGCTGGACGTCGATGCGGGCGCTGCGGACGAGCGCGACGAGGATCTCGGCAAACCCGGTCGCGGCGCGCCGGCCGATCGCATTCGCGAGCGCGATCTGCGTCGCCGCCGTGCCGTGGTGCAACAGCGCCTCGACGCGGTCCTTCGCGTCGCTGCCGACGATCTCTCCGGACGCGATCAGGTTGACGGTGATCGTCGCGCGGACCTCGGGCGATTCGTCGAACGAGAGCCGCATCCGCAGCGGCCCCGGGTCGGGATCGAGGATCGAGCGCGCGGCGATCACGGCAGATCGGATCCGCACGGACGGATGCTCGAGGAGCCGATCGAGCACCGGCACCACGTGCGTGCGCCCGGCCCGGGTGAAGACCTCGAGCGCGTACTCGACGACCTGCTCCGAAGGGTGATGCAGGATCAGCGCGGGGATCAGACGCGACCGGTTCTCGCGGTCGAGCACCGACAGCGCTGCGAGCACCTCGTTGTCGTTCTCGCTGTCGAGCGCATGCACGAGCGTCTCGAGCGAGGCGACGCTCATGTCGAGCTGGTCATCGTCGAGCGACATCCGGCGGCGCATCCGGCTACGGAACAGATCGAGGTACGGCCGGCGGAGCGCGATCGCCGACCACGCCCACACGGCGGCGAGCGCTACGAGCAGGGCCGCGAGCAGCTGCGGCGGTGCCGCGACCGCCGCGAGCAGGAGGATCGCGATCGACGCGATCGCCTGGCCGCCGCGCTGCCCGAGGACCTCGATGAACACCTTCACGCGGCTGCGCTCCGCGTCGGCGAGCGGAAGGTACACGAGCTCCGCCGCGGTGCGGTGCAGCGAGTAGCGGAGCGAGCCATCCGCGCCCTTGAGCGCGAGCGCGGCGCCGAGGCTGCCGAGGACGAGCATGCCGCTGCCGGTGACGATCAGCAGGACCGGCAGGACCGCGAGCGCGCCGGTCACGCCGAGCTTGCGGACGACGAGCCTCACCAGTGCGACCTGGACGACGAGCGAGACCAGGTTGACGATGAACGCGATCGTCCCGAAGTACGCGGCGAGCTCGGCGGCCGGCACGCGCGCCGCGACGGTGCTCTTGAATACAAAGTCCGCGAGCGTGACGCACACCGTCGCCGAGACCATCAGGATCGCGAGCTTGCGCGCGTAGGCCTGGCGACCGACGAAGCGCGCGCTATCGCCGAGCCCGGCGCCGCGGTCGAGCTCGCGTTCGGTGTGCCGCTCGAACCGCAGCGCGAGTGCGGCGGTGAGCAGGAAGCCGATGCCCGATGCCAGCACGAGGTGGTCTGCCGTGGTCATCCGCGCGAGCAGCGAGGCCAGGCCGGTGCCGGTGATCGCGCCCGCGACCGAGCCGGCACCGATCACGCCGTACAGCCGCTTCGCCTGCGCGAGGCTGAACGTCGTGCCGAGCATCGTCCAGAAGTGGACGAGCACGAGCGTCGCGAGGACCCCGGACCAGATGTAGAGCGCGTAGACGCCGGCGGCGCCGAGCGCGCCGAGCACGAGCCAGAACGCGCAGGTCACGATGCCGGCGATCGCGATCCAGCCGACCAGCACGTTGCGGCCGGTGCCGAAGCGCGTCTGGAGCCGGCCGAGCCCGAGCGACAGCACCGCGATCCCGAGGAAGACCCACGGCAGATGCGTGGCCGGCACCTTCGCGAGAAACAGGGCGTCGCGCGCGGTCTCGAGCATCGCGTGACTCGCGATGAACCCGAACAGCGTGAGGAAGGCCGCGATCGTCTCGCGGCGCTCCACGGGTCGTACCGCGAACGTCGGGCGCCACATCGCCGTGGCATTATGGCCCTACGCGGTCCGCAAGAGCCATCGGAGGGCGTCGCCGAGCGCTGTGTTAGACCGCGATGATCTCGACCTGGAGACCCGCAGCGAACGCCAGCGGCTCGAGATCCGCCGGATCCGAGGTCAGGATGAAGTCACCGTCGGTCGCGAGCAGGACGACCGCGGCATCGACAACATCGGACATCCGTGCGCGCGCGAGCAGTGCACCCGCGCGGCGGCCCAGCGCTTCGTCGAGCGGCGCGATCTGGAGCATCGCGAGCAGCCTTGCCAATCGCGCCTGGCGAGGACCACCTCCGCGCCATACCTGCCCGACGACGCCGCCATGACACAGCGGGATCCGCTGGGTCGCACGCTCGGCCGCGATGAGCGCGTTCGTGAAGCTGTCACCGCGCTCGATGGCCACGAGCGCACCGGCGTCGAGGACGAGGCTCATCGCCGGGACCGTTTGCGCTTTTCACCGGCGCGCAATCCGCCACGAACCGAGATGGCTCGTCGCTTCGCCTCTCGCAACGCATCCTCACGATCGCGCTCGGTGATCGGGCCATGCGCTGCCTCGTACTCGGCGATCCACGCATCCATCGCCTGGAGTCGTCGATCGTGGTCGAGCTTGAGACGTACCGCCTCGTTGACCCATGCGCTGACGCTCGACGCGTCGCCTCGCTTGATCGCTTCCTCGACGGCGGCCAGCAAGTCGGCGTCGATCGTGGAGCTCAGTCGTTGCTTGCCCACACGACGATACTACCATCATGCCACGATCGTGGCATCAAATCAGTCCGTCAGCTCGGCCCAGGTATCAGCCGCACCGTCGACGCGCTTGATCCGTACGCCGGCGACGACCGCCGGATCCATCAGGCGGGTGTTGACGCCCATGCGATCGCCGACGCTCGGGACGACCCCGGTCCAGTGCGTCGTGCAGCCGCAGGTCCCGCAGTGATGGAGGTCGAGCATCTTGTCGCCCCACCGATAGGCGATGGTCGGGCCCGCGATCCGCACGCGACTCGGCGAGTAGTACGCCCACACCGATCCGAGCCTGCGGCAGATCGAGCAATTGCACGAGGTCAGCAGCTCGGGCGCGGTGTCGACTTCGATGCGTACGGCTCCGCAATGGCATGACGCCTCGATGGTCATGGTCGGGAGCATATGCTCATCAGTCGGAGACCCGCGTGGGTTTCCGGGCCGCTACTTCGCGACGAGCCCGCGCAAGCGATCCTTGTCGATCGTGAGCACCACGCCCGCGTTCCGGTCGGCCACCTCGCTGACTCGATACTGCGCCGACGTGCCGAGCACCTGCGCGATCTCGGACGGCGTCAGCGTGAACCTCTCGTCCAGCCACGCCGCCATGTTCGCGGTCGCCGCCTTGAACGCGTCATCGATCGATCCACCGAGCCCCATCGCGATGGACGCGGTCGCGGTCTGGACTCGCGGGCTCGGCACCGACTTCCCGGAGATCACGTCCACCGTGACCTCGACATCCAGCGACGTCTCGAGCGCATCTCCGTTGAGCTCGCCATCTCCCTGCGCGGCGTGGCCATCGCCGAAGTAGAGCAGCGCGCCGGGATTCCGCACGGGCAGGTACACGGTCGCGCCCTCGGTGACGCCGTTGAAGTCCATGTTCCCACCCCACGATCCGGAATCCTGCGTGCCCGGCGCGGCGGCGGCCGGATTCGGCGGCACGCCGACGCACCCGAGCATCGGCCGCACCGGCACCTGATAGCCGCCGAGATGCTCGTGCTTCTCCGAGGTCGCCACGCCCTTCACGCGATCGAGCTTCCACCGGACCTGCTTGCCACCGTCCTTCATCTTCACCGCGAGGTCGCCGTCCACCGCGCGCGGCACCAGGCCGTCGTCGCTGATCGCGTAGTCGCGGTTCAGCTTCAACCGCACGACCTTCACGACCAGCGTGTCACCCGGCATCGCACCCTCGACGTAGAACGGCCCGGTCTGGGGATTCCCACCCTGACTCCGCTGCACGCCCTTCGCATCGACTCCGCCGGCATCGACCGTCGACGTGACGATCGTGTCGCCGGCGCCGATCGTCAACACCGGCTTCGTCGTCGCCGAGAACTGCCGGTAGAACGCCGTCGGCACGAACGTGTGACGCACCGGCTTCGTGGCGCGCGGCCGCACGAGCGTCGCGGTGAACGGCTGGGTCATCGGCTGCTTCTGACCGGTGAACTGGATCTCGACCGACCCGCTGATCACGCCACCCTTCAGCGTCCCCTTCAGCACCTCGAACCCGCCGGTCTCGTCCTTCCCCGAGATCTCGACCGCATCCCCCTTCACCGTGCCGGTCAGCTTGTCGCCGGCGAAATCGCCCGACAGCTGATCCCCGGTCTGGACGAGCTTCATGATCCAGTACGACGGCACTCCGAAGGAATCGATCGCGACAACCCACTTCCCATCGACACCCGCCGCGGCGGGAGTTGTGAGACCGATGACCAAGATCAAGACGAGCCAGCGCATCCGCGGAGGATCCCCCAGATCGGTATCCGGTGGACGCAACAAAATAGCTCGGATCGTTGCGTCGTGAGAGAACCGCGTCGTCGCGACGCCCCATCGTCGCGCGCTCACGCTACAAACAAACATGGCGTCGGCGGACGAGCTCCTGAAGGCGCTGGCCATCGTGCTCGGCGTCGCCGGGCTCACGACGATCATCTTCCAGCGCCTGCGCCAGCCGGTCGTCCTCGGCTACATCCTCGCGGGGTTGATCGTCGGCCCGCACGTGTCGACGGGCATCGTCGCGGATCCGGCGATCGTCCACACGCTGTCCGAGCTCGGCGTGATCCTGCTGATGTTCTCGCTCGGGCTGGAGTTCCGGATCGGCAAGCTGGTCGCCGTGATCCCGAAGGCGGGGCTCGCGGCGGTCGTCGAGTGGAGCATCATGGTCTGGCTCGGCTTCCTGGTCGGCCGGGCGTTCGGCTGGTCGACGACCGAGGCGATCTTCACCGGTGCGATGATCGCGATCTCGTCGACCACGATCGTCGCGAAGGCGTTCGACGAGCAGAAGATCGCCGGGTCGTTGCGCGAGCTCGTCGTCGGCATCCTGATCGTGGAGGACCTCCTCGCCGTCCTCATGATGGCGATCCTCACCGCGATCTCGGCCGGCGGGTTCGGCGCCGACACGTTCGCACTCGCGGCCGGCAAGCTCGCCGCGTTCCTCGCCGGCACGACGATCGCCGGCATGCTCGTCGTCCCGCGCCTGATCCGCGCGGTCGTCCGCCTGCAGCGCCCCGAGACCACCGTCGTCGCGAGCGTCGGGGTCTGCTTCGCGATCGCCCTGTTGGCCCACGAGCTCGGTTATTCGGTCGCACTCGGCGCGTTCATCGCGGGCTCGCTCGTCGCGGAGTCGGGCCACGCCCACGAGATTTCCCAGCGGACCGAACCGGTGCGCGACGTGTTCGCAGCGATCTTCTTCGTCTCGGTCGGGATGTCGATCGATCCGGCGACGGTCGCGACGCACTGGCTGCCGGTGATCGCCCTCACCGCGGTCGTGATCACCGGCAAGCTGTGCGGCGTGTCGCTCGGCTCGTTCCTCGCGGGCAACGGGATCCGGACCTCCGTCCGCGCCGGGATGAGCCTCACCCAGATCGGCGAGTTCTCGTTCATCATCGCCGGGCTCGGGCTCACCCTGCACGCGACTCGCGACTTCCTCTATCCGGTCGCGATCGCGGTGTCCGCGATCACCACGCTCACGACGCCGTGGCTGATCCGCGGCGCGGGCCCGTTCGCCGCATGGATCGATCACAAGCTGCCGCACCGGCTCCAGACGTTCGCGGCGCTGTACGGCACCTGGCTCGAGCGGATGCGCACGACCCGGCCGAGCGGCACGCGTCGCCAGATCCGCCTGCTCGTCCTCGACGCGGCGCTCCTCGTCGCGATCATCATCGGCGCGTCGTTCGCGGTCGAGCAGGTCAACGAGGTCGTCGCGATCGCCGGCGCCGCGGCGCTCTCGCTCCCGTTCCTGATCGGCATCGTGCGGAGCTCGCGCAAGCTGGGCCAGAGCCTCGCGTTCGCCGCGCTCCCGACCGCCGCGCTCGATCTCGCCACGGCGCCGCGCCGGGCGCTGGTCGTCACGCTGCAGCTGGCGATCGTGCTCGTCGTCGGCCTGCCGGTCCTCGCGGTGACCCAGCCGTTCGTCGAGGCGTGGCCGCTCGTGTTCGTGTTCGCCGGGCTCGTGATCGTGCTCGTCGTGATCCTGTGGCGCAACGCCACCGAGCTCGAGGGTCACGTCAAGGCGGGCGCGCAGGTCCTGGTCGAGGCCCTCGCCAGCCACTCGTTCGACGAGGTCCACTCCCTCGTCCCGGGCATCGGCGAGCCGGTCCCGATCACGCTCGCTCCCGACAGTCCGGCGGTCGGAAAGACGCTCGCCCAGCTCGACCTGCGCGGCCTCACCGGCGGATCGGTGCTCGCGATCTCGCGCAGCGACGGCGGGGTGATCGTCCCGACCGCGACCGAGATCCTGCGCGCGGGGGACGTGCTCGCGCTCGCGGGCACGACCGAGGCGATCGAGGCCGCCCGCGCACTGTTGAGTCAAGCGGTCGAGTCTGTTGCTTCCTGAAACACTCGAAATCGCCCGCACCGACGTGAAACGTGTCACGGTGTCTAAAATGGCAAGCGGTCAACTCGGCCTGAAGGTGTTCTCGGCAACGAAGGCGCGGGATCGCGAGGTACTCGGCGATGTGATCACGGAGTGGATCCGGACCCACTCGGAGCTCGAGCTCCTCGACAAGATCGTCACGCAGTCCTCGGACGCCGAGTTTCACTGCATCGCGATCACGCTGATCTATCGCCAGGTCTGACCTCGGGCAGCGTGAAGTAGAACGTCGCGCCGGTGCCGACCGCGGCCTCGGCCCAGATCCGGCCGCCGTGACGCTGGACGATCCGGCTCACGGTCGCGAGGCCGATGCCGGTGCCGGTGAACTCCTTGTCGGAGTGCAGGCGGTGAAACGGGCCGAACAGGCCGGACGCGTACTGCATGTCGAAGCCGGCGCCGTTGTCGCGGACGAAGTAGACGCGATCGGAGACGCCGAACGCGATCGTCGCGGCCGCGGTCTTCGACGTGAACTTCCAGGCATTGCCGAGCAGGTTCTCGAGCACGATCCGGATCAACTTGGGATCCGCCGCGGCCGTGACCTCGGGAACGATCGCCACCTCGACCTGGCGTTTCGGATCCGCGAGCTCCGCGACGATCGCGGTCGCGAGCGCCGACAGATCGACGCGCTCGCGGCGGAACTCGGTCCGGGTGACGCGCGACAGGCGCAGGAGATCCTCGATCAGCTCGGTCATCCGCTGCACGGCGGCGCGGATCCGGGCGAGGTAGTCCTTGCCGTCGGGCGACAGCTGCTGCGCGCAATCCTCGACGAGCGCGGCGCTGAACCCATCGACCGCGCGCAGGGGACCGCGGAGATCGTGCGAGACGGAGTAGCTGAACGTCTCGAGCTCCTTGTTCGCGGCCTCGGTCGCGGTGAGGAGCTCCTGGGTCTCGTGGCGCGACTCGGCGACGCGCAGCGCGATGCCGATCGCGGTCCGCACCCGGTCGAGCAGCTCGAGCGTGCGCGGCGAGTCGGCGACCTCGAGCTCGAGCGTTCCCATCACGCGCTCGCCGTGCGGCAAGGTGACCGCGAGCGGCGCCGCGACCGCGCCACGCGCGGCGAGCACGCGCGACGATCCGTCGAAGTCGAGCGCCCGGATCGCGCCCGCCGTCGCGCCGACGTAGTCCGCGAGCTGCGCGAGTGCCTTGTCGGCGACAACCTCGAGCGCGTGCTCGCCCGCGATCGCGTCGGCGAGGCCGGCCGCGCCGCTCGCGATCCAGCGTTGCTGGTCGGCCTGCTCGCGATACTCGCGCAGTCGCGACGCGGTGCGATTCGCCTCGGTCGCCAGGTCGCCGAGCTCGTCGGTCGATTCGACGACGATCTCGTGGTCGAACGTGCCGGCCGCGAGTCGCTCGACGCCGGCTTTCACGGCGTGGACCGAGCGCACCGTCGTGCGGATGATCCCCCACGACAGGAGCGACATCACGACGAGCGCTCCGACCGCGACCGCGATGTCGATCCACAGCGACGCGCGCTGCTGGGCCCGCGCGTGCTGGAACGCGGCGGTGATCCGCGTGCGATCGGGCGCGACCGCCGCGTCGAGGTGCGCGGCGAACGCGCGCTGGGCGCGGTCCATCGCATCGATCTGGATCGCGAGCTGACCGGCGGGCGTGCCGCGCGCGAGCGTGAGCGACAGGGCGCGCGCCGCGGTGTAGTACAGGTTCAGCTCGACCGTCAGCGAAGCCGCGTCGCCGCCGTTGGCGAGGATGATCCGCTCGTTGGTGCGCAGGCGGTTCGCGAGCTCGTCGCGCAGCTTGTCGGCGTCATCGATCCGCGCCTCTTCCCCGGCCGCCGCGGCATCCGCGAGCGCGTGCGGGATCTGGGCGAACGTGGTCTTGAGATCGCGATCGAGCTCGATCAGCGGGACGTAACGGGTCTCGATCCCGGAGAGGTCTCGCTCGCTGCGACTTCCGAGGACGAGCGCGACCGCGGTGACCGTGAGGAGCGCGATCGCCGCGAGCACGACGAGCAGCCCGACGCGGTACCGGAACGAGATCGCCACTTACGTGACCTTGACCGCCTTCACACGGCCGGGCGAGGCCCCGGCGGGGAGATAACCGACGGCGCCTCGATTCGCGACGATGTACTCGAGCATCCCGGCGACCGAGTCGGCCTCGATCGGCGGGATGCCCTTGCCCGAGAAGATCTGCTGGTTCCAGTAGTTCTTGAGCTGTGCCGAGCTCTTGCGCAGCACGTCGTGCGTGAACATGTCGCGGACCGGGAACTTGGTCGCGAGATCGATCGGCCGGATCGTCGCGCCGTCGCTCCACTCGGTCGCCTTCTTGAGGAACGCGTCGCGCAGGAAGTCGCGATCGACGCCGGTGGCCGGATTGTCGGGATGGAGGACGATGACGAAGCCGTCGTCGCCGGCGAACGCGCGGCGACTGGCGAGGACCGCCATCGCGAGCATCCAGTCGCGCCGGGTCCACATCAGAACGTCACCGTCGTCTTGAAGAGGAACAGGCCCCAGTAGCGCTCGGGCAGGGGATTCGCGGCGGGCTCGAGGTCCGCGCTGCCGTCGATGAAGTGCGCCTCGACCTTCCACAGCCAGTGATCGTTGACGTCGAACCGCAGCGTCGCGGCGAGGTCGCGCTGGAACGCGTTCGAGCGGATCGGGAACGCGGTGTGGTCGTGACCGGCGCGATCGTCCACGTCGACCTCGTAGACGGAGTAGTAGCCGCCGGTCTCGAACTGCCTCGACAGCCGGCGCGCGGCCATCACGTAGAACCGCTCGTTGTCGCGGTCGAACGCGGGCAGCACGACGTCCAGCGACGACGATTGGTGGGTGAGCCAGCGGCTGTACTCGGCGGCGAACGTCCAGTCGCCGCGCAGCCACTCGGCCGAGCCGACGATCAGGTTGACCGGCGCCTGCGAGATCACGAGCTTGCCGTCGTAGTCCGCGGGCTCGAGCCCGGCGGCGATCAACGCGGCGATGTTCGCCTCGCCGAGCGTGATGTGGAAGTCGATCGCCGCGCGCAGGTAGGTCGCGCCGACCTTCAGGCCGTCGATCGGCGGTCGCCAGAACACCTGGCCGCCGGTGACGTACCTGGTATCGACGCGATCGAGGGTCGCGCCGTCGACGTTGAGCGCGTTGTTCGGGACGTCGAGCGTGCCGAACCACGCCTGGTACTCGAGCGCGCCAGCCGTGCCGAGCTCGCGATCGCCGTAGATCGAGAACCCGGTCTGCGCGAGGAGCGCGCTGCGATCCTGGAGCGGATACACGCTCTGCGGCAGGAGGATCGAGAGGCGCGACGCGTCGATATCGGCGTACTCGTTGTAGAGCCCGAACGGCATCTTGATGATGCCCGCGCGCAGGCCGAGCCACGACTTCCAGTGGTAGTCGAGGTAGGCCCAGTCGAGCCGCGGTGGCAGGTCGCGGAAGCGCCCGATGTCGCGGCCGTAGATCTGGATGCCGACGCGCAGCCGATCTGCGACCTCGCTCGACACGTTGAGGCCGGCCTCGAAGAAGTGCAGGCTGCCGCCCGACGACGTGCCGATGTAGTCGTTCGCGGTCGAGACGAAGCCACCCTCGCTCGCGAAGCCGTGGATCTGGAGCTCCGGCAGGTGCGAGTGCTCGGGGGGCGGCGCGGGCGCGGGCGCGGGTGCCGCCGAAGCCGCGGGTCCGGGCTCCGGTGCGGGACCGTTGTCGACGGGCACGACGGGGTAGCCCGGCTCGGCCGGCTGTGCCGACGCGACACTCGCGAACAGCCACGCACATGTGAAGATCCACCTCACCCGCGAGGATCATCGTATCACCCGCGGCCGGGCGGTCGCGCGGGTCCGGGCGACACACCTGATCCATGAGAAACCACCGCCGCATGATGCGGCAGTGGGACGGCGCGACAGAGCGAGCAGGGCGCGTGCGCGACGTCGCGGCGATGCATGTCGAGCAGCGCGCGCGAGATCTGCGCGAGCTCGCGGCGGACCTCGCGGCGACGGCCGGCGACCCGCTCGATCGTCATCGAGTCGTACGCGGTGGTCTGGTGGCGCATCCACGCGATCACCGCGGCTTCGGCGCGCTCCTCGATCGGGATGCGCTCGGTCCGCGCGACGGTGCCACTGCCGACCGGGGTCGCGTGCGCGGCGACCCGGCGAGCGACCTCCATCGCGAGGTCGTGCCAACGGCGCGCGAACCCGAGAAACGCGAAGACTTCATCCTCGAAGCTCGCCGCATAGGCGACGTGGGCGCGCTCGCGGCGCGCGACCTCGGAGGCGCGCTTCTTCGCGTAGCCCTCGGTCGAGCGCTCGAGCTCGAGTGCGGCGCGCGCGGCCTCGATGTTCTCGCGCGGCGCCCACAGCCCCTTCGAAAACGCCTTGCGACCCTTCTTCTCGATCACGACCCACGACGGGCCGGCGGCCTTGACCCGGCGGGTCAAGCCGGCGTCGCCGGGTGGGAGACATGCCCAGGTTGGAGGCGGTGACAACCGGCGGCCATCCGGCGCCGCGAACACACGGGGGTCCGGGGTAGGCGCGAGGGTGAGCGACGCTGGCATCGGCAAACTTGTACCGGGACGGTGTGACGGTATCGCCAACCGAGGTGGCATCATTGCGAAATCCTCGTCGGCGGATCGACCGGCATGTTAGGTTCACGACGATGATGGGACGCGTCCTTTGGGGAGGGCTCGTGTTCGCGTGCGCCTGCGCGAGCTCGAGACCCGGTAATGAGTGCGATCCGGCGGCGACCTCGTGCGGAACCGATGCAGCCGGCGCTGCCGTCGACGCCGCGCCGACGATCGATTCACCGACCGACGCGCCGAAGAAGGGCTTCGGCGAGCCGTGCACCGATGGCTCGCAATGCCAGTCGACGATCTGCGTCCTCGTCGCGACCGGCGGCGTGTGCACGCAGCTGTGCACGAACGACTGCCCCGACGGCTGGGGCTGCCTCGGCGTCACCGGCGTGATCGATCCGGGCCAGGTCACGCAGGTCTGCGTGCCGACCTCGGATCAGTTGTGTACGCCGTGCCAGCACGATAGCGAGTGCACGCTGCTCGGCATGGACTCGTGCATCACCGAGGACACGGGCCGCCAGTACTGCGGGCGCGATTGTTCGACGGTCGCTTGCCCGGGCGGCTACGACTGCGAGGTCCAGGGCGCGACCCACGAGTGCGTGCCGCACTCCGGCGCGTGCGATTGCAACGTCGCGACGCAGGCGGGCGCCACCGACCCGTGCACGATCACGACGCCGCTCAGCACCCAGTGCGCCGGCACGAGCACGTGCGGCGGCGTGGCGGGCTGGGGCGCGTGCGCGCCACCGTCGACGATGGACGATCCGGACACCGGCTACGTCGACAGCAACTGCGATGGCATCGATGGCGATGCGGCGAAGGGCATCTTCGTCGCGGGCGGTGGCGCGAACACGGCGACGTGCGGGCTCGCGTACAACACGCCGTGCCAGACGATCTCGTTCGGGATCGTGCGCGCGGTCCAGGCGAGCCGGCCGAACGTCTACGTCCAGGCGGGCACGTACAACGAAGTGATCGTGCTCCTGAACGGGATCAACGTGTTCGGCGGCTACGACTTCAACTGGCAACGCGGCCCGTACTCGGCCGCCGGCAATCGCGTGACCGTCACCGGCGGTCAGGACAACACGACGGGTGGCGATGGCGAGTACCTCACGGTGCGCGCGCACGATCTGATCGTGCCGGCGCGCCTCGACAACCTGGTGCTCCAGGGCCCGAACGCGCTCGGCGTTGGTGGTGCGAGCGGCCGCGATGGTCGCTCGAGTTATGTCATCCACGCGAAGGCCGCGTCGGTCACGCTGTCGAACATCCAGATCATCGCCGGTAACGGCGCGAGCGGTGGCGTCGGCGCGACGGGCACCGACGCGGTGCTCGTCGACGCGCAGAGCTTCATGAACGGCGGCGGCGGCGGCAACGGCGACGAGTTCACGACCGCCTGCAACAACTCGTCGCGCGGCGGCGGCGGCGCGGGCGCGACGAACTCGTGCGCGGGCAGCCCGTCGAGTCGCGCCACGAACGGCGGTAGCGGCGGGCAGGGCGGCACGATGGACACCAACTGCGGCGTGTTCAGCCTCGATCTGAACGCGCGCTCTGGCGATAACGGCGTCAACGCGTCGTTCGTGACCGGCGGCTTCGGGCTCCACGGCAGCGGCGGCAGTGGCGGCGGCTCGTGCGGACCGACCACGAGCGGCGGTCCCGGGTTCGTCGCGAACGGTGGCGCAGGTGGTGCCTCGAGCACCAGCGGCTACCTCGGCGGCGCGAACAACCTCTACTGGTATGCAGGTGGCGGTGCCAGCGGCGGCACCGGAGAGAACGGTACCGGCGGCGGTGGCGGTGGCGGCGGCGGTGGTTGCGACAATGGCACCGACGCATACGGCGCCGGCGGTGGCGGCGGTGGGGCCGGCGGCTGCGCGGCGCGCGGTGGTGGTGGTGGTGGTGGCGGCGGTGGCGGCGCGTTCGGTGTCGCCGCGGTGGGTGCTTCGACGATCACGCTCGACACCTGTGACCTCCTGCGCGGCGCTGCCGGCGCGGGTGGCATGGGCGGCGACGGCGGGCGCGGTCAGTCGGGCGGTGCGTTCGGCCCCGGCGGTCCGGTCCACCCCGACTCGGCCACGCCGGGCAACGGTGGCGTCGGTGCGCACGGTGGTCACGGGGGTGGCGGCGGCGGCGGCAACGGCGGTCGTTCGGTCGGCGTGCTCAGCACGCCGGACTCGACGGTGACCGGCACGTGCAATCAGACCAGTGGCACCGGCGGTGGTCCGGGCACCGGCGGCGCGTCGGCGCCGAACGCCCCCGCGGCCGAACGGGACGGCAACAACGGCGGCATCGGCAACGCCGGCACGCTCGAGCCGACCCGGATCTGCACGAGCACCACGAGCTGCTGAGTCTGAGCGGCACGAGTCCATACCGCGAAGGGGGCGGTGGAGCGCCGTGCCCGGCGTGTCGCGCGCCCTTGCTCGTCGCGCCCGAGCGGCTGACGTGCGTCGCGAACCATTGCGGCGACTGGTGGACCAAGGACGTCCTCGCGCAGATCGTCGACTGGCACGTCGTCGAGAATGCGGAGCCGTATCGGTTGTTCGGGGTCACCGCGCAGACCCTGCCGTGCCCCGATTGCGAGCGTGCGATGATCGTCAGCCTGCGCGCGAAGATCATGTTCGCTCACTGCGACGTCCACGGCGTCTGGCTGAACCGCAGCGAGCGGTCGGCGTTCGACGAGCTCGGCGGTTGGCCGCGCGTGCTGGTCACGCGCAAGCGCTCGTAGCTACACCGTCGCGACGTCGACGAGCGCCGGCGCGAGCACGCGCACGAGCTCGCGCGGATCGATCGCGACGAGGAAGCCGCGCGCGCCGCCGTTGATGTAGATCGTCGGCAGCTCCGCGATCGAGCGCTCCAGGTAGATCGGCATCGCGCGCCTGAGGCCGAACGGAGAAGTCCCGCCGACCTGATAGCCGGAGTGGCGGTCCGCGACCTCGGGTTTGCACGGCGCGACCGCCTTGACGCCGATCACGCGCGCGAGTTGCTTCGCCGAGACCTCGCGATCGCCGTGCATCAGGATGCAGAGCGGCTTCGCGGCGTCGTCCTCGAAGATCAACGTCTTCACCACCGCGTGCTCGTCGACGCCGAGCGCCTCGCTCGACGCGCGCGTGCCGCCGTGCGGTTCCCACGGATAGCGGTGCGGCTCGAACGCGACCTTCCCGGCGCGCAGTGCACGCACCGCCATCGTGACCGGCGGCTTCATCGCACGCCGTTGGCGATCATCCGGTGGAACCAGTGGACGCCGCGCTCCTGCTCGGGCGCAAACTTGCTCCTCGGGGCAAACCCGCTGCGCAGGCCGCGTGCGACCTGGGCGAGCGCGTCGACATCCTCGGCATCGACCTGCGAGCTCAGCCAGCGCCGATCGCGCTCGGCGTGCTTCGCGCGATCGAGGGCGAGCTGGTACCAGGTGAACCGCGTCGTGTCGGGCCGTTCCGGCACGGGCGAGTAGATGTTCACCGACAGGCCCCACGGATAGAAGTTGAGCGTCAGGTTCGGGAACACGAACCACCACAGCGCGAACACCCGGCGGCCCTTCGGATCGTGAAACCGCTCGGGCAACCACGCCGGATCGAAGCCGTCGGCCGGATCGCGCGCGTAGACCCACTGCAGCACCGAGTGGTCGTAGAGCTCGGTCGTGTAGCTGCCGAGATCGACCGCATCGGCGAGCCCACCCGGCGCGCGATGGACGAAGCCGATGTGAAACTGATCGAGGTAGTTCGCCGAATGCTGCTTCCAGTTGCCCGCGACGTCGCGAACCTCGGCCGACATCCGCTCGGGGATCGCCGGCATGTTCGCGAGCGAGGCTTCGACCGGCGCGAGGACGTCACCCAGCCGCAGCGCCTCCGGATCGAAGTTGACCCAGGTCAGCCGCTTCCACGCCTCGACCGGCAGCGCCGTCAACGAGTCGCACGGCCGCATCGCCTTCACGTCGAACCCTTGCTGCGAGATCACGCGCCCCGCGCAATCGAACCGCCTCCCGTGCTGCCCGCAGACCAGTGTCGGCCCGCGCGACGCGCCGAGCACGAGCGGAAACCACGCGTGCGTGCACGTGTTCGGAAACGCCCTCAGCGCATCGTCGTCCCACGCGCGCTGGAGAAACAGGGGCCGATCGTTCACCGTGATCGGCACCCGCGACCCGCGCGGCGCCAGCTGCTCGTCGAGTGGCCTCGGATCGTCGCCGCGCTCGGACACCACGAGCCAGCTCTTCGAGAAGATCGTCGCCAGCTCGCGCTCGAGAAACGGCTTCGAGACAAAGGCCTCGGCCGGCAGGCCCTCGGCTACCCGGATGTCATCGTCGACGTGCCAGCCATCCATAACGAGGACGTACTACATCCCCAAAGGGGACGGTCTACAGTTGCGCAAGTTCGCCCTCGTAACGACGCGAGATTCCATAGGGCGAATTAGGGACGGTCTACAGTTAGGCAAGTTGCGACGTGCGGGGCGAGTCGAATGCGAACGAACCCCTGCCGCGTCCCATCAACGACGTCGACAGCGATCGCATCGCAGCTACTTGCGCAACTGTACACCGTCCCCATTCGGGGGCCTTGAATATCCAAACGTTGCGACGGCGAACTTGCGCAACTGTAGACCGTCCCCTTTGGGAGGGACTACGTTTCCGCGAGGGGCAGCGCGAGCTCGAAGCGGGCACCTTCACCGGGCTTGGAGAAGACCTGGATGGTGCCGCCGTGGGCGAGCGCGATGCCCTTCGCGATCGCGAGGCCGAGGCCGGCGCCACCCTTGCGGGTGCGACCGGTCCAGTAGCGATCGAAGACGTGCTGGATCTCGGTCGCGTTGATGCCGGGGCCGCGGTCCTGGACGGCGAGGATCGCGTGGCCGTCGCGGCGCTCGACCGAGATCTCGACGGGCGTGCCGCGCGCGTGCTTGAACGCGTTGCCGATCAGGTTTGCGAGCGCCTGGAGGAGGCGATCGCGATCGGCTTCGACATAGACGGGCTCGTCGGGGAGGACGGCCTTGACCGTCGCCTTCGTATCCTTGGCGGGCAGCTCGTGCTCGGTGACAGACTGCTTGACGACGGCGTTGAGGTTGATCCGGCCCTGGGTCAACGACAGCTTCCCGTTCTCGATCGCGGACGCGTCGAGGAGGTCCGAGATCAAGCGCTCGGCGCGCGAGCCGGCGCGATCGATCGCGGCGAGGTAGCGCTTCGCGTCGTCGCCGGCGTCCTCACGGAGGGCCTCGCTCGCGAGCGAGATCGCGTGGAGCGGGCCGCGCAGGTCGTGCGACACGATCGCGAGGATCTCGTCGCGCGCGCGGGCGGCGGCGGTCGCATTCTCGATCGACCGGATGTTGTCGACCTCGGCGGCGGCGAGCCGGATCGCGAACTTGACCCGGAAGCCGAGCCGGCGCGGCGAGAGATCTGTCTTCGGGAAGAAGTCGGTGACGCCGCAGTCGATCGCTTGCTGCAGGAGATCCTCGTCCTGCATGCCGGTGATCAACAGGATCGGGATCGGACTGCGATCGCCGCGCAGCTGCGTGACGACCGCGAGCGCGCCCTTCTGCGGGAGGTCTTGATCGACCAGCACGCAGTCGAACGGCTCCTTCAGGTAGCCG
>Ga0307509_10005962_pt1 | contig 16661 bp, 20 predicted proteins | sample 10_EM_MG_FD_202245 | JGI IMG/M metagenome (GOLD analysis project Ga0307509, IMG submission 202245) | Populus trichocarpa ectomycorrhiza microbial communities from riparian zone in the Pacific Northwest, United States - 10_EM | ecosystem: Host-associated > Plants > Roots > Unclassified | place... | reverse complement strand
TGGGTTATTAGTGGACTCTAGAGGTGTGAGTCTTGTCACGATTTAAGAGGGTCCCGCATGGTTGACTGTGGGTAGCGCCCATGCAGTCAGGCAGCAGGAGATTTCTTATCGTGGGAGCATGCAGTCCGGTTTAGAAGCTTAGTATAGCCAAGTAGATTTGCCGATGGACTGCGTAGCTTGTATAGACGAAACCACCGCTGGGCCAGTGAGTCCCAATGGATATTGTCTCTACGGTGGGCATGTCAGTCGGCCACTGATATGCTACCGATAGGAAAGGGCTTTCGCTCATGCAGATGTAGTTGGAGAGACATCACCGGAAGCACTTCCTATTTGTGGAGATAGTTAATATCCAAGCGGTCCGATTGCCTCCGAGTGTTAGCCCACTCTAGGCGGGTGAGTTGGACAACCCTGAGCTGAGCAGGGTGCTCGCGAAAGATCAGAATGGTTGACGGGTGTCCTCTGGCTTTACATTATTCTACTTAACTAAAGCGAGAGACACCCTATTCTGATAACCAACGATCCTCGAGAGAACTTATTGAGTGAAGCTTTCAGGCTTAACGATATTAAGTTTTACCGCTTGATTCTACTTTGAATTATCTTTATCTTTATTTTGATCCTTACTTCTACTTTGAGTCTTCGGTGCGGTCGCAATCTTAGGATCCGTCTTCCTACAGAGTGCCCCCGTTACACCGCATTCGCACCAAAGTGACGCCCTGAGGTAGCCACTGTGGCCGTTGATGGCCAGAGAGAAATCTCGAAGTGAGTGGGTCAAAGGCCTCCAGCATGGGCCTTTGAGGATGACGAAACTTGGTAAAAAGTCATCCAGGTACCGAGAACAACGGTGATCGGGTAGAGAGGTTGCCGCCTCGAATTGAAAAACCTGGGGCGTAGTCGGGGATGCCATCCCACTGGAAGGCTAAAAAACCAAAAAAGGATAGCGGTTGCCATTCTACGTTCAAAAATGGATAGTCCGTGCTTACCACAGGAGCCTTAAAAAGTCACAAGTGAAGAATGCGGTCGACGAGACTATAGGGAAAGAGAAGACAACCATACGTCAGAACAGAGCTTGAGTTGCAGGAAACGTGAAGGGGGGTGGAAATCTAGGGCAACCTAACTTTCTCTCCAGGTACAACAGCCAGGCAAACAGAAGCCAGGGGGGCCTCTATGCTGCACAAGGTTGATGCTTTGACGAATAGTGTCAGAAGGGCGCCCTGCTACGGAGTAGAGCCAAACCCGAAGGCGAAGGTAAGGTGGATTCCTTGCAGGGGACAGCCTCATATGAGGGATAAGTCAAGAATAAAGGACGGCGCATCCTAGTCGCGAACTCGAGGCATACTCTAGTGAACCACCACTCCTGTAATATGGGAACTCCGCGGCAGGAGGTAAGACCGCTAGTAGTGGGCCGCCCGATATTAAAATATTAGACACTTATTGTAAAAGTTTGGCTCAGGAGGCTTTAAGAGGCAAAACTGCGCAGGCGCGGTAACAAACCCCCACGCTACATGTAACTGCCGCCATGAAAAGATTTCATCAGGAACCGAGCGAAAGCTCATCCCCTCTTAAAAAACCCTAATATTACACCTGTCCCAAAGGAAAGGCAATTATCGAAATCAGAGGACAAAAACACACAATAAATGTCCTTCTAGATTCTGGTTCAAACATCTTCCTAATGAACCAGGATGCCGCACGACGCCTTGAGATACTGACAGAAGCTAGGGATTCACCGTTAAAAATCACCACCTTCGATAGCGAAACTGCAGCTATCGGAGGAATATTCTATACACACCGTATTCTACTAGAAATTGATACCAACGGTCACCCAAGTATGACATCCTGCGAAATTGCGAATCCAGGAAAATATGATCTGATCATACCTTTTGGATGGTGCTATGACGAACACCCCCTTAAGAATATTGCGGACCCAATGAGATGGGTCTGTGAAGACGCGAGGTGCCACGCTCATATAGAAGATGAAGCAGTGGCGGAATTATTTGCGTGGGATGAGACTGTAGCTTAGGATGAGGAAGCACAGTACGTGGGAAGGATTGAACGAGAAGAGGAAGGAGGAGTACAACTCGAGACCCTACCAAAACCGTAGTGGCAGTATAAGGAGCTTTTTGAAGAGAAAAAAGCTAAGATGTTGGCGCCTCGAAGGATTTTCGATCATCCCATCAAGCGTAAGGAAGGGGCCGAACCTCCTTGGGGCGCGATTTATCCAATGTCGGCCCACCAGTTGAACGAGCTGGACAAATACCTTAAGAAAATGCTTGTGGAGGGCAAAATCGGGGATAGCGAATCCTCTTACGGTGCTCCAATCATCAGTACAAAAAGCATTTGCGCCCGACGGATAGGCATTGCAACCGGAGGCAGGAAATCCGTCGGGAGCATCCTGTCCGCCCAGCCTGCCCTCAGATGGCCCCAGCAGAATGGTTGTGTCCTAGTCCGTTGGGTACAATACAACCCGCATCCTGTCTGCCCAGTGCACCTGGATGGTCCATTTCACATCCTAATCTCCAGAAGAACACCAAGGTTAGTGACCCATAGAGGTCAGCATTGGGGAACTCTTTCGGCTCCTGATGGCCTCTACTTACAACAGACTACTTTATCACCAGGTAAAGGCTGTTCAGACAAAAAAGGATCCAATCATAGGATGACTAACCATCTATTGTCCCGGTAATGACCCAAAACATACCCCTTATTTGATCACTGCTAACAACAGTCACAAAAGGATTCTAAGTTCTTGCACACCGTGTATCAGGCTTCATGATCGAATCAGTGGAAGTATTGAATATTATCAACCTTTGGAGAGGGGCATGCTCTTCCATCCAGGTTGACACAATTCATTACCCCTAAGCGAGCGGATTCCAATGAGGCCCTTCCTGACTCTAGGGGACATCGGCCAGGGCCCGGTGAGGTATCTGACATTTTCTTCCTGCTGAGCTCTATAGCCATACGGACACTTCGTGACCTATACTAGTCGATTCCCCTCAGCGAGAGGATTCCAATGAGGCCCTTCCGGACTCTAGTGGATTCCAATGAGGCCCTGCCTGACTCTAGTGGACATCGGCCAGGGCCCGTTAAGGTATCTGCCATTTTCTTCCTGCTGACCTCGATAGCTATGCGGACGCTTCGCAACCTATACCATTCAATTCCCCTCGCTGAGCGGATTCCAATGAGACCCTTCCTGACTCTGACAGACATCTTCCTACGAAGGTATCTGCCTTTTTCTCCCTGCTGACCTGTATAGCCATGCGGACAGTTCGAAACTAATACCATTCAATTCCCCCCGCTGGGCGGAATCCAATGCACTCTGTCCTGAAGCTGTCCGACCGATGGTTGAAGGGTTATCCATACCTTTGTACTTGAGGTCCACGGGCAAGTACTTTCAAATTATTGGCTACTGGGTGCTACAGACATGGGGACACTTCGAGACCTCTACCATTTGATTCCCCTTGGCGAGCAGACTCCAATGAGACCCATCCTGACTCTAGCGGACATCTGCCCGCTGAGGTATCTGCCTTTTTCTTCCTGCTGACCTCTATAGCCATGCGGACACTTCGAAACCTATACTGTTCGATTCCCCTCGACCGGCGGATTCCATGGACCCGGTGCCGATAATGTCCGACCACGGGTTGAATGGCTATGCATACTTTTCTACTTGAGTTCCCTGGGCAAGTACTTTTACATTGTTGGCTACTGGGTGCTACAGGCATGCAGACGCTTCAAGGCCTATACCATAGGATTCCCCTCACGGAGCGGACTCCAATGAGACCCTTCCTGACTGTGGCAGACATCTGCCCCTTGAGATATCTACCTTTTTTATCCTGCTGACCTCTATAGCCATGCAGACGCTGCGAGACATATACCATTCGATTCCCCTCGGCGGGCGGACTCCAATGAGAACCTTCCCGACTCTGGCAGACATCTGCCCTCTGAGGGATCTGCCTTTTTCATCCTGCTGACCTCTATAGCCATGCAGACGCTTCAAGACCTATGCCATTCGATTCCCGTAGGCGAGCGGACTCCAATGAGACCCTTCCTGACTCTGGCGGACATCTGCCCCCTGAAATATCTGCCCTTTTCATCCTGCTGACCTCTATAGCCATGCGGATGCTTCGAAACCTATACCATTCGATTCCCCTCGACCGGCGAATTCCAACGCACCCTGTCCCGATGCTGTCCGACCGCTGGTTGAAAAGTTACCCAACCCTTTGTACATGCGTTCCCCGGGCAAGTACTTTCAAATTGTTGGCTACTGAGGGCTACAGACATGCAGACACTTCGAGACCTATACCATTTCATTCCCCACGCCAAGCGGAATTCAACTCACTCTGTCCCGACGCTGTCCGACCACTGGTTGAAGGGTTATCCATTCTTTTGTACTTTAGTACCTGTGCCAAGTACTTCTAAATTGTTGGCTACTGGGTGCTACACGCATGCGGACGCTTCGAGGCCTATACCATTTGATTCCCCTGGGCGAGCCGACTCCAATGCGACCCTTCCTAACTCTGGCGGACATCTGCCCACTGAGGTATCTGCCTTTGTCATCCTGCTGACCTCTATAGCTATGTGGACGCTTCAAGAGCTCTACCATTCAATTCCTCTCACCGAGGGGAATCCAACGAACTCGGTCCGGACACTGTCTGACCGCTGGTCGAAGAGTTATCCATACCTTTGTACTTTAGTTCTCCTGGCATGTACTTTCAAATTGTTAGCTACGGAGTGCTACTGTTTTCTAGACTAGCTTTAATAAATATATACCTATTTTAGTATCTAAATGACTCAAATAAGTAAAGATGAGTAATAGTGGATGGATCTTTCCGCACAATTTGGATATTCTCCACAGTTTTCACTAACTCATTCAAAGTCCTCGAAGGTAGAGTTGTTGACTTAGGAGGTATCCAATGATAGCCAGTTACACCTGTGTACTTCCACTATTCTACTATCCTATCGGGTTGCGTCTGGAGAACCTTTCTGCGTCGGGTACCTTCTGAGTCCTTGGTTGCATCTGGTGCGTCCGGGCGGCATAGACTCCTGTCCACAAGCACCCCCCAAAAGACCATACACCCAAGACGCGAGTTTACATTCTATGCGCCTGGGCCGCCTGACGTACAGATAGCACAGGGTGCGTCCGTGTATAACCTTTTTTCTTTGCTGATGATCCTCTTAGTTCCAAAACCAGATGGCAGTCTAGGGTTATGCGTAGAATATGGAAACCTCAATAAACTGACAATCGTGAATAAAGTCACCCTACCGCTCATGGATGACCTCTGAGATGGTGTCGCCGGAGCAAAAGCTTTTAAGAAACTCGACCTAAAGGATGGTTACCACCTTATTCGAATGAGAAAGGGCGATGAATACAAGACGGCCTTTTGGATAAGATACGGACAATACAAATATAAGGACATGCCTTTCGGACTCGTAAACGCTTCCGCAACGTTTCAGACAATGATGAATAAAATTCTAAGGGAATTCTGGGACCATGGAGTAGTCGTTTACCTAGATGACATGCTGATATACTCTGAAAATATGGAAGACCATATGAGGCTGGTTCAGAAGGTCCTTAACAGGCTCGAACATCACGACCTAGCAGTCTTGTTGAAAAAATCGGTATTCCACCTAGAGGAAGTCGAATTCCTAGGATACATTGTCAAGTCAAGCGGAGTCACCATGAGTGATAGGAAGGTGAAAAGTGTCCAAAATTGGGCTGACCCAAGGTCGGTTAAGGAAGTCCAAATCTTCATTGGATTCGCAAACTTTTATCGACGATTCATCAAAGATTTCTCAAAAGTTTGCAAGCCAATAACCAAGACGTTGAAAGGGAGCCCAAAGGATTTTCACTGGGGAAGAGAATAGGAGGAGGCATTTGAGGGGTTGAAAAGGAGGTTTACGACGGCACCAATCTTATCGCACTTTTACCCAGGAAGGAAAACGGTAGTGGAGACAGAGACTAGCGACGTCACGGTGAGATGCGTACTATCTCAGTACCAAGGCAGAGGGCTTTACCCGGCGGCGTTCTATTCTCGAAAACTAAACATCGCCGAATGAAATTACGAGCTACATGATAAAGAACTACTGGCAATAATAGAAGCGTTCAAAGAATGGAAAAGATATCTCTGGGGTGAAGAAGAACCCGTTACGGGATATACCGAGCACCAAAAACTACAGTTTTTCTTGACCAAAAATGTCTGGAACCACTAGGAAATTCGATGGGCACCGGAGTTCACAAACTACACCTTCAAAAGAGTCTATTGACCGGGAAGCAGGGGCGGGAAACCAGACGCATTAAGTAGACGGCCGGAGTACTGTTCTGAGGAGGGAGCTCGTCATACTGAACATGCAAATTTGGAAACAGAACTTTTTCAAATTTCTGTAGTTCATCAAAAACGAAGTGCGGAGAAGGCTCTCACACCAGAAAGACGTGAAACAGGAAGCCTCCGAATAATGAAACCTTTGGACAAGCCTATAATCCCGACAAAAGGATCACGGTTTGCGGCCGGTCATAACATTGATGCCCTGACCGACGGACTGGTAGCAGCAAAAGGACAAACATGGTGGAACCAGGTATTGTGATAGGATTGCCAGAGGGAACCTATGGAAGGCTAGCGGCAAGAAGTGGTATGGCAAGCAAGATGGGAATAGCAGTGGGCGGTGGTCCCCTTTCGATGCGGATTACACTCGAGAAGTTAAAGTCATATTTTGAAATGATGGTAAAGCGGACTGCTTGTTTAGAGCAGGAGATCGGATAGCGCAACTCATAATAGAGAGAATTGCCAACGCCAACGACATGAAAGTAGAAGATCGAGGAACAACCGAGCGAGGAAAAATCGGTTTCGGATGAAGCGACCTAAACCACAAGCGATGCATTACGGCTAAAGAAGAAGTAGTCAAAATATGTTTCCTTCACGCAGACACAAGCGACAACAAATTCGTTAGCGCCGCTGATGTCGGCTATCACCCTTGGTTAATGAAAGCAAGAGAAATGTTCGCCAGCGCTCATGTTACTGCAGCCCTGACGCGAACGATGAACAATTCATTTCTAGACAAGATTAGAGTGGCTGGCAAGGTGGATGAGAAGTGGCAGGGACGAGGCCGTGGACTGGTGGGATTAAGAGAAAGAGGAAAAAAGATGCCGAATGAAGGGATAGAAAAAGACTGGTTACTATACTACAAGAATCGACTATACAGTCCCGAAGGCGAATTCGTTCGGACCGAGATAGCCCAAGGCTGTCACGACTCGTTAGTAGCGGGACACTTCTGACAGGAAAAGAAAATTGCCATAGTAACAAGGGATTTCTAGTGGAAAGGAGTCGGAAATTGGATCAGAGACAATGTACGATATTGCGACAAATGTCAAATCATTAAATCCCTGTGGCATGCTAAATATGGATTACTTCAACCTGTAGACGTACCTTATACTGCCTGGAGCTCCATATTGATGGACTTCATCACACAACTACCGGAATCACAGGGGAAGACCCAGATCATGGTAGTCGTAGACCGGTTCACAAAGATGGCCCACTTTATCGGCCTGCACGAAAGCGCGACAGCAAAAGATGTTGCGGTCACATTCCTTCAGAAAGTCTGCAAACTTCACGGATTGTCGACCGAGATCATATCGGACATGAACGCCAAGTTTTCCGGCGAATTTTGGGAATCATTATGCAAGATGCTAAGAGTTAAACAAGGTATGTCAATGGCGTACCACCCTTAAACTGACGGACAAACTGAAAGAACCAACAAAGTGCTGGAAGGTTGTTTATGAACATTTGTCAACTACGATCAGAACGACTTGGACCAACTATTGCCGTCAGCCGAACATGTCTATAATAACTCAGCAACCAACGCACACAGGATGACACCATTCTTCGCCAACTACGGCTTACACCCACAAACGGAGTGGATGAAAGAAAGAGAAGCTCATAAATACTGGGCGACAATGTAGACTCACTGGATGCAGGACATACATTGACAAGCGAAACAAAGTTTGGAACATGCACGGGAATCGATAAAGAAATACTATCAAAGGAAGGCGACGGAACAACCTCACATCGAGGTTGGCGACTTGGTAAGGTTGAAAGCAAAGAACATATGTACCAAACTACCATTGAGGAAGCTGAGTTCAAACTGTATAGCTCTTTCGAAGTGTTAGAAAGAAAAGGAAGCAGGACATACAAGTTAGAAATATCTCCAAGGTGGAAAATTCATCCTGTGTTTCATGTTTCGCTGTGGGAACCCTACCGAGTCTCGAACTGACCCAATTGCGAACAACTACTACGAGATCGCGAAGATATGGAGGGAGGTTTAGAGTGGGAGGTCCAAAGGATGATGAAGAGTGCGATTATTTCGTACATGTGAAAGGTAAGAGGAAGGAATAAACTGATGAAAGGGCTTCGGGATTTTGTGAAATGGAAAGGCTGCGTGGAGGGTGAAAATACTTGGGAGGCAGCAGAAGGTATGAAGAACACGCAGGAAGAGGTGGAAAGGTTTTATAGAGAAAACCCGGAGATGCCGGGCCCAGGAGAGGTCGAGTGACATAGAAAGATTTTCCATTGGTGGACAAGTAAATGCCGGTGGTTTTTATCCCTACTGTTTGGAGCTTGAGATGGAAGATAGAGTGTATAATAGAAATGGAGTATTCGGGATGAATACTTCAAAGAGGGGAGCTCGTGTTAGGCGCACGGACTCTTTATAAGGATTTACAAGGCAGAGTTACCCTACCTTGACACGCACAAACTTCAAAGGAACAACATAACACCCCCCTCCAGCCCCAGCATTTGGATGGCGCGTCATCACTGGCCGCCTGGGTAGTTGGGTCCCAACACCGATGACCACTATCAATGGAACACATCTTATGACTCTCATGGTCCCCTGATGAGATACGTGTTGATATAACTTTAGTGTTCTTTCTTTTGTTACACGGTTGCTATGAGGGATTTCCTTTGTAAGGTTACGGCAAATTGTATTGTTTCCTTGGTTACGCAGATATGCGACTCATACTGGGGTATGAGTCGGGCGGCAAAGGCTATGCTAAGATTTCCTTCTATATAAGGGGTGGCTCGCCCCCTTATTTCCTTGGTTCTTTACGCTACCTGGTATTTCTTTCACCACTCTTGTACTTCAAAATATAACGTCTTCTATTCTGATATCCCAGTTCCACGCCCAGCACCCACCAACCCTGACCCTGATCTATCGTTGCAGGATCAGCCTTGACCTGAGATTGTCATCTCCGAACCCTCACGCTAAATGAGTGTTATCGTTTAGAGCCTTCCTGTCGTTGTGTGCCTTGGACTAATGTCCAGTGCCAAGACCCTGTTACAATAACACTATTACCCTAGCGGGAATAGCTTGCATAATTATGCGTGAGGTATATGCCACCATGGGAGAGAGCATATATCCGAACCCAAGCTTCCTGAGTAGGGACTTCCCGAAGGCATCTGGAAGACTACTCAGGAACCACAAAGAGTTCATGTTTCAAGATATGGCTAACTGATTGGAACGATGAATAGAGAACCAGTTCTCTACTCTAACTAATTCATACGCATTATGCATTGATAGATGAATATCGGACTTGATCACTCCATATTCATGATACTATTGGTATGTCGCCATTTAGACTGCATATTCCATTATAATCTATCAGGACGAAGAGATCGAAGATTGACTACTGGTGGAGTGGGGACACCCTCAGAAGAAATAGCAGTCGGGAGATTCTCAGAGTCAAGCTGGCCAAGATTCAGGGTCAAACAGTGTTCGCACTTTGTTCTGACGAACTGAACTCTTAGAAAGATACTTCTTTACTAGAGAAGTCCAAGTAGCATGAACATTAGTATAAATTGTAGGGCTCTCCCCGATGGTTGAGAACAGCACCAAGCAACGGAGAAGAGACCTTAACAATATTATAAGTTATTACGATATTCTTCAATTACTTTATCGAACAATTCTTCTTGAGCCTTCCTGACCTATATTCCGTTGTCCCGAATATCCTCGGCCTAGTTAGCCCAGAATCCTACCGTGTTAGCTACCCCGTAATACTATATTGTTATTCTTCAGTCACCAAGGCTCCTATGTTTGCAGATATCCTCGCCTGCTTTATCCTGTATTATCCTTTTTTCATCCTTAAAGATACACCACGGGCTGCCATTGTCGCACCTGAACCCACGATCACTGAAGATTCAGGTTCTTTAGACGATTGGGAACCTGAATCGGAAGGAGGCATAACTTTACCTTGTTCCTCTCCTTCACCACCTCTTGGCCTGTCTCGCCCTTCTACCCCAGAAACTATTATTCTTTCAACGCAAGCCATTGGACAAGTAGAACGAAATCAAAAAATTCTTCAGAACCTTATTGACGCTGAAGAACAAAATTGGTGGGTAACACCACAAGGGTCCTTTCGTCACCCTTTCCCTACTATAGCGAAGGGTCGTAAAAAGGCTCGACGATACTGGAGAGTTAGCAATCCCCTTCCCAATTAATGGATCACTAACCTCTACCATGGCCCTTGTGAGCTCCAATTCTCCTCACCCGGAACTCATCCGTGATCCCGATCAATCTATGGCAGATGACGATACTTCCACCCCTCATGCATCCTCATTCGACCCATCCTCCCGTGCTATGACCACTACCTCAAATCCAGGATCGGTCATACATTCCCCCATGAGTCGCTCGCATAGTGCACAATTCCCTGTCGATAAAAACCCGTCACGATCAAACTCCTGTCAACCCGCGAGAAACACTACAAATCAAATGGAACTTCTTAAGCAACAAATCGGACTGGCCATCCAACACATTTCTTCATCCATCAACCAAAGTCAAGATGAGAATCTGATAGCTCTGGATGCGTTATCGGAAGATGCCAGGACCCCATACACTAACCTCCAGTTATTACAAACAAGGTTAGCAAAGGGTGAATTAATTGTTGACAAGGAACTCCAAGAGGCCAGAAAAGCACTAGCAACTCTCGAAGGACCAACGCATGACGAACAAGAACGGCTAAAAATAGATATTGCACAAGAATTTAGCCGCCAAGAAGCTCAGCAAACGGAAAACGCGAAATCTTCGGAAGTCCGAGATAAAATACTAGAAGCCGAAGTACTATTTCTAAAACCACAATTTGCTGAACAACTAAAAAAACAGGACACCGAAGGGCAACGGGTCCTGAGACACCAGGAAGACCGTGGGGCTGAACTATTAAATCGACAAAAAGCTAATGCAGCCAATCAACATCAAAAAGACAGTCAAGGAGCAAAGTGATGGAGGTCTGGTTTCCGCGCAGGGAATATGCCGTCGGACAGGCACCGCAAGAACACAGCTATGATCGGATCTGTCGTCACAAGAACGATCCGGGTCAGTCGCTGATAGGAAAACTGAGATGTGTTCGATATCCGATATATATGACAAGTGTGTTGCAAAGGAGTATGATGACCATGAGTTGTTCTCGTAAGGAGAAAGGAACGCAGCTCAGACTAGATGATACATGTTGTGGTGGCCCGCACAGTGGGCTCCTACCATACAACACTAGTCACCGCTGCACGGTCTGGTCAATAGCCCTGCTCACACCTACAAGTGTGCCCTAACCTAACATACCACGATGGGGTTACTCCATCACAAAGGAGCTTCTGGATAAACAAAATCAGAAATTCCAAAATGCCATACAAGCTTTGACGGACAGGATAGATCATCACGAAAAGCCCAGCTGTACCATCCCGCCTACGGAGGGAGGTGATGGTGATCCAGGACCCTCAAATCAAGGTCAATTCGATCCTTGGATTCCGCCGAATATTCCTAATCCCGATAAACGATCAGCTTCAACTCCAGACAAGAAAAAGGAAAGGGAGTTGACCGTGGAGGAAATTTCCAAACACCTCCGCCACCGCCAAGTACTATTGGTGGTGATCCAGACCCAGACCCAAGCGCCCATGATGACGATGATGATAAAGGAGGAAACGATGGCATGGGCAGAAGAGGCTGACGTCCGGAACGCAACGCTCGAAGACCATCGGTTCCTAGAGATACATCTCCCCGTACGAGAGGCATATTAGAATTCTTGCAACAACTCAGTACACCAAATCGATCAATAAAAAATGCGGCTGAATCCTTTTACTTTTTTCAAGGCGATGATAACTAGGATGTTAGAAACTGGCTAACCGCATGTGAAGATTATTTTGATCGAAACCGTTACCAATGGGAGAACCACTCTCATCGCATTGTTTTCGCACTCGGTAAAACCAAGGGAAACAAGGTAGCCCCTTTCGCGGAAAAATATCTAAAAGTCATGGGAGGAATAGGAGGTTTTACTAGAAATCCCGATTATACAACATGGGAGAGATTCCGACAAGAGATTATCAAAAGATAGATCGGTATCGAGGAATAGTGACGAGCCCTAGATGAAATGGACAGAATCAGCTATAAGGGCAAAATCGATACATACCTTCTCCTCCTTGAAAATCTCAACATCAAAGCAGGACTCTCAGGAATAGCGTGGAGGGTCCGTGTCGAAAGCAAACTCCGTCAAGAAATATTACGTCGCCTATCACATTTTTCATTTGCCACTGAACAGGAGTGGATGGAAATTTTAAGAAAAGTGGGTACGCAAGAGGAGGAACTCATGGAAAGGGGAAAATTAACAAAATCCCTAACAACCCCGCACGCACCCCCTCCTAAGCAAAAACGACAAGAATCTGAGAAAGGTTTCAACACCAAATACGAAAGGAAGGGGTCAGACAACAAAACTGGAAAGGGATTGTCTCGATGGAAAGCTTCTCGAAATAACACCGCAAAAACAAAAATAATACTCGTGGGAAGGACGAGCATACGGATTGGAAAAAGGCACCTGATGGAATCAAGGACGATGTGGTTGAAAAACGAAAAAAGGAGAAACACTGCACTCGTTCTAGCATGGACAACCACATGTGGAGAAAATGCCGTAAGCCAATCTTGGTCGCAGTAACCTGCGCATACAAAAATAGGGGAAATCCTAAACAACTATTTAAACCAAGAACTAGCACAACTCACAGTGCACCAACCTCCTCCAGCACGACAAGAACCAAGAACCACCTGCAAAGGTTAACTTAATAAGACGAGAAAGGCCATGGCAAATCTGGGAATTATTGGATACAGAAATGTCATAGGTGTACGCGTCGCAAAATAACTAAGTATTTTCCTTCCTCAGTCTATAAGTCCTTATTTATCTCGCTTAGTGGACAAACTAGGGCGGATGACACCGTGTCCTTAAGAATGACAGGGACACGAGCAAGTCGCGTCCTAAATTCGAGAAGCAAGCAGATATAATATCACTTATTCTTAAGGCAAGCAGGAAGGGATTACGAAGATTTTTTCACACACGTTACACCTCGGCATCTTTCGAAAATTCTTGGCAAAGTCTTGGCGCTCGTACAAAAATTCTTGCTGCAGAATACGGGGATACCACACCTGCAGGCACCGTCGAACATGAAGTAAGGGGACCGGTGGATGGGTACCTTCCTAAGAAGGAACCCGGGGTTTTTGCCTTCCAAGAAAGGACTTTTGAGTTGCCCCCCGAAGGAGGACTTTTTCTTTCCCCCTAAGGGGTCAGGTATTCCTAATTTGGAACAGTTTTCCCATTTGTTAGACTTGAGTGTCTTGGGAGAAGGATTAGGGTTCGTGAAACCCCCTGGGCTTTCCCGGGCACAAGGTGCCACCGGTACAAATTACATTTGTTCTTGCCAGAGACTGGACTCGAACGCCTGACCCTACGGGTGAAGAAAGGTGGGTCTGCCCTATCTCACAAATTAGACCATGGCAAACGGTTCAGAAATACAATCATATGATCACGTATTATAACCCAACCTCGCGTAACCTCAGAAACACCAAAAACGCGTTTATGCAACAACAACCCAAACTATGCAATAACAAACAGAGTCGCTAAGACAACCACGTTACACGAAAGATAAGTTTTGTTTACTGTTATTGTTTGTTTATTTTTGTGTGTTGTTTTATTGCTTGGCGTTGGGATTTGGCTCGTTTAGTGAGCTTTATATCTTGTGGGAACCTCTCGGCAGGGGGTAAAGACCACTTCGCTTGTAGTCGGTTGCTCGGAAGTATAAAATGTTTTGATCATTTATTATAGAAAGTTTGTCTGAGGAGACCTATGTGGTTGAAACAACGCGGGCGTTGTAACAAACACCCAACTATACAACACTCACGATGCCTTCTAAGCAAGGTAAACAACAATATTACGGTTGCATTAAGCGAACTGATATTATTATCAACGAACCACACCGCTATGATTGTTCCGAGGGACATGCACACATTTACATCCTCGGCAAACGCTATCGAATCCCAGTCTTGTTAGACTCTGGATCGAATATTTTTCTCATCAACGAACAACTCGTTAAAGACCTTCACATACCTTACCACTCTCGGGCTGATGCTGTCCAAATCCAAGGTTTTACTGGAGAAGCAATCTCTTCCGGTGGATCACACTTTACAAAACCTCTCTACCTAGAAATAGGGACAAACAAACACTTATCGCTTGTTTCCTGCGAAATAGCTCCAGCAGGAATGTATAGAATGATTATACCTTTTGGGTGGTGGCATCAAGAATACCCGATAAAAAATATTGCCAACCCAGATGCGGGGTGCTTTGATGATACTGACTGCCAACCACATCTGCTCCCCAAAGATGAAGCAATCTCGGTAAAATGAGATGAAGATGTGTTAAACGATCCCAACGAAGTGGTTATAGGCAGGATTGAAAGGATTGATGAAGAAAAGGTTACTATCATTGATCGCCTGCCAGATCAGTACCACGATTACCTGGACCTATTCAGACCTTCTACGGCTGAAAACCCTGCTCCCCGCCATACCTTTGATTATGCCATCGATTTCAAACCAGATACCCAACCACCTTGGGGCCCGATATATCCGTTATCACAGAAACACCGCGAAGACCTTTGGAAATACCTTGACGATATGCTCAAACAAGGAAAGATTTCCCCCAGCAAGTCCACTGCAGGTACACCAATCCTTTTTGTACCAAAACCTGACGGTCGCTTACAGTTGGTTGTTGACTACCGAGGCTTGAACAAGGTTACAGTACACAATAAATACCCCATCCCCTTAATGTCAGAATTGAGAGATCAGGTCCGAGACGCTCCGATCTTTACTAAGCTGGACCTGAAGTACGGTTTTCACTTAATAAGAATACGGAAAGGGGATGAGTGGAAAACAGCTTTTCGAAGCCGTTATGGCCATTACCAATACCGGGTTATGCCATTTGGATTGGTTAATGCACCTACTACCTTTCAAACTATGATGAACGAGATATTGTGAGAATTCCTAGATCAGGGAGTCGTGGTATACATCGATGATATACTAATCTATTCTGAGACAGTGGAAGAACACATATTACTCGTTTGAAAGGTCTTGCAATGACTACGGGAATACTAAATGGCCATCTCCTTGGACAAGAGGGTGTTTCATGTAAAAAAGGTGGATTTTTTTTTTGGTTATGTGGTTGCAATGGACGGTGTAACTATGAACGAGAAAAAGGTCGAATCAATGAAGTCGTGGAAAGCCCCTACCTTGGTTAAAGACATTCAAATCTTTATTGGGTTCGCTAATTTTTACCGGCGGTTTATAAAAAACTTCTCGGCAATCTGCACACCAATTACGAACCAACTAAAAGGGGCCTAAGAAATTCTCCTGGGAAAAAGAACAACAAGAAGCCTTTGAGAACCTGAAATGTCGATTCATCATGGCTCCGATCCTATGTCACTTCTATCCAGATTTGAATACTGTAGTCGAAACAGAGGCCAGTGACTATGCACTTGGTTGTATCCTATCACAATTCCATGGCAAAAGGCTTCATCCGGTGGCTTTCCACTCTCGCAAGCTCTCACTAGCCGAGCGAAATTACTACAGTCGCGATAAAGAGCTATTAGCATCAGCAAAAAAATCATCTTGCGCCCCATCTCTCCCCGCTCACCCTCTGCGCCGGACGTTCCAGGCGCTTATAACGTAAACTCGAGTGCTGGGTGCGTCCGCCCGGGTTCATTCCGTCCGGAAGTGAAAGGGCAGCCTCCAATGCGTCCGGACGCCACAGGCAGCATCTGGATGCATTGGACGCGGCCCTTTTGCGTCCAGACGCCTTAGACCCCCCCCCCCCCAGAAACCCTCCCTCCAGCGCCCAGCCTCTTCCTCCCTTCGCGCCTGAAGTCCACGTTCCCATGCTGCCGTTCTGCGGACGCCTTTCAACCGCAACCTCTCACATCCGGGCCACGCCCCAGACACGCCGGCCCGCCAGCTTTCCTCCCATGATACCCTCTCTCCTTTAACTTCGTCACTAGCCTCTCTCTGAATCCGTTTCTCACCCGGAACCCGTCCACCATCACCTCTGTTTCTCCTCCACCGCCGGATTCCCTCCGTCTTCTCGCATATCCGGCGGACGTTTTCCAGTCTTCATTTTTTCACCCTATTTCCTCCCAACGCCCTCAGCCCTTGATCCTCCCTCTGATCCCACCCTGTATTCTCCCATATCCGGCGGACGTCCCCCACCCCCTTGCCCTTTCCCTTGGCTCTTTCCTCAGCTCTCCACATCCTATCTTGTTCGCCCCGCTCCTCTCGCCGTCCGCCCCCGGACACTTGCTGTCCGCTCGCGGGCTCCCACCGTCTTCCCTGGC
>Ga0307509_10005961_pt1 | contig 16663 bp, 14 predicted proteins | sample 10_EM_MG_FD_202245 | JGI IMG/M metagenome (GOLD analysis project Ga0307509, IMG submission 202245) | Populus trichocarpa ectomycorrhiza microbial communities from riparian zone in the Pacific Northwest, United States - 10_EM | ecosystem: Host-associated > Plants > Roots > Unclassified | place... | reverse complement strand
AGCCCGCTGGCCGCCGCAAGATAGATCGGCATGCGTGCGCTGCCGCGCCGGATACCGATGCTGCCTCGCGCGCCCTGATAGTCCAGATTTGCGGCAGCCGAGAGCAGCGGCTTTCTCGCCAGCGATCCAGCGCGCGCTGCGACCGTCTCGAGAAACCGCAACCCTTCGTAGTTTGACTGCGCGATCGAGCCGAGCGGCGGCGCGTGACGGCCGAACGACGCTTCGTATTGGCTTCGAAAGGCATCGTTGTCGCGCGAAGCCCTGTCGATGAAATAGCCGGAGGCGCAGAACAGGTTTTCGGTATTGTCGGCACCGATCCCAAGCAGCACGGTCTCGTCCATCGCGCCGGCCAGACGAAGCATTCGCGAGCCAAGCCCCTGCTCGGCAAAGGCACGGTTGAAGACGACGCTGTCAGCGCCGATCAACGTGATCAGAACCACGTCGGGCTTGGCGGCCCGGATCCGCGCGAGCTGGGTGCTGTGATTGTGCTCGCCGATGGGCACGAACTCTTCGCCGACGACACGCCCGCCGGCGTCCGCGATGTATTTCTTGATCGCCTTGTGCGAGAGCCATGGCCAGACATAGTCGCTGCCGATCAGATACCAGTTCGACGCCTGCCTGGTGTTGGCGAGCCACTCGATCGACGGGCGCCATTGCGCCCCCGGCGTCTCGCCAATGGCCATGACGCCGGGCGTTCGCTCGCCGCCCTCATAGACCGGTGTGTAAAGGTAGGGAATGTGTCCGGCGACGACCTTGCGCAACGCCACCCTGACCGCGCTGATATGCGAGCCCATCACGATGTCTGCGTCTTCGGACGCGACGATGTGGGACGCGGTCTGCGTCACGTCGTCGATGTCGCCGCCGGTATCGTGGAACGCGACTTCAATCTCGCGGCCAAGAATGCCGCCGCGGCGGTTGATCTCGGAAACGCCAAGCAGCGTGCTGTTGATGGAGGCCGGCCCCCAGATTCCCGACGGCCCCGACAATCCGACAAAATTGGCAATGCGTAATTTCTTGCGGTCGCGGCGCTCCCGAAGCAGACGCGGCGCGGTCCCGGAGTTGTGCGAACCGGGCCCCGGCAATCCCTTCAGCAGCCATTCCGGCGGCATGGAAGGCGCGCCGAACTTTCCAAATTGCGTTAGCGAGAGCAATTCGCTCTCCTTTCAGCTTCTTTAGTCCGGCGCGATCAGACTAGCATCGGCAAGATGACCGGCAACAAAAATATCCTAGTGGAAAATATTGAATATTCAACGATTCCCATGCATATAGAACAAGCAAGAGCGCTAAAGATTCATCCAAAATCCCTATTACGAAGTTCAAACCCTTGGCCAAATCGCCCAGCAAACCCATCACCGAGCATCTCGCCTATCTGCTTGCGCAGGCCAACCGGGAGATCAATCGTCAGCTCGACGCGCGGTTCCGCAAGGAAGGCGTACCGGTCGAGCAATGGCGCATCCTGAAAGTGCTTTCCGACGGCAAGGGCCATTCGATGGGTGAACTCGCCGAAGCCGTACTTCTCAATCACCCGACCCTGACCAAGATGGTAGACCGCATGGTTTCCGACGCCCTGGTCTACCGCGTCCAGGACGCCGACGACCGGCGCAAGGTTTTGATGTTTTCTTCCGATCGCGGCAAGGCGCTGACCCAGCGCCTGAACTCGCTGGCGCTGAGCCAGGAAGCGTTCATCGCCGAGAATTACGGCGACAAGGCCACGGCAGAGTTGAAGCGGCTCTTGGAAAACTTAATCGAGAAAGCGAACTAGGTGTTCGTCGGCACATCACGCACGATCGCAGGCGGAATTTCCGGATCGCTTCCCCTTTCCTGTATTTGGGGTCCTTACGTTTAAGGCGGACGCGGCCTCAGTGCATTGCGGCGCCCGGCGCCATCTTGACCTGACGACGAGAGATTTTTTTCGAGAGAATGGCTCAACAGTCGAGTTCATTGACTACGATTTGACCTCGGGACGGCCAAATCGTGAATTTACCTTGCTTGGCGCACACGACCAATCATGCTGGTCGCGGGGACAGGCATGGGTGATCGCAGGCTACCTCCGAGCGTGGGAACACCTCGGAGAAACGCGCTATCTTGACGCGGCCCGAAACGCATTTGATTTCTGGTGGGCTCGCTGTGGCGCCGACCGCGTGCCGCCGTGGGATTTCATGGATCCGATGCTCGACGTCGACCCTTCCAGCATTCCCCTTGACACGTCCGCATCCGCAATCGTTGTCGAGCAACTCGCCCGGCTCGCTGTCCAACCGGAACGGGCAACGCAGATAGGCGACCTGATCGATAGGCTCCCGCCGATGCTGGATGGGCTAGTCGCGCATCTTGCCCCGATTGACGCCGTGAACTCGCGCCCTTCTGGTCGGCTGGTCGATGGTTGCTTCAACCAGCCGAAACGATTCGCCAACAGGAGTGAATTGGTGTGGGGCACGGCGTATCTCCTGTTCAGTCTTTTCTATCTCAAGACCGGCCGTTGCCCGCGTTAGCTATGCAGCGTGGCGACAACTTTCACAATCTAGGGGTCAAGAGCAGACGTCGGCTACCCACCAGGGTGAAGTCCGCTCCCCCGAAAGCGGTCGTTCCATAACCGCTCATTCCGCGGATTGAAGGCTCGGCAATTGACTGGCGCACATTCACGGCTTGCCGAACGAGATCACTCCCCTCCCGAGACATCAGCTCCGCCACCGACACCGCAGCGCGTTCAGCCTGCTCACGCTTGTTGTCTGTGGATTTTCTTTGATCTCTCGGTGCACACATCGTGCACACGGCGCCTTCTAACTAATTGAAAGACTTGAACTCTCGTTCCAATCCATCATGGGCCAGCTTGAGCTAACTTAAGGAAGTGTCGTCGAAGGAGGTCAACCAGCAGAACGTGTTCAAACGGCTTGAGAAGACGGCCATCAGATCCAAATCAGGAACTCGCAACCACCGACAGTCGATCAAAGTGATCTTCTGAAGTGCACAGATCCCTTTACCTGCCGTCGGCACCCTCCTGGAGATGCTATCCACCATTGGAACGACGGTGGGCTTGGCGTGCGTTCAGTCTCGCTCGGTTGCACCGTCAAGCGTTGACCGGCGTTCGCTCGCGCTCGAAGACGAAGTCGCGGTACCCGGCTTGAATGGCCGCTGCACAATACTCCCGGTATTTCGGAAACCCGCCCGTGAACAGCGTCAGCCCCTGCGCCTTGTCCTTGACGTTGGTGCCGACGTACCAGGTCTTCGCCTTGGACAGCAGCGAGCGCTGTGCGAGCTTGAACACGAGCTCCATCCAGTCGTCTTCCGCCTGCTTTGTCGGCTCGATGGCGGCGAGGCCGTGGTCGGCCATGTGCGTGATCGCATGCGCGATCCAGTCGACATCGTTCTCGCTGATCCTGACGATGTTGGCGAGCGCCGCGGGGCCGTTGGGCCCGGTCGTCATGAAGAGATTCGGAAAACCCTCCATCATGAGGCCGAGATACGACCGCGCGCCCGCCTTCCACTTCTCGTTGACCGTCTGGCCGTTGCGGCCGACGACGTCGAAGGCCGTCAGCGCCCCCGTCAGGCCGTCATAGCCGGTCGCCAAGATGAGCATGTCGAGTGCGGTCTCGCCCGACTGCGTGCGCACGCCGTGCTTCGTGATCGCCACGACCGGGTCGGTAACGCAGTCCATCAGATGGACATTCGGCTGGTTGAACGTTTCATAGTAGCCGGTGTCCAGGCATGGACGGCGGGCGAAGATGGGGTAATCGCGCGGCTTCAGCTTTTCGGCGGTGACGGGGTCCTTGACGACCTCGTTGATCTTGCCGCGCACGAATTCAGCAACGTGCTCATTGGCCTCCTCGTTGCTCAAGAGGTCCGTGAAGGTGCCGAGCATCGCCAGTCCGCCGGATTTCCAGGCATCCTCGAGCAGTTCGCGGCGGCGCGCCGGGGTCACGCTGAAGAAGGCGCGGGTCGTCCACGGACGCACACCGCCGTTCGGGCTGTTGCGAGCCACCTCACGAATGCCGGTATAGTTACGCTTGACCTCCGCGACGTAATCAGGATCCAGCTTCTGGTTGCGCATCGGCATGGTGAAGCTCGGCGTCCGCTGGAAAACGAACAGCTCGCGTGCCAGCCGACCAACTTCCTGCACGACCTGGATGCCGGTCGATCCCGTGCCGATCACCCCGACACGCTTGCCGGTGAAGCTGACCGGATGGTGCGGCCATTTGCCGGCGCGCAGCAGTTGCCCCTCGTAGCTCTCGATGCCGGGGATCTCGGGATCTCGGGGAATCGAGAGCGGACCGGTCGCCATTACGCAATAGGTCGCCTCGACCGTCTCGCCGCGATCCGTCGTGACCTTCCAGAGCCTGCGGGTCTCGTCCCAGACCGCACTCTTGACCCGCGTGTTGAACTGGTAATGCTTGCGCAGGTCGAGGCGATCAGCCACGAAATTGAAATAGGCCAGCAGTTCCGGCTGCGATGCAAACTCTTCCGACCAGATCCACTCCTGCTCGATCTCGGATGAAAAGGAATAGCTGTAGTCGATGCTCGGAAGGTCGACCCGCGCCCCGGGATAGCGATTCCAGTACCACACGCCGCCGACATCGCCGCCCGCCTCGAAGGCTGCGATCTTCAAACCCATTTCACGGAATTTGTAGACGGCGTACAGGCCGCCGAATCCGGCGCCGACGATCACGACGTCCAGCCGTTGTCCCCTCACGTCAGCGTCGTTCATGTCGGCAATTCCTCAGTTTCATCATTGGATCGTTGAAGACGGCATCCGCTAGTGCCGGCGGAGAAGGTCATAGATGGGGTCTTCGGGAAACTTTGCGCCCAATGGCAAGCGCGGACCAAAGCGGATCGCTTCGGGTTCAGTTGCAGCATCCTGCTCTTCGACCCAATCGTAGACGACCACGCGTCGGAGCACTCGCCATTCGCCATCTCGCTGCTGGAAGAGGTCGCAATAGCGGCCAGCGATTTGAAATTGGCGAAGACCGTCATCCCTTGCGGGCCCGCGCTGCAAGGCCAGGAAATAGGTTTCGACAACGGCCTCCTTGGGCGCGGTGAATTCGATCAGGATATTGCTGACCAAATGGACGTTGCGGGCATCGCTTTCGAAGATTCCCCTCGCCCATTGGAAGAACCCTTCGACCGGCCCCGAATACGGACCGTGCTGGTCCGTTGCATCCGGCCAGTAGGCGCCACGCAGCGAAGCTTCATCGGCGCGATCGACCCCGCGGCAATAGCGATAGATGCAATTGCGGATCGCCTCCCTATCGAGCAACTCGGCAATCTTCTCGTGAGGTATGGTCATCGGCCGCAATCCCTTGACGGCAGCGACCATCTCATGTGCAGTAGACGCAACCAATAAAACTTCAAATGTGAAGCCTAATTTCACATTCTTGAATTTGCTGCGGCCGAGGGAGGGCCAATTGCCAGTGCGGCTGACGACATCCGCCTCGATTTCCGCGGCCGGATCCACGGTCAAATCCGCCTTGCGCGCCATCGAAATCCTCGAGCTCTTCATGCGCGCGCGGCAGCCCCGCGCGATGTCCGAGATCAGCTTGGCACTCGGCTATCCGCCGTCCAGCACCACGGTCTTGCTCAAGACGCTGGTCGGCCTCGGCTACCTCAATTTCGACCGCCGAACGCGGGTCTATTTCCCGACACCGAAGGTGACCTCGCTGGGCGAGTGGATCCCGAAATCCCTGTTCGGCGATAGCCGCGTGCTCGAGGCGATGCATGACGTTCATGCCGGGACGGGTGAAACCGTTGCGATCGGCACCACGAACGATGTGTATCTGCAGTACGTCAAGATCGTGCAGTCGGTCCATCCGCTCCGCTTTCATGTCGACGAGGGAACGCTGCGGCCGCTGACGCAGTCCGCCCTCGGCTGGCTGTTGATGTCGACGATGTCCGACGAGACGGTCGACAGCATCGTTCGCCGCGCCGACATCGCCACGCCGAACGCGTCCGACAGGGTCAAGCTCCCGGACATGATGAAGCGCATTCGCCAGATCCGGGGCAAAGGCTATTGCTCCGCGGAGAATGTCCCCATGCTGGGGGGCGCGACGATTTGCGTGCTGCTGCCGGTCACGATTCAGAATCAACCTGTTGCCTTGGGGCTCGGCGGCGTTGCCGAGCGGATCAAGCAAAACTCGAGCCGCTACTTGAGCGTCCTGCAGCAGGCAGCTCGAACGGTCAAAGCAAATGACGTGTCCGACCAGGGAAGCGATGCCAATGTTTGATGTCCCGTCGGCCTGACCGACGCGCGATGGATCTCACTCCTGCAGCGCCTCCTCCCGCCGCGAGCGGATCGTGGGCAGCATGATCAGGATGACCGCGACGGCGGCTGCGGCCAACAGCGTGGCCGACAATGGCGAGGTCATGAATACACTCACGTCGCCGCGCGAGAGCACCATCGCACGGCGAAAATTCTCCTCGATGGCGGGCCCGAGCACCAACCCCAGCAACAGCGGGGCCGCCGGCAGCTGCAGCTTGATCAAGAGATAACCGAACACGCAGAACACGGCGGCTTCGTAGACTTCGAAGGTCCCACTGTTGATCGAGTAGACGCCGATCGAGCAGAACACCATGATCGCCGGAAACAGGTAACGATAGGGAATGGTGAGCAGCTTCACCCACAATCCGACCAGCGGAAGATTGAGGATCAGCAGCATCAGATTGCCGACCCACATCGAGGCGATCAGGCCCCAGAACAGAGTCGGGTTCTTGGTCATGACCTGCGGACCGGGTTGGATGTTGTGGATGTTCATGGCGCCGACCATCAGCGCCATCACGACGTTGGAGGGCACGCCGAGCGTCAACAGCGGAATGAAGGAGGTCTGGGCGCCCGCGTTGTTGGCCGATTCCGGACCGGCGACGCCTTCGATCGCGCCCTTGCCGAACTGCTCAGGGTACTTCGACAGCTTCTTCTCCAGCGTGTAGGAAGCGAACGACGACAGCACGGCGCCGCCCCCCGGCAGCACGCCGAGCAGCGTGCCGAGCGCGGTGCCGCGCAGGATGGCCGGAATCATGCGCCGGAAATCCTCCCGCGTCGGAAACAGATTGGCGATCTTCTGCGTGACCAGCGACAGCTTGTCGTCCTGCTCAAGGTTCTTCACGATCTCGGCAAAGCCAAAGATGCCCATCGCCAACGGCACGAAATCCAGCCCATCGAACAGCTGCGGAATGCCGAAGGCGAAGCGCTGTGTTCCCGAGCTGAGGTCGGTGCCGATGAGGCTCAACAGCATGCCGAGCACGACCATCCCGATGCCTTCGATGAAGGGACCGCTCGACAGCACGGACGCGAGAATGAGACCTAGGATCATCAGCGCGAAGAATTCCTTGGGGCCGAACAGCAGGGCCGCCGCGGTGAGCGGCCCGGCCAGTGCCGCCAGCGCAAGGGTCGCCACGCAGCCGGCGAAAAACGACCCGATCGCTGCCGTCGAAAGCGCGACCCCGGCCCGGCCCTGCTTCGCCATCTGGTAACCGTCGATCGTGGTGACGACGGATGAGGACTCGCCGGGCAGATTGACCACGATGGCCGTGGTCGAGCCGCCGTATTGGGCGCCGTAGTAGATCCCGGCCAGCATGATCAGCGCCGCATCCGGCGGCAGCGCGTAAGTGATGGGCAGCAGCATCGCGATGGTGGCGAGCGGGCCAAGGCCCGGGAGGACGCCGATCAGGGTGCCCAGCAGGCATCCGAAAAAGGCGTAGAGCAGATTGGCCGGCTGGGCCGCGGTGGAAAAGCCGAGCGCCAGATTATGAAAGAGATCCATCAGGCTCCACCTTCAATTGAACAGCGCCGGCCACACCGGCAGTTGCAGCCCGAGGCCGTAGACAAACACCGCGAGGCACAGCGCGATCAGGATGGCTGCGTTTGCCAGCGCACCCTTCCAGGTGAACTCGGGACTGGCCCTGCTCGACACCATAATCAGGACGAAGAGCGCGCCGACGAGGCCGAGTGGAAACAGCAGAAGTGCAAACAGGACAACCGAACCCGTGACCCAGGCGAGGCCCTTCATGTCCCATTTCAGCAAGGCCTGTGGTTCGGCGGTCCGCCTCACGGCGCCCAGCATCACGACCAGTCCAATCGCGGCGAGCGCAATCGCGAGCAGCCGGGGGAAATAGCCCGGCCCCATCCGCGCCGCGGTACCCGCCGGATGGTTCAGCGCGGTCACAAAGAAGAAAACTGCAAAGGCGAGGAACAATGCACCGGAAGCAAAGGCGCGCTGGTCCCGGATGATCGGCCCCGTCATCTTTGTCCTCCCACTGTTGTTTTCTACGCGCCGACGGCCGGCGACTTGTCCGTCGTCTGATCAATCGAATCCATCAGCAGCGGCACACCAATGGCGCAGGCATGCACACCGAGATGAGCCGTCATCTGAAGAACCTGCAGAATCCCGCGCCGATCGATTCCGAGCCGCAACGCCCGCCTGATCTGCAAGCGAAGCGCGGCGGGATTGAGCGCGGTGAAACATCCGTTCAGGGCAAGCGTGATCAGGCAGCCCGATCGCTCGTCGAGACCACCGGACTGATGCCCCACCACCAACAAATCGAGCATCGCGGCGAAATAGCCGGGATCCGCGCGTAGCCAGAGGTCACAGAAGTCCGGCCAGTCGCCGAATTGCGAGACATAGGCGTCGCGAAGCGCCTGCTGTTCGTTCGACAAAGCCGACTGGTCTGAATCGAGCCCCGCCTTGGCGAGTTCTTCGGCAAGAATGCCGACGCCGACATGGCAGCCCTCCAGCCCCTGCGCCGTGGCGAGCCGCAACACGTCGACGATCTCCTGCGCGGAGGCGCCCTGATCGAGCGCCAGCTGCATGTGCAAGGCAAGTCCCGAACGAAACAGATGCGTCGCCGATCCGTCCAGCGCGACATAGATCAGTTCACACATCTTGCGCGACAGCGGCCCCGTTGCTGCGGGATAGCTGGCATAGCTCCCGTAGGTCTCGAGAAACGCCGGATCGAGGCGAAGCAGGCCTGCGGTCCACGGCCGCCAATAGCCGCGCGCCTTGATGTAGGCCTCCTTGAGCGCCTGTTCCTTCGCGGTCAGGTTGGACATCGTATCCCCAAGCTTAGAGGTTGGTGACCGCGATCCCGCCGTCGACCGTCAGCACCTGCGCCGATATGAACTCGCTGTCGTCGCCGGCCAGGAAGGCGATGGCCTTGGCGATGTCGTCCACCGTGCCGAGCCGCCCCAACGGCGTGCGTGCGATCCGGCGCGCGTCGAGCTCGGCATTACGGTTTCGCATCGTGCCTTCGGTTGGAATGGCCGAAGGTGCGACAGCGTTCACCCTGATATTGCGTTCGCCAAGCTCCGCGGCCGCCGCACGGGTGATACCCATGACGCCGGCCTTGATGCCGCTATAGACGATGCTGTTCTTCGCCGAGATCAAGCCCGCGACCGACGCGACATTGATGATCGCGCCGCCGCGCTCGGCATCCATGGCCGCGGCCGCGGCCTGAATGCCCCAGATGATCGCCTTGAAGCCGATGTTGAGCATGCGATCCACGGTCTCGGGCGCAATGTCGAGCACCGACTGGTAGCGGACCCAGGCGGCATTGTTGACGAGAATGTCGAGCCTACCCTGCCGCTCCGCATGGCCGAGAACCGCCGCGCGCATTCCGTCGCGGCTTGATACGTCCTGCGTGACCGCGACCGCGTTCCCGCCGGCCGCCTTGATCGCATCCACCGTCGCATTGACGAACTCCGGCTTGAGATCATTGATGCCGACGATCGCGCCGCGCGACGCCAGCAGCATGGCGGTGGCCCGTCCGATCCCGTTGCCGGCACCGGTGACGAGCGCAACCTGACCTGCGAGAGCTTTGTCCTTCGTTTCCGTCATGGCGGCTTCCCTTCTTTATCCTGACACTGCGGCGTCGGAGGCCGGAGTTATTGCGTCGATATAGCGGCGACCAAGCGCGGCCATCGTCCCGCTGGCTTCTCCCTGCGCCTGCAAGGCGCGGACACGGCGCAAGTGCCGATGCACCGGCACATCCCATGTGAATCCCATGCCGCCATGGATCTGCAGCGCGCCTTCGCTGACGGCGCTGCCATAAACACCGGCGGCAAGAAACGCCGCGTCGCGCTGGAGCGCGCCGGCCTCGTCACCGACGCTGCGCGTGATCGCATGCCGGATGCCTTCGAGCCCGAGCTTCTGCCGGGCCAGGGCATGCCGTATGGCCTGATTGTAGGAGAGTGCGCGGCCGAACTGGCGGCGCGTCGAGGCGTGTTCCTGTGCGAGCGTCAGGCACACTTCGGCAGACCCGAGAATCGTGGCCGCGCGCAACACGCTGGCGTCCGAGCACAGCAAATTCCAGGTGCTCGCGGGCAGCACGCTTGCCGCCGGGATCGTGACGCCCTGCAAGCGAACGCTGTGTTCCGGCACCGTCAAATCTAGGCCGCTCGCGTCCTCGATGACGACACCTTCGCTATCCGTCGGAACCAGCGCCACCGCGCCGGTGCCGATCCGCACCAGCAGGCTATCGACCTCGGCGGCGCAGGCAACCCGCGCAACCCAGCCGTTGAGCACAATCGATTCGCCTTCACGCTCGGCCCTGACGCTGCCCTGCCAGGCGATCGTCGCCAGCATCTCGCCGGTCACGACGGCTTCCGCCGCGCGCGGCAGTGATTCCTGCAACGCACGACCGAGCAGCAGCGCTTCCATCAGGGGGAAACCGAGCAGGCCTGCACCGGCGGCCACAACCACGGGCACCGCAAAGGCCAACGGCAAATCCAACCCACCGACGTCCTGCGATGCGATCACCCCGAGCAGGCCGTCATTGGCCAAATGCCTCGCCTGCTCCCGCAAACCCAACGCCGCGCAATCCGCAACCGCGCGTGCCGCGGTGACTGCGAACTCGCTCGGCTGCAATCCTTCGCCGGTCAATGACATCACTTGCCTTTCGAAAGCTGCAGGATTCTGTCGGCGATGATGCCGAGCTGAATTTCGGTGGTACCGGCATAGATGGTTTCGGCGCGCGCCTGCAGATAGATCGCCTCGAAGCGGCGGCGCGCCTGCTCCACGGCAGGAAGCGGTGGCAACGACGCCTGCCCGAGCAGTTCGAGCGCGAGGGCGGCAAAGCGCTGGTGCGCTTCGCTCCAATGCAGCTTCGCCAGGCTGCCGCGGGCGCCGATCCTGTCACCGTTCGCGAGCGCGTCAACGGCGGTCTCGACATGCGCCTTCAGCACCTCGATATCGACGACGACCTCGCCGAACCTGACCTCGTAGTGGCGGTCGGCGACCAGTTGCGCCAGCACGGGATCGCTCTTGCAGGCCGAGATCAAATGGCGAAGCTCGTTCTCGAAGCGCCAGGACCGATACATGCGGTTGGTTGCCCGCTCGATTTCGAGCACGCGGATCGCAGCATTCCAACCTTCATCGGGTGCGCCGAGCGCGTCGGATTGCAGCACCTCGACGTCGTCGAAAAAGACCTCGCAAAAGCTCTCGCGCCCATCGATCGACTTGATTGGCCGCACCCGCACGCCCTTGGCATCGAGCCGCACGGCGAACATGGCCAGGCCGCGATGCCGATCCTCCAGCGGTCCGGTCCGCGCCAGCACCAGACAGCGCTGGGCGCGGTAGGCCCCGCTGGTCCAGATCTTCTGCCCGTTGATCCGCCATGTGTCGCCGCTGCGGGTCGCGCGCGTCCGCAGGCCCGCGAGGTCCGAGCCCGCTTCCGGCTCGGAAAAGCCCTGGCACCAGACGTCCCGCAGCTCGAGGATGGCGGGAAGAAAGCGGTGCTTCTGTTCCTCGGTGCCGACGGCGAGAATGATCGGGCCGGCGAGTTCCTTGCCGATCGAGTTGACGCTTTCCGGTATCGCGAGTGCGCCGATCTCCTGGTTTGCGATCAGGTGCTCGCGCAAGGTCCGGCCATGGCCGCCATAGGCCTTCGGCCAGGTGATGCCGGCAAGCCCGGCACGATACATCGCCGCTTCCCAGGCAATCGATTGCGACAGGGTCGGCAGTGAGAACGCCGCGCTGTCGCTGCGAAAGGTGGCGGGCAGATTGGCGCGCAGCCAGCGACGCATCGCGACCCGGTACGCCTCGCCGGATAGCTCACCGGTCGTGGCAGCTTCAGGCGGCGTTATTTCAATCACTGTCATCGTCGACATCCCGCTTTGGCTTACCCAGCTGGGGCCGACACCGGCCGAATATCGGTCGGGTCGCCCATGATCACTTGCTCATTGCGACTTGAGCAAATCGCACACACTCTCCGAGGCCGGCCGCCAGGCCTCCTCGGCTGGAATGGTCCCCGCGATCTCGTAATAGTCGTAGGTATATTTCGACTCAGCCGGCATCTTGATGCGGGCGACATAGAGCGGACGCATCACCTGCCCGTCGGCGCGGATGCTGACATCCTTCATCTCGAAATCGTTGATCGGCGTGCTCTTCATCTGCTTCATCACGGCGTCGCCGTCATCGGACCCCGTTGCCGCGACGGCCTTGAGATAATGCGTGATGGCGCTGTAGGTGGCTGACTTGGCCTCGTTCAGGATCTGGCCGTTGAACGCCTCGCCAAAGCGCTTGGAAAAGGCGCGCGTCTCGGGATTCAGGTCCCAATAAAAGGGCGTGGTCAGGCGCACATTCTGCAGGTCGCGAAGCCCGATCCCGTGCGCCTGGTTGATCATCAGTCCCAGCGGTACGAGCAGTTGCTTCGGCGACAGTCCGAATTCCTGCGCCTGCTTGATGGCGTTGCCGAAGTCCGCTCCGGAATTGGCGAGCGCAATCGCCTTCGCGCCGCTCGCCTGCGCCGTCAGCAGGAACGAGGAGAAGTCCGACGAGTTGAGCGGATGCAGCACCGAGCCCACCACCTTACCGCCGCCGGCCTTGATGAAGTTCGTGGCGTCAGCCTGCCAACCCTTGCCGAAGGCATAGTCGACGGTCAGGAAGAACCAGGTGTCGACGCCCTGGGCCAGCAAGGCCTTCACCGTGGCCTTCGGCTGCGCATAGGTGTCCACCATCCACTGCGTGGTCATGGGCGAGCATTTGTCGTTGGTGAAGAACGAACCGGCCGTCCCCGCCAGCATGTAAGGCTTCTTCCGCGCCTTCATGATGTCCTGCACGCCGAGCGCGATCGACGAGGCCGAGCAGCCCACGATGGCGTCGACGCCCTCATTGTCGAGCCAGCGCAGCGCGACCGCGACGCCGATATCGGGCTTGTTCTGGTCGTCAGCGACGATAAGCTCGATCTTCTTGCCATTGACGGTGCCGCCGAAATCGCTGACCGCGAGTCTCGCTGCGGCCACGGAACCCGGGCCACAATTGTCGGCATATGGACCGTTCTGGTCGTTCATGATGCCGATCTTGATCACGTCGCCGGATACGCCTTGCGCGCGCAGCGGCGTCGCTGCGAGCAACAATGTTCCCAACATGACGGCGATGTTGAGAAAGCGACAGTTCAGCTTCATCATGGGTCTCTCCCTCCGATTAGTAATCCGACTTCGCGGTTCTTATTTTTCGACGTCTTCAGTGGTGCTGGACCGGCCCGCCAGCGTGCGGCACGAGCAGCGCGTCGAGCGCGACGGCTCCCTCGCCTTCCGCTTTCAGCAGCAGCGGATTGATGTCGATTTCCGACACCGTGTCCGCGTGTGCAACAGCGAAGCGCGACAGCGCAGCGATCGCGTTCGCCGCGGCCTTGAGATCGGTGCGCCGCCGTCCGCGCGCCCCGTCGAGAACCGCGAATGTCTTGAGCGATTTCAGCATTGCCCTGGCCTGCGTCTCGTTCACGGGCGCCATCTGCACGGCGGTGTCCTGGACGATCTCCGCGAAGATACCGCCGAGGCCGACCATGACGACCGGGCCGAACACCGGATCGATCCGGCTGCCAAGAATGAGCTCGGACAGGCCGTGCGCCATCGGGGCAACGATGACGCCATCGATCACCGCGCGCGGCGCCTTCGTGGTAACATGCGCCAGCATCTGGGTATGGGCCTGCCGCACCTCTTCCTCGGAGCGAAGGCCGACAGCGACACCACCGACTTCCGTCTTGTGCGGCAGATCGGGCGAAGCGATCTTCAGCACTACCGGAAAGCCGATTTCGCGCGCGGCACGCACCGCGGCATCGGCGTCCGACACCAGCCGCTCGCCAAGCACGGGGATACCGGCCTCAGCCAGCGCGCGTTTGGCGCCGAGCTCATGGCGGAATGCATCGGCTGGAAGTGGCGAGGCCTTCCCAAAGGCAGGCTGCCTTGCATCCCTTGGCGCGGTCGCCAACGCCTGCAAGCGGGCCAGCGCCGCAATGATGGCACAGCAGCCGTCAAAACTCGCGATCGTCGGATAGCCCAAGGCATGTAGTTCACCGAGCGCATCCGACGGACCCTCGACACACAGAATGACGGGGCGATCGGGATACTGCGCGCGGATGGTGCGCAAGGTCTCCATATAGACCGAGCGCAGGCGCGGCATGTGCAGCGAGAACGGCAGCGGCAGCACGATCACGTCGGAGCGGTCGTCAGCCACGACCGCCGACAGGATCTTCTGCAGCATATCGGGTCGGCTGGACATCTGCGCGGTGGCGTCGACTGGATTGCGCGCCGACGCGAACGGCACGAGCTCGAGGATCGCGCGCTGTGTCGCTTCGCTCAGTTCCGGCAGCGACAGCCCGACGGCCTGCGCCGCATCGGCGAGCAACACGCCAAAGCCGCCCGATGCCGTCACGACCGCAAGGCGCGGCCCCTTCGGCAACCGATCCGGCAAGAGGATGGAGGCGGCATGACCGAGATCGATCAATTCCTCGATGCTGCGCACCCGAACGGCGCCGTACCGCGCCAGCAACGCATCAAACACGGCGTCCGATCCCGCCATGGCCCCGGTGTGCGACGCCGCCGCGGCCTGCCCCGCCTCCGATGTGCCGACCTTCAGCGCAATGACCGGCTTTCCGGCGTCGCGCGCCTCGGTCAGCGCGGCGATGAGCCGACCGGCATCGCGGCAAGCCTCGAAGCAGCACAGGATGACTTTGGTGGCGGGATCGCGGGCGAGCCAGGCAATTCCGTCGGCAATGTCGATGTCGCACTCGTTGCCGGTCGTGATGAAACGACTGATGCCGGCGCCGCGATCGCTCGCCATGCGCATGGTGTAGCTGCCGAGATTGCCGCTTTGCGACACGATGCCGAGCGAGCCGGCCGTCGGCATGCTGTGCTCGAGCACGATCGAGAACGTGGCGATGGCGCGTTCGGCGACACTGACCGCGCCGAGACAATTCGGTCCCAGTAGCCGCATGCCGCTCCGACGCGCAGCCGTTTGCAACCGGTCCTGCATCGCGCGCCCCTGCTCGCCGAGCTCGGCAAAGCCGGAGGAGAACACAACGACGCTGCGAACGCCGCGCGCAGCGCATTGCTCCACCGCTTCGGCCGCCCTCTCGGCGTCGACGGCAATGATGGCCAGATCGGGAGCCTCAGGCAGATCTTCTACCGACGCGTAGGCCTGCAGACCCTGGACCACCGCGGCCTTCGGATTGACCGGATAGATCCGGCCCGCATAGCCGTAGCGGCGCAGCAGATCGACCGGCCGACCACCGATCTTGGTCGGCTCCTGAGACGCGCCGATGATCGCGATCGAGCGCGGCGACATCAGCGCATCGAGACCCTCTCCCGGCCGCATGATCAGCGCCCCTTGAACACCGGCGCGCGCTTCTCCAGGAAGGCCATGCGCGCTTCCTTGGCGTCCTCGGTCTTCGACAGCGCCATGGTGATGTTCTGCTCGAAACGATAGGCATCGCGCGGCGGCATCAGCTCGACCATGTTGGCCGCATTCTTGGCATACTCGATCGCAATCGGGCTCTTGGCAGCAATCTCGCGCGCGATCTTCATCGCTTCGGGAATGAGATCCTCCTTGCTGGTGCAGGCCTCGATGATGCCGAGACGATAAAGCTCGGCCGCCGGCACCCGGTAGCCGGTGAAGAACATCCGCCGCATCAGCGAGCGGCCGAACAGCGTGTTGAGCATCGCCGCGCCGCCAGCGAGGCCGACATTGATCTCGGGCATGCCGAACACGGCGTCTTCAGAGGCGTAGAAGATGTCGCAAGATGCCATCAGGCCAAGCCCTGCACCCAATGCGACGCCGTTGATCGCGGCGATGACGGGCTTGGAACATTCGCGGATGCAGTTGCCGGTCTCGCGGGTGATGCGGTTGTGGTCGTGGAACGCGCCGACCTTCGTCGGGTCCGGGCGGTCCTTGAGGTCGGCGCCGCTGCAGAAGATCTTGCCGTTACCGGTGAGGATCGCCACGCGGACGTCGCTGCGCTCGGAGATTTCGTCGAACACGCTGACGATGCGGTCGCGCATCGCGCGATTGAGCGCATTCACCGGAGGACGATTCAGCGTCACGATTGCAATGTGGTCGGATACTTCGAGCGTCACGATGTCATCGGACATGGCTTCCTCCTGGCTCTTGTTTGATCTTGGTGCCTCGACCCCGGACGACGACAATTTGTCGCCTGACCGATCGGTCAGTCATCTGGCTCATAACACCAAGATTGCGGGCTGGCAATAGCTCAGACGCCTGACCTGTTGACTGACCGATCGGTCGGGTCATAGACTTGGGACAACCGACAATAATGTTCCGGGAGAAATCGCCATGGCCAGAATAAGCAGACGTCAGGCCGCAACCTTTATAGCCGGCGCCATCATTGCGCCGTTTGCCGCGCCCTCGATCGTCAAAGCGCGCTCGTCACAGACCATCTTCATCATCGT
>Ga0307509_10005960_pt1 | contig 16665 bp, 14 predicted proteins | sample 10_EM_MG_FD_202245 | JGI IMG/M metagenome (GOLD analysis project Ga0307509, IMG submission 202245) | Populus trichocarpa ectomycorrhiza microbial communities from riparian zone in the Pacific Northwest, United States - 10_EM | ecosystem: Host-associated > Plants > Roots > Unclassified | place... | reverse complement strand
CGCGTAGGAATTGATCTCCTCCGGCCGCGGATGCATGACCTTGCCGTCGACCGTTGTCAGGCTGAGCCAGATCTCGGCATTCACGACGTACTCGTTCGTGCCCGTGACGATCACGCCGTGGATCGCGCCGAGCGTCTCGACGATCGCGTGCTGGAGCTCGACCCACGCGGTGGCGGCCTTATCCCGGTCGACGCCGTCGGGTAGGCGGACCCGCGCGTTCGAGCTCGCGGCCGGGTCGGGCAGATCTCGTGCGAGGTTGATCTGGAAGTGCGCGTGATCGAGCGAATCCTTGGTGCTGATCCCCAGTAGGGCGCTCGCGACCGACGATGAGGACAGCGCTTCGAACGTGGTTTCGCGCAGCTTCGCGGCTGGAATCACCCCAGGGAAACGCGGTGCCGGTGGATTGCCCCATTGCCACACGGTCGAGAGCAACTTGAAGCGGTAGAGCCAACGTGTATCGGTCACGAGCTCCGCGAGCCGCGCGAGCCGTGCCGGATCGCGCACGAACGAATCGCCCTGGATGCATTGCATCCCGAGGATCAGACCCACTAGTCGGACTCCGAAACGTCCGTCGACACGCTCACGTCCTCACCGAAGTTCCGCGCCTCCGACTCGTCGGGACAGAACCGATACGTCTGGAGGTTGCTCGTCGTCGAAAGCTTACCGTCGCTCACGCACTTCGCGACATCCGGGTACTGCTTCAAGAGATCATCCTTGCCGTTGTTGAACCAGTTGCGGAGGCCGTTCTCGTACGCGTCCTTCTGGCGCACTCCCATGGCCTTGGCTTCGTCGTTGTCGGGCTTGAGCTCGATGATCTCGCACGTGCTGCCGGTGACGAGACAGTCCGCGATGCAACTCGATCCCGATCGGATCGGGTTCGAACAGAACGAGCTACTGATCGGGAACTCCTTGTATCCGCTGCACGACCAGTTCGCGTGGTACTGGGTGCCGTACTGCATCTTGACCTTGATCCGCGGGTTGTTCGAACCCTGGAGATCGTAGTTCTTGACCTTCTCGAGCGTCGCCCGGTTCGCGCGGAGGCCGTCGAGGACCTCCTTCGCACCCTTGTACTTCGCGAGCTTGTCGGAGGTCGCGCGCTCGCCGAGCCGGTCGGCCTGACCGAGCAGCGTGCCGTAGGCGCTGCTGATCTGCGACGCCCAGCGATCGGCGAGCGCGTTGACCTTGTCCGCGATGTCCTGCTCGTCGACGCCCTTGGTGCACATCAGCTCGCGCAGCTCCTTGTGATCCTGGTCGGTCATCTCGCGGACCTTACGCGCGTCGGCGAGCCACGCGTTGTAGTCGTGCTTGAGCTGGCGAACCGTCTGCTTGACGTTGCCGGTGTAGCTCCCCAGGTCCGCGAGCGCCTTCACGATGTCGGGGTGCTGCTCGCCGAGCGCGAGCCGCCTGCACGCGTTCTCGATCGGGCTGTAGCGATCGGTCCAGTACGAGCGCATGCGCGACACCGCATCGCCGAACTTGTCCTTGACGTCGTACCAGGGGTCGCTCGACGACACCGAGATGTCGAACCGCGCGTACGACGCGTTCGACACGAACGCGGTGTTCGCGTCCTTCAGCTTGTCGAGCAGCGGGCCATACGCGCGGCCGTACTCCTGACCCTTCGTCGACAGCTTCGCCGGTGCCTCGGCGTCGTCGGGACTACCGACGTAGTTCCGGATCAACGTCTGGAGGTCCGCCTCGTCGTGCGTGCACCGATCGGCGACCCCGTCCGCGAGAAACTGGGTGTGCTTGATCGCCTTCAGGTAGCGCGCACCCTCGCGGAACGTGTCGACGTAGCCGGGATAGTTCGACACCATCGCGTTGGCCTCGGAGTCCGACTCCTGGACGTCGCGGAGCCTCGACACGAGATCCTTGACCTCGTTCGCGTACGACAGTGCGTCGTCGGCGTAGCTCTCGTCGGACCGGCCGTCGAAGCCCGACATCCGGTCGGAGATCCGTTTCACCTTGTCGGTGATGTCGCGCTTGAGCGAGTTGCGATCCGATTCGGTATCCGCGCTCGCGAGCGTCGCGCACAGCACCACCACGACCCAGACGGTCCATTTCCCCATGGCTCGTCCGTAGCACGGCGACCGAGCTCATCTCGTGCCGCATTGTGCGGCGCTCAGCTAGAACCGGCGCTCAAGCACCGAGACGTTCACCGTGACCATGTCCTGGTTGCGATAACTGTCGCGGCTGACGTCCATGCCTGGGAGCTCGAGCTCGAAGCGGTGGCCCTGGACGGCGAGATCGAGGTGGACCTTCGCGTAGGCCTTACCCTCCGCGAACAGCCAGTTGCTGTCGAAGTGGAACGCGAGATGGTCGTTGCCGCCGCCGAAGTGGAGCTCCGCGCGGCGCCGTCGACCATCGACCCGGAGCACGGCGTGATCGTGCGACCACCGCGCCATCTCGTCACCGACGTGATTGCCCCAGTCGGTCAGGTGATCGGTGATCCGATCCTCGAGACACGGGGCGTGATCCTCCGGGACCGCGGGCCACGCGCGATCGAGCGTGAGCATGCTGTCGTCGATCACGGCCGCGTTCTCTGCCGACGCCGCGACCGGCAGGCCGAGCACGAGCACGACGGCGAGTCCCCTCACGTCCTCGAGGATGCCTGGTCGACCGTCACGAGTCCGTGAGGATCCCCACATTTGCCGAAGGTTGCAGGTGGGGTTGGACGGAGCTGCGCACGAACCGTACAGGCGTGGAGACCGCGAACCCGACGCCGACGTCTCACCCGCGTCACCGTTTGTCCGAAAATGACAGGTTGTTCAGGTTCGGCAGAATCAGTACAGTCCGCCGCGAGGGAGGCCACATGCGCCGTTTCGTACTCGCTTGCGTGCTGTTTTCGTCGCTGATCGTCGGCTGTAAGAAGGACGATGGGACGTCTGGTGACGACACCAACACCCCCGATGGCCCCCCTGCCCTCACCGGCGACAAGTTCACCCTCGAATGGGGTCCCGTGAACGTCGCGCCGGGCGAGGAAAACACGCAGTGCATCGTCGCGAAGCTGTCGAACGACGCCGCGATCAAGGTGCACCAGCTCCACAACATCCTCGGCGATGGCTCGCACCACGTGATCGTCTATCGCGACGATGATCCGGCCGCGGTCGAAAACCTCACGCCGACGAACTGCCAGCCGTTCAGCGGCGCGCTGAACCTCAGCGGCATGGTCGCGCCGATGATGATCACCCAGAAGAAGGACGACCCGCTCACGCTGCCGGACGGCGTCGCGTACACGCTCGCCGCGCACCAGTTTATCCGGATCGAGATGCACTACATCAACACAACCGACGCCGCGATCATGGCGCACGCGACGACGGAGTTCTATGCGGCGGATCCCGCGACGATCCACGACGAGGCGAACATCTTGTTCATCGGCTCGCCCGACATCAACATCCCGGCGAACGGTGACCTCACGGTCCACCAGTTCTTCTCGCCGATGCGCGCCAGCCTCGACCTCAGCACCGCGAAGTTCTTCGCGATCACCGGTCACACCCATCATCTGGGTCTCAACGTGACGGTCGCGACCAAGGCGACGAGCGCCGGTACCTCGACGATGGTCTACCAGCCGAACCCGTTCGTGTGGAGCGAGCCCGAGACCGTCACCCACAACCCCGAGTTCATGGTGCCGACCGGCGGTGGTTTCGACTTCCAGTGCGACTACCACAACACGACGAGCCAGGCCGTGAAGTTCGGCGAGTCCGCGACGAACGAGATGTGCTTCTTCTGGGCGTACTACTACCCGTCGAAGGGCTCGCACGTGTGCGTGCACACCGAGCAGTTCGGCGGCGTCGACATCTGCTGCCCCGACGCCGGTGCGCAGCTCTGCAACATGCTCAACCAGAACTAGCGAGCGCGCAGGAACGTCCCCAGCTCGGCGAGCACGCCGGCCGGAATCTCGTGACCGCCGACGAACTGGTGCCACTCGACCAGCGCGCCGGCGGTCTTCATTTGGTCTCGCAACGTCTCGGCGACGCCGAACGGCAGGAGCGCGTCGGCGCGGCCGTGCGACTGGAACACCGGGACCCCGGCGAGCTTGGCCATCCGCGGCGCCCACTCGGACTGCGCGATCAGCGTGCCCGAGAGCATGACGACGCCGGCGAGGCGGCGCTCGCGATGGAGCGCGACATCGAGCGAGAGCATCGCGCCCTGCGAGAACCCGCCGAGCACGATCCGATCGTCGGTGGTCGCGAACCGCGCGGCGACCTGATCGACGAGGCGCGACACTTGTTGCCGCGCGGCCGGGAGGCCATCGGGGAGCTCGGCGCTGCGGTCGTGCGGGCTGCCGGAGCGAAGCTCGAGCTCGAGCCGGGCGAGATCGAGCGGCCACCACGCGCGCGCGTCGCCGTACATGCCGGAGAGCTCGAGCGGGGCCTCGGGGAACACGAATCGCGCGGGGACCTCGAGGTAGTGCGCGAGGTCGACGAGATCGTCGCCGGGGGCGCCGAAGCCGTGGAGGAGGATCACGGTGAGGTTCGCGGCATCGGGCCCCGCGGGGTCTATGACGCGGGTCGTGAGGCCGGCGATCTCCAGACGTTCGATCTTCACCGGGCGGTAATATCACGGCCGTGAGCGATCCCAGTCGGCGCGACGTCCTGCGCCTCGCCGGTGCGACGGCGCTGTGGCTCGGCTGCGGTGACAACCTCGCGACGAAGCCACCGGGGGACGCGGCCGGCACGGCGATCTTCGAGCCGACGAGCGAGTCGTTCCTGGTGTCGGCGTGGGCGGTGTACGCGCGCGAGGTCGCGATCGAGGTGCGCGCAGCGGGCGAGATCGTCGCGAGCGTGCGCGCGCCCGTGGTCGCGGGTCAGGCGGTCGCACGGATCACCGGCCTCGCCGCGAGCACCGCGCACGACGTGACCGTGCTCGCCGACGACGGGACGCTGATGACGAATCTGGTGCGCACGGCCCCCGCCGTCGACGACACCCGCCCGATCCGGATCGCGGTGTCCGCGGATCTCGATCCGCAGCCGGAGTTCGCGAGCGACATCTTCGAGCAGATCGTCGCCGCGCAACCGGAACTGTTCGTGACGATCGGCGACGTGCCGTACACCGACAACGGACCACCGGCCACGACGGTGCCGGTCTATCGCGAGCGTCACGCGGCGATGCGCAGCGCGCCGCACGTCCGCGCGTGGCTCGCCGCGATGGGCGTCACCGCGATCTATGACGATCACGAGTTCCGCAACGACTGGGACGGCGCGCGCGCCGCGGCCGAGCCAGAGCGGTTCGCGGCGGCGATGCAGGTGTGGGACGAGTTCTTCCCGATCGCGGAGGTCCGGCCGGCGGACGACGTGCGCTACCGGAGCTTCCGGTGGGGGGCGAACGTCGAGGGCTTCGTGCTCGATTGCCGGCGGTTTCGCTCGGCCGACGACGCGCCCGACGACGCCGGCAAGACGATGCTCGGCGCGACCCAGAAGGCGTGGCTGCTCGCCGGGCTCGCGCGGTCGACCGCGCCGTTCAAGCTGGTGTTCACGAGCGTGCCGCTCGACTTCGGGAACGGGAACGACCACTGGGCGACGTTCACGACCGAGCGCGAGGAGATCTTTGCCGCGATCCAGGCCATGGCGACGCCGGGCGTGGTGTTCCTGTCGGGCGACCAGCACTACTTCGCGGCCTACCGCCACAGCGCCGGCCTCCGCGAGTTCCAGGTCGGCCCGCTCGCGCGCGGACTTGGCACGATCGGCCGCGAGGCGCCGGGCGTGCTGTTCCGCGACGTCCGCTACAACTTCGGCCTGCTCGACATCACACCCGACACGCTCACGATCTCCGGTGTAGGTCCCGGTGGTGACGTCTTCTATCAGGAGACGTTCTCTTCGGCCCAGCTCGCGCCGATGTAAACTGGATCGATGGGGAGCAGCCGGCAGCACCTGGCTGCCTTCGCCAGCCTGCACACGCTGGCCGATGTCGACGAGCGCCGGCGCGCCGCGCGTCAGGGCCTCGCGATGCTCGCGCAGATCGCGGAGCGCGAGCCGGCGCCGCTCGAAGGCCTCGCCGCGGATCAACTCCTGCTCGCGGTCCGCGCGATGCTCGCCGACGGCGTGCTCGCCGACATCACGTGGTTGTCGCCGGCCGCGGCGGCGGTCGCGATGTTCGAGCTCGGCCAGGCGGTGCCCGCGGGCCCGGAGCGGCGCGAGCTCGGCCGCCGCGTGCTGACCCGCTTGCGCGAAGCGGATCGCGACACCTTCGTACGGCTGCTCGTCGCCCTCGCGCGCAGCTCGCCGAAGGTGGTCGCGAGCGAGGCGCTGCGCGCGCGGCTCGAGGTCGTGCTGTCGGCGCCGCTCACCGCACCCGGCGCGATCGGCGAGCTCGCGCTCGGGTTGCTCGCGCAGCCGTCGCTCGCGCAGAGCTGGGTCGAGGTACCTGCGACGGGGAGCCTGCCGTCGCGCCGGCTCGCGGGACGGATCCTGGCGCACGGCGCGCGCGAGGCCTTGCGCCGGCTCGACGGCGGCGATCGCGGTGGCGTCCAGGTGCTCGGCCGGCCCGGCGTCCGCGCGGCGCTCGCCCGCCTGCTCGGCGATCGCGAGGCGCTGGTGTGGCGGTTCGCGAGCATCGCGCGCGGCATGCTCGCGCACGTCGACAGCGAGCTCGCCGACGACATCGATCGCGAGCTCCGCAACACGGCGACGAACACCGAGGTCCGGCGCGCGAGCGCGTCGGCGGGTGCGGCGCTCGAGCGGGGTGGCCAGGCGCAGCGCTGGGCGCCGTTGCTCGTCGAGCGCGCGACCAAGGAACCCGGCGTCGCGCGCGGGACGATCCTCGGGCTTGCGGGCCTCGCGACGGTCGCGCCCGAGATCGCCGATCAGCTCGCGAGCGCGCTCGTCGATCGCCAGCCGCTCGAGGCGGCGGAGGCGATCGCTGAGCTGCGGCGCGAGGAGGAGGTCGACCTGTTGCCGGGCGCGACCGCCGCGGCGCTCGCGTGGACCCGCACGCAGCTCCAGGCCGCGGTCGCGAACAGCGACGACGGCCGGTGGGCGCTGCTCCACGCCCTCGACCGCGAGCTCGGCGGCAGCCCCGGCGAGGTCGACGGCATCGGCATCCCGCTCGCCGCCGCGCGTGCCGCGCTCGATGCCGGCGACGCAACGACCGCGCTGCGCGAGGGCCGACTGGCGGTCGACGAGGTCGTCGAGGCCGCGGACTGGCTGACCCAGGCGACCGACGACGAACCGCTCGATCGCCGGCATTCGATGCGCCTGTTGCGCGAGCTCGATCGCGAGCTGCTCGCCGACAACACGCTGACCGCGGTGCTCGCGCTCGCACCCGAGCACGATCCGGTCCGCGCGCGCTACGCGTCGGCACTCGCCGCGATCGAGGCGGCGCTGCTCGCGCGCGAGAGCAAGCCCGAGACCGGTGGCGTCCAGCACGGCGGCCTGCGGATCGCCCGGCTGCGCGCGCTCGTCCGCCTGCTCGACGGCGTGCGGGTCGCCGGCGAGAACGACCTCGCGCCGCGGCTCGCGGCGGTGCGCCAGCTGATGGCGCGCGCCGAGGCGGATCAATCATCGCTGCGCCGAGCGGTGTGGGCCGCGCTCACCCGAGCCGGCGATGCGCTGCTTCGCGATGGCCACGCCGAGCTCACCGACTTCTTGTTGTCGTGGACCACGGTGTTTCCCGACGAGGACTTCGCGATCGTGCGCGAGGCGTCGATGGTGCCCGAGATCGAGGCCGCATTCGCCGCGTACGCGCGCCTGCAGGAGGCGACGTGGGCCGCGGTCGATCCCGACGCCACCGACACGGTCCGCACCGTGATCGAACGCCTCGCCGAGCTCGCCGACGCGCTGCCGCCCGAGCAATCGCCACGCGTCGAGTCGGTCCGGCTCGCGCTCGCGCGCCTTGGCAACCAGCTCGCGCGCCTCGTCGCGATCTCGAACCTCGCCGCGATTCCGACCGGCGCGCTCGACGCGATCGCGAACGAGCTCGGCACGATCGCCCGCCGCGTGTTCGGCGCGCGCCAGCGGCTCGGCCTCCCCGCCGAGGACACGAGCGACGCGCTCGAGACCGCGGTCCGCGCGATCGAGACCGCGCTCGCAGGCTCACCGCCGAGCGACGGGACCACGCGCGCACGCAGGCCCTCGCGCTCGCTGACGCCGAGAGCGGAGGGACCGAGACCTGCGCTCGGGCCCGGGATAGAGGAGCCGATCGCGCAGACGATCGATCACGCGCGCGCCGCGCTGCCACCCGCGCTCGCCGGTGCGGTCGAGCGCGTGCTCGTGTGGCTCGCCCGCCGCCCGCACGTCGAGTCCGACACGATGACGACGATCCCGCTCGAGGTCATGCTGCCGAGCTGGGTTCCCCTGTCGCGGCTGCTCGGTGGGTTCTACGTCGTGCGTCCGATCGGACGCGGCGCCGGCGGCTCGGTCCTCCTCGCGGTCCGCTCCGAGCAACGCGCGCGCGCCGACCGCGAGCTGGTCGCGCTGAAGGTCCCCGACTACTCCGCCGAGGCCGCGCGCAACCTGTCGGAGCAAGAGTTCGAGCGCCTGTTCCGCGAGGAGGCCGGCGCGCTGCTCGCCCTGCCGTCGCACGCGAACCTCGCGCGGTTCGTGACGTTCGACGCGAGTGCGCAACCCAAGCCCGTCCTCGTGATGGAGTTCGTGCGCGGGCCGAATCTCGAGCGCACGCTCGAGGCGGGCGACCTGTCCCTCCCCCGCGCGCTGGGCATCATCGACGACCTCCTCGCCGGCCTCGAAGCGATGCACGCGGTCCAGATCGCGCACCTCGACGTCAAGCCGCCGAACGTCGTGCTCCGCGAGACCAATGGCGACGCGGTGCTCGTCGACTTCGGCCTCGCCGGCCGCCGGATCCGCGCCGGCTGCGGCAGCGTCCACTACGGAGCCGCCGAGGTCTGGAGCGAGGGTGGCGATCGCTTCGATCCGTCGCACGCCGATGTCTACGCCGCGGGTTGCGTCGCCTACGAGGTGCTCACGGGCGGAGTGTTGTTCCTGGGCGATAGCGTGAAGGAAGTGCTCGATCAGCACTTCACCAAGCAACCCGCGCACGACCAGCTCACCCGGATGATGCGCAAGCGCGAGCTCGCGCCGCTCGCCGAGCTGCTGCGCGCCGCACTCTCGCGCGAGCCGACCCGCCGGCCGAGTGCCGGTCGCCTGCGCGCCGGGTTCAAGGCGATCGCGCACGATCTGCTGGCTCTTTCGTGGCCGCTCGCGCAGTAGTATCCGCGCATGCGTCCGATCCTGATCGCGTTGCTCACCGCGTGCGCGAGTGCGCCCGCGCCCGCCGCACCCGCCTCACCTCCGGCCGCGCCCGCGCTGCCGGCGGTGAAGCCAACCGAGAGCCTCGTCGAGCCGATGGCGAAGCTCGCGTTCATGCGCGGCATCTGGGCCGGCCGCGCGACCGGCGTCGAGCGCGACGGCAAGCCGTACTCCGTCACCCAGGTCGAGCGCATGGGTCCGATGCTCGGCGGCGATGTCGTCGTGGTCGAGGGCCGCGGCTATCGCGACGACAACACGACCGGCTTCAACGCGTTCGCGGTCGCGTCCTACAACCCGCAGAGCCAGAAGTACGAGCTGCGCTCCTACGCGCAGGGCTACGCCGGCACGTTCGAGCTCACGCTCACACCGACGGGCTACGTCTGGGAGATCCCCTCCGGCCCGCACGCGATCACGCGCTTCACCGCGACGATCACCTCGACCACCTGGCGCGAGGTCGGCGAATTCGTCGCGGAAGGCGGCACGCCGAAGCAGATCTTCGAGATGAACCTCAAGCGCGTCGGCGAGACCGACTGGCCGCTCGGCGCGCCGCCGTCGCCGCAGCTCGGCCGCTGACTAAGCCGGTCGCCCTCGTGGAGTTGTTTGGTAAGTCTGAGCACGATGGCGATTCCCCGCGAGCTAGTGACCGAAGCGTTGGAGCTGCCCGCCGACGACCGCGAGCAGCTCGTGCACGCCTTGCTGGATAGTTTCGGCGAAGGCAACGAAGTCGAGCTCCCTGTCGAACAGCAGGAGGCACTCGACGAGGCACTTGCGGAAGCCGACCGCGGGAAGCCCATCTCGGGCGACGCATTGCTCGCACAAATGCGCCAGATTCGGCGACCGCTCGGCGTCCTCTCGCAATCGTCGTCACGGCGCGCGCACAGCGCGAGGTCCTGGCTGCGACCCGGTGGTGGCGTGAGAACCGACCGTCTGCGAGCAGGTTGATCGACGAAGAAATGGCGACTGCGTTGAGCCGCCTCGCGGAACACCCCGAGAGTGGAACGGGTGTCGCCGGACGAAAAAAGGAATCCGGCGGGTTCTTCTCGTACGAAGCGGCTACTTTCTCTACTACCGCGTCCGTCCTCGCGCTCCGCGAGTCGAGATCATCCACTCGTGGCATGCAGTCCAGGGGCGCGAGCCGCCCTGAGCTGCTGTCGCTAGAACGGCGCTGACTTCACGCTCTGGAGGACGCGAGGGATGAAGCGCGCCGGCTCGAGGTTCTGCCAGACGTAAGAGACGTGGTGCGCCTCGAGGATGTAGAGCACGCTCGGGCGTGGGAGCTTCTGGCAGATCACGATCGAGGTGTCGACCACGGTCCGCGGATGGCCATCGACCATCTCGATGTGAAAGCGGACCTTCTGCGGCTCGGGGTCGTCACAACGGGCCGCGGTGTCTGCGTGCGCCACCGCGCTGCCCGCGAGGACGAGTGCGAACGCGAGGAGGCTGGCCATGCGGGTCATGGGCAGTGGGTCGCGACGAGCGAGAGCGTGTCGAAGTAGAACGACGTCGCGAGCGTGTCGTCACTCGTCGACGTGAAGTAGACGCGCACGGTCTGGCCGGCGCTCACGTTCGTGAACGAGTGCTGGAACGGGGTCCACGCCGTCGTCGGCGCCGTGTTCGCCAGGTTGATCGCGTTCTCGATCAGCACGTTCGCGGTCGTGCGCAGCGAGGCCTCACCGGTGTCGTAGACCGTCGTCCCGGTCTCGCCGGTGCGGACCTCGTAGTAGCCGGCGAGCACGAGCGAGGTCGTGCCGACGGGCACCATGACGTCCTGCCAGAGCACGTCGGTGTTCGGCGCGGCCTGCGCGAAGCCGCCGAGCCACGCCTTGTAGGGCGCGGTCTGCTCGACGATGCCGTCCTGATCGGTGATCAGCGGATACGCGACGTTGATATCGGTCTGGCTCCACAGCGTGCCCGGCGGATCGAGATCGAGGTTCGGGTTCTGGAGCAGTTGGGTTTGCACCGGGACACACGCGTCCATGAACACGTGCGCGTCCATGTAGACGTGCGCGTCCATGTAGATGTGCGCGTCCTGGAACACGTGCGCGTCCTCGAAGACCTTCGCGTCGTGGAACTCGTGATCGGGCGCGTCCTCGTAGACGGTCCCGTCGATCACGACCTGTCCGTTCGCGTCGTCTTGCGCCGGATTACCGACGCCACCTTTGGCACAGCCGACGAGCAAGACCGCGAACAGGACGTGGCGCACCACCGCAATATCGTCCGCCGGCCCCCTGGATTCAACGAGATTCTCGGGGTCTACGGGCAGGCCATGGCCTGCAGCGACAAGCTATCGAAGAAGAACGACGTCTCGTTCGAGAAGTCGTTCGTGGTCGTGAAGTAGAGACGGACGGTCTGACCGGCCGAGGCCGACCCGAACGAGTGGTTGAGCACGGTCCAGGACGTCGTCGGGTGGGTGTTGTCGTAGCTGGCGATCGCCTCGATCAGCGCGCCGGTCGTGGTCGTCAGGTTCAGACTGCCGCGGTCGTAGATCGTGGCGCCGGTCTCGGAGGTCCGGACCTCGTAGTAGCCGGAGAGGACGAGCGAGGTCGCGGTCGCGGGGATGATGATGTCCTGGTAGAGCGAGTCGGTGCCGCTGACGATGCCGCCCATCCACGCCTTCTCCGTCGGAGATTGCTCGGCGATGCCGTCGTCGGTCGTGACGATCGGATAGGTCGCGTTGATCGGCGTGGCGGTCCAGTTGACCCCTTCGGGGGCAGCGTCGAACGCCTTGTTCTGGAGCAGCTCGATCATCTGCGGCGTGCACTGCCCGGAGTCGAGGAACTCGTGTGCGTCGGGGTTGCCGTGCTGCTCCGGCGCGTCCTCGTAGACCTTCGGCGTGCCCGAGTCCGGCGTGCCGATTTTTGGATCGGCCTTACCGCCCATGGCGCAGCCACAAGCAAACACGAGCCCGAAACCGGCGGCTCTCCTCACGTCGCGAATATCTCCGGGTGGAACGGTCCTTTCAACGAAGATCGACGGACGAAACGTGAACGTGGGTTAGCGCACAGGACCTACACGTCGGCGGCGGCGCAACCCGACGAGCGCGAGCGTGAGGCCGAGGCCACTTCCACCACCACCGGCGGCGCAACCCGCGGGATCCGAGGTCGAGCCGGCGTCACTATCGCCGCCCGGATCGTCGCCGGGCGGATCGCCCGAGATGCAGTCGGCCGGGCAGCTCGCGGTGGTCTCCACGCCGTCGCACACGCCATCGCCACACGCGGCGCGCCCGACGGGCGGAGCGAGCGCGGAGGTCGCGGCGTAGATCAGACTGCCGTCGTGGATCCGGTCGACCATGCTGACCTCGATCGATGGATCGAGTGCGAGGCAACCGTTGCTGCGGCCCTGCTGGCTGCTGTTGCCGTCGTCGACGTACGACGCCTCGTGCATCACGATCAGCCGCGGCCGCGCGTTCGTGTTCGCCATCCCGTTCGGGCTCTGATCCGGAGACAACCCGTCGAGCCGCATCGAGTGGACGTGCGTGCCGTCGTAGATCTCGCCGGTGAGATAGAACCCGAGCGAGGTCATGTGCGAGCCGTCGGTGTTGCCGAACGAGTCGGCGTAGCCGTCGTTGTCCGGATCGGTACCGTCGCCGTGCGCGACCTTGTGCGCCTCGACCGCGCCGGTCTCGAGATCGACGAGCCAGTAGCGATCTTTCCCGGAGTAGCGCGAGAAGTCGGCGATCGCGACGTAGTGCTGCTTCGGGATGCTCGCCTGGTTGACGTCGAAGTAGACGATCGCGTCCTCGAGCAGCCCGCGCGGGACGAGGTCGGTCGGATCGAGCGCGTCGTAGCGATGGACGATCGCGGCGCGCTCGGTCGCGGTGAGATCCGGCAGCACGAACGAGCCGAGCGCCTGCTCGGTCGTACCCAGATCGTCGACGCCACAGCCGGCCAGCACCGCGAGCACCACGACGCGCTTCCCCATGCGAGAAGCGTCTGCGCCGTGGTGATCGCGGTCAACGTACGGATCGTGCATCGCCCTGACCGCGCTTGTCCGGCGACGCATCGTGTTGTCAGCGAGACCTACACGGCAGTACCCGCCATCGCGCGCCGGGCCGCCGCCGCCGCGGGCTGCCAGCCCCCGCGCCAGACCCGCAACCAGAACAGCGCCGCGCCGACGACGATCTCGACCGACAGGCCGATCCAGCCGCCGACCACGCCGAGTCCGAGCATGTCGCCGAACAGGTACGCGAGCGGTGGTGTGGTCAGCCACGAGGTCAAGATCCCGACGATCGCAGCGTAGCGGACGTCGCTCGCGCCGCGCAGCACGCCGCGGGCGATCACGTTCGCGGCGTCCGCGATCAGGAACACGAGGCTGATGTGGACGAGCGTCGTCGCCCGCGCACCGAGCGCGAGGTCACCCGCCGCGAACGCGTAGGCGAACGTGCCGCCGAGCACCGCGTACACCGCGCAGCAGAACCCGCTGTAGCCGGCGCCGAGGGCGAGCGCGCGTCGCGCGACCTTCGGCACGAGCTGGTTCTGTCCCGCACCGACGGCCTGGCCGACGAGCACCGCCGCCGCTTCGGCCAGCGCGTGCGCCGGCAGGAACGAGACGTTGATCAGCTGGAGGACCATCTGGTGCGCGGCGGCATCGACCGCGGGCATCCGCGCGACGAGCAACGACAGGATCAGGAATGCGCCGACCTCCATCACGAACTGGAGTCCGTTCGGCACGCCCTGCGCCCACGTGTCGCGTAGCGCGAGCCGCGTGACCTTCATCGCCCGGAGCTGCGCGCGCATCGGCCAGGCGAGCAGCGCGAGCTCGGTCGCGTTGCCGAAGATCGCGGCGACCGCGGCACCTTTGACGCCCCAGCCGAGGCCGAGGATCAGGATCGCATCGAGGCCGATGTTGACGCCGTTCCCGGCGAGCGATGCGCGCATCGGCGACTTCGAGTCACCTTCGCCGTAGCGCGCCTCGCGCAAGGCGGCGTAGAGGATCGCGAGCGGCGTGCCGAGCGAACGGATCGCGAGGTACTGCGCGGCGAACTTGCCGGCCTCCGGCGAGCCCGTCAGGTGGACGAGCAAGGGCGCGACGAGCTGCCCGCCGATCACGGCGAGCGCACCGAACCCGACCGCGAGCGCGACGGCGGCGCCGAGCAGCGACGGGATCCGATCGCGGCGGTTCGCGCCGATCGCTTGGGACACGAGGGTCTTCGCGCCGCGGAGCAGGCCGATCGCGAAGCAGACGAGAGCGAAACCGACGATGCCGGCGAGGCCGACACCGGCGAGCTGGTCGGCACCGAGGTGCGCGACGAAGGCGGTGGACGCGAGGGTCATCGTCGAGAACGAGACCATCGAGATGGTGATGGGCCACGCGAGGCGGAGCAGCGCTCGGCCAGGGCGATCGACCCAGTTCAAACTTGTAGACGCAGGTAACAGCATGACGAAGCTCCGAGAGCAGGAGGCCTTCGTCGTTTGCCGAAAACGAGAAGGGCTCCAGGGTGGGAAACCGAGGAGCCCGCGGCGGGAGGGGAAATCCTGATCAGCGCATCAGGTCTCGCCACCGCGGGCATCGACGACATCGACACAGCGCTTGCGCTGCGTCGAAAGTCGGATATCCGGGATGACGATATTCAATTGACTCTCCTGCGACGACATTACAAATCGCGGCGAAGGCCGTCAAGATCGAACGCGGCTGTCGCACTGCGACCGCGCGCGAGGCGCCGGTGGAACGCTGCACGAACGATCGACCGGGTCGATCCCACCACCGGTCCCACCTCGGGACCGGAATTGCCCCAGCTTTTCGTACGATCGGCCGGGAATTCATCGCGTACGCGTGAGGTTGACAGACCGCCCGCAGGGGCGCTTTTCTCCCACCCCGTACCGTCATGTCGAGCCTCCCCGAAGACGTCTCCAAGCTCCAAGGTCGCTTCACCGCTCTGAAAGCCGAGGTCGGCAAGGTCCTGGTCGGTCAGGACGACATGCTGCACCGGCTCCTCCTCGGCCTCATCGCCGGCGGACACGTGCTGCTCGAAGGCGTGCCCGGGCTCGCGAAGACGCTCGTCATCCGCACGCTCGCGAGCGCGCTCGATGGCACGTTCTCGCGGATCCAGTTCACGCCCGACATGCTGCCGGGCGACGTGGTCGGCACCCAGATCTACAACCCGCGCGAGGGCTCGTACTCGATCAAGCGCGGGCCGGTGTTCGGCAACTTCATCCTCGCCGACGAGATCAATCGCGCTCCCGCGAAGGTCCAGTCGGCGCTGCTCGAAGCGATGCAGGAGCGCCAGGTCACACTCGGGGATCAGACGCTGGCGCTCGCGGATCCGTTCCTCGTGCTCGCGACCCAGAACCCGATCGAGCAGGAGGGCACGTATCCGCTGCCCGAGGCGCAGCTCGATCGCTTCATGCTGAAGGTCAAGGTCGGCTATCCGACCAAGGAGGACGAGATCAAGATCCTCGACCGGATGGCCGGGTCGGCCGACGAGCCGACCGCGAGCAAGGTGATGACGTGCGCGGAGATCCTCGCGGCGCGCGACATCGCGCGGCACATCTTTGTCGACGACAAGGTCAAGCGCTACGCGGTCGACATCGTCGCGGCGACGCGCGATCCGAAGGCCGCGGGGTTCGCCCAGCTCGCACCGTTGATCGATAACGGCGCGTCGCCGCGCGCGTCGATCTCGCTGATCAAGGTCGGCAAGGCGCAGGCCCTGCTGTCGGGCCGCGACTACCTGTCGCCGCACGACGTGAAGACGATCGCGCACGACGTGCTCCGCCATCGCCTGCTCGTCAGCTACGAGGCCGAGGCGCAGGGCAAGACCACCGACCACGTGATCGCGCAGATCCTCGAGAACATCCCCGTCCCGTAGTCGCCATGCTGCCAGCGGAGGTCGCGCAGGCCGTCAAGCGCATCCAGTTCGTCACGGGTCGGCAAGTCGCCGACGTGATGGCCGGCGCTTATCTATCGGTGTTCAAGGGTCGCGGTATGGAGTTCGACGAGGTCCGCCCGTACGTCCCCGGCGACGACATCCGCGCGATCGACTGGAACGTCACGGCGCGGACCGGCGAGCCGCACATCAAGCGGTTCGTCGAGGAGCGCGAGCTCACCGTGATGCTGCTCGTCGACGTGTCGGCGTCGCAGGAGTTCGGCTCGGGCCGGCGCAGCAAGCTCGAGGCGGCGGTCGAGCTGAGCGCGCTGCTCGCGCTGTCGGCGGTCGAGAACGGCGACAAGGTCGGCCTGCTCGCGTTTCATCGCGGCGCGGATCTCTACATCCCGCCGCGCAAGGGCGGCAAGCACGCACTGCGGATCGTCCGCGAGGTGCTCGCGCGTGGCACCGGCAGCCTCGACGGTCCTGCGCCGCGCGCGGGGTTGTTCGAGCTGCCGCGGTTCCTGCGCAAGTTGTGGAAGAAGCTCCAAGACGCGCGCAGCAGAGCTGTGACCCACGAACGCCGCGGCACGAGCATCGCCGCGGCGCTCGAGTTCTGTCGCCAGGTCCTGCCGCGCCGCGCGGTGATCTTCCTGATCTCGG
>Ga0307509_10005959_pt1 | contig 16667 bp, 18 predicted proteins | sample 10_EM_MG_FD_202245 | JGI IMG/M metagenome (GOLD analysis project Ga0307509, IMG submission 202245) | Populus trichocarpa ectomycorrhiza microbial communities from riparian zone in the Pacific Northwest, United States - 10_EM | ecosystem: Host-associated > Plants > Roots > Unclassified | place... | reverse complement strand
AACTGAGCGCGAGGGAGGCGGAGATCATGGACCACATCGCGTCCGGCATGACCAACCAGCAGATCGCCGCCACCTGCTTCATCTCCGAGAAGACCGTCAAGAACCACATCAACCGCATCTTCGCCAAACTCCACAGCACCAGCCGCTCCGAGGCCGCCGCCAAGTGGCTCGGCACGGCACCGGGTTCGACACGAGGGCTGGGGTGAACCGCGGTGAACGGTCGGGACCCCGATTGGGCCCGGGATTGGGCCCTGGGACCCTCTGACACGGCGGCCGTTCAGGCATACCGTGCTCTTGTCGAAAGCGCCGCCGGCGACGAGGAAGCCGGTAACGCGTCACTCGGAGGGGAACACCATGAGCGACCTGATGCTGAAGACCGCCGTCGCGACCAAGGTCCGCGTGAACAACTGGAAGAACACGACCGTCGCGGCCGTTCGACGCCGCGCCGGCGACGAGGGGCAGACCGCGGTGGAGTACCTGGGCATCATCGCGGTGGTCGTGGCGATCGTGCTGGCCATCACGGGTACCAGCATCGGTACGACGATCATGACGAAGATCACCGGTCTGATCAACCAGGTCGGCGGCTGACACGACCGCGCCGATACGGAGACGCAGGGCAGGCCTTCCCCATCTACATCACGGTGGTGGGGGGTCTGCTCTTCCTTGCGTTGGCGTACTTCGCGGTCGGCCAGGCCACGGTGAACCGGAGCGGCGCCCAGACGGCCGCGGACGCGGCGGCGCTCGCGGCGGCACAGGACACCCGTAAGCAACTCGCGGACGAGTGGGTCACCGACATACTCGACCCCACCAAGTGGCAGGACGTCTTCGACGGCAAGGGCGTGGACTTCGACGGGTGCGGACGGGCCGATCAGCTCGCGGCCCAGAACGACGCCGACGTGCGGGGGTGCGATCCGAACGCCTTCCGCATGCGCTACGACGTCATTGTGGAGACCAGGAAGACGATGGGAAAGTCCATCGTCCCCGTCACGGAGGGCAAGAAGTCGAAGGCCTCCGCCGCCGCGGTCATCGAGCCGCTCTGCACGTTCGAGCTCCCCGGCGCGGACGCCGGGGACACCGTGCTGCCACAACTCACCTGCAAGGACGGCAGGAAGTGGGACGTGGACCCGACCGACCCCACCGGTCTCCCGGGACCCGCGGACCTCTTCGACGTCCATCTGGCCGACTGACAAGCGAACGACGAGTGACGAAGGAAGCAGAGTGATGAGCATTCGGTTCACTGCGCAGGCCCGCAGGGGGATGGTCGCGTTGACTGTTGCGGCCGGTCTGGCCCTCGGGGTGGCCGGCTGCGGCGGGAGCGGGAACGACGCGAAGAAGCCTGACACTTCGGCGTCCCCCTCGAAGACCAGTGGATCCCAGCCGAGTGCTCAGGAGGGGCAGTCCCAGGCACCTCTGGCCGAACTCACCGGCCCGGACGGGCTGTTGCTCCAGATCACCTCAGCCACTCGCGATTCGGGCGGTTTCCTCACCGTGAACGGCGTCATGAAGAACGACGGCGACAAGTCCGTGGCGATTCCTGTGGCGTTGCGCGGAGACGAGACCGAGATCCTGCGGCACGGCACGTCGCTCGGTGGCGCGACCCTCGTGGACTCCACGGCGAAGAAGCGCTACTACGTGCTGCGTGACACGGACGGCCGGCCGCTGACGACGACGGACTTCGGGTCTCTCAACGCGGGGCAGACCCTCCCGGTCTTCATGCAGTTCCCGTCGCCGCCGTCGACCACGTCCGAAGTCACCCTGCAACTGCCCACTTTCGCCAGTGGCACCATCAAGATCTCCGGGTGAGGCGACAGTGACCACCACCCCTCGTCTCTCCCTCGTCGTGGCCGCCGCCACCCTCATGGTCGCCGCGAACATCGTCGGCGCGGTCGCGGCCCACGCCGACGACACCCCGAGCCCGAGCGTCCCCCCGGGCACCGAGGCCTCGGCCTCCGCCCCGGTGCAGGTCGACCCGAACGACCCGGACCTGAAGCTCCCCGAGGGCGCGACGCTCGCCGACCCCAAGGTCCTGGACATCAAGTCCGTCGTGGAGGACCAGGGCGGCGAGGAACGCCGCGAGGACACCAACTCGGACGTGACCTTCGCCCTTCAGGCCGAAGTCCTCTTCAGCAAGGACAGCGCGAAACTGAGTGCCGCGGCGAAGTCCCGTATCGACGCGATCGCCGCGGAGATCAAGAAGCAGAACGCGACCACGGTCCGCGTCTTCGGCTTCACCGACAACCTCGGCTCCTCCGCCCACGGCGACGTCCTCTCCAAGCAGCGCGCCGACGCCGTACAGGCCGTCCTGGACGCGGACCTGAACGACCCGAACATCACCTTCGAAGTACGCGGCTACGGCGAGCAGTACCCGATCGCCGACAACTCCACGGAGGCCGGCCGCAAGAAGAACCGCAGGGTCGAGGTGACGTTCCCGCGCACGGAGAGCTGACCGACCGACCGAGATGAAACACCGGCCCGCTCCGCGCGATACCGGGCGGGGGCGGGCTCGCGGTCGTCAGTCTGCGGTCTCGTTGCCTTCGAGCGCGTCGGCGAGCTGATCCTTGGCCTCGCGCTCGATGACGAACGACCCCTTGCCGATACCTGTCGACCGACAGTGAGGGCGGGTACCTGTCGCGCCTCGCGGACGAGATGGGGGCCGCGCAACTCGCGCTGGCGGTGGACGTGTTGGGCAGTGCTCGGAAGGTGCTTGACGATCCCGTGTCCCCGTACGCCGAGGTGCGCTGCGTGGCCGTCCGGCTCGCCGAGTGCCTGAGAGACGCCGTACGTGTAGCCGAGTCGCGGGGTGCCGCTGGCAGGGAGGATGGCGGGAAGTGTGACGCGTTTCGCCAAAGTGTCACACTTTCGTGGAGGAGGTCCCCTGGTGGATACCGGCAGAGGGCCGCACCGCTCAAGTCGGCAGAGGGCGAGACCACTCCCCGCCAGGTCCGGCCGGACGTGAGGACGGTGTCGCACAGCGCCTCGCTCATCCGGGCGCCGACTTCCCGGAAGCCGCTGCGTCCTCCAGAGCGGATGGTGGCTGTCAGCTTTCTCGCGGCACGTCATCTGCCTGAGCGCCGGTCAGTACTCCTTGCTGAGGTCGGTGCCTTCGGGGGCGCGGTAGCAGCCGGAGACCACGTGGACCAGGATCAAGGGTTCTTTTTTCCCGGAAGAACCAGTGATGTGCAGCGAGGCGTTGACTGAAAAGGGTTCTGTCTCTGAATCAGCGGTGAGTTCAAGGTTCTTGTTCGCGCTGGTGTCGGGACCGTAGTCGACGATCTTCCAGCCGTTCTTCGGAAGTCTTTCCCGCAGGCGCTGGAACCCGGCCTTCAGCTCGTCGGGTGTCACCTTGTAGATCGACCATGGGTGACGTAGGAGGTAGAGGTGGTCGGGGTCTTTGTCGCATGGGGAGACGCCGGCTCCGGACTGCGTCATTTGACCGTTTTCGATGCCGATCATGTCGAGAATCTGGCTTGAGATGTGATTTGCCTTCGCCCGGGCATCGTCCACGCCGAGGGTCGTGGGTTGGGGGCTGCTGTCGCTACTGGTGTCGTTCGCGTTCTCGGTGTTCATGCCTTTTGAGCATCCCGTCATGACGAGGGGCAGGACGATGGCCGCGGCGAAAGTAGCGAGTCGATACCGTGCCGACCGATTCCTGAGACGGTTCACTTGTCTTCCTTAACGTCACCGTAGTTGCCGACAACAACCGCCGCCTGGTTCTGCAATGACAGCGAGCCCCTGTTCCAGTACCCACTGTGTCCGCTCGTGTCCACGTCCATCCGGTGCGCCCCGAACGCCTCGTCGGACGGGATCGTCGTGATGTAACCGGCGTTGTAGGGAACCCCGTGGTAGTACTCCACGCCCCATTTCTCACCGCCCAGGAACGGTCGGCCGATGTAGGGCACGGGATCGTCACCGGCGGCCTCGGACCACACGTGTTCGCTGCCCACCCCCAGGTCGCTCGCGTCGCCGACCAGCATGCCCGGACTGCCCGCGACCACGATGTCGTCGGCGGCGATGCGGTGTTCCTCTGTCGCGGCGCCGACGACGGTGGTGCCATAACTGTGCGCGATCACCGTTGTGTGGCTGGCGTCGGCGCCGCCCTGGGCGGTCTGCAGGCCGTCCAGGAAGTTGTTCAGCTCGGGCGCGGAGTCGTAGGCGTAGCTCGCCCGGGGGGAGTCGGTGAGGATGTTCTGCGGGGCGTCGTAACCGATCCAGGTGATGGTGGAGGTCGACGTGCCAGGAGCCTGGGCGTCGGCCTCCCGCCAAGCTGCCGTCATCCGGTTGATGTCTCCGCTCGCGTTCTCCAGTTTCGAGCCCGTCCCGGGTACGTACACAGCGGTGTTGTCCGCTGTATCCGGGTTCCCGTTGGCGATGATCGCGTGCCCGTCGCCCTTGGTGTCGAAGCCGAGCAGGTATGCCTGCGGCAGACCGGACTCACCGTTCTCACCGGGTGCGCCGCTCGCGTCCAGTCTCGCCTGTACCGCGTCCATTCCCTTGAGTTGGGACCGTAGCCGCAGGCCGCCCTTCTCCTGCCACTGTCGCCAGACCGGGTTGACGACAGTGGTGGGGGGATCACCGGCCTGGATGTAGTGGGACGGCTCGGGCCCCAGGCGCTCGTACCGCTGCCACACCTGTGCCCGGGTCTCCGCCAGGACCATCCGGTTGGAGGTGTCGCGCACCTCGGACGGCAGCCCGTCGAGCGCGCCGATCTGGGCAGGGTAGAGCGTCGCGTACTCGTCGCGCTGGTCTGCGGTGAGGCCGTCCCACCATCTCCTGTTCTCGGCAGGGGAGGCGCCATCCGGAATGCTCTTCCTGTCCAGGAAACCGCCCACGGTCTTGCGTACGGCCTTCATGTCTGCGGCGGCGTCGACCAGCATGTCGTCGGTGACGTCCAGCCCGGCCGGGGCCTTGAGTCTGCGGAGCACCGGCGCGTAGCGGGCGTCGATCTCGCCCGCCGCACGTACGGCGCTCGCGATGCGTTCGGCGATGTCCTCGGCCTTGGCCTTGTTGGGGTTGCCGTCGCCCTCGCCCTTTCCGGGCAGGTAGGGGATCGACGCGCCCGCTCGCGCGGTGCCGCCGCCCGCACCCGGGGCCAACGGGAAAAGGCTCGGCTCCGTGCCCGGGACGTACGGTCCGTAAGGGATCGTCGACGTGCCGTCCTCCGCGACGGGCGCGGGATAGGTCACCGAACCGTCCTCGTTCACCGTGAACTTGAACGTGTCGGCGTCCTCCAGGGCCTGGCTCAGCTTGCGTTGAGGACCTTCCAGGTCGGCGGCGAGGGATTCCAGAGTCGTCCGGACGAGGCCGCATTCACCGTGGATGTACTGGTAGTTGCGGCTGAGGCGGTCGAGGTCACCGGCCGCCGCGGTGGCTGTCTCGCCCTTCTGGGTGGACCTGACGGGGATGGCCATCTCCCGGTCGACCCGGAGACGGGCGGCGTCGGCGCGGCGGCTGACCTTGCGCCAGCCGTCGGCGGCGTCCCGGTACTCGGTCGGCTTCAGGTCGCGCAACTGCTGCCAGGTGGGCACGGGCGTCACCTGGCCCAATCCGGGGTGTTGCCCGTCTGGACACCGCCTGCCCGGCTCGCGACCCGGTGGTCGACCTCGCCGAAGCGCTTCCCGGTGCCGGCCAGGGTTCCGTGCAGCCGGCCGCATTCGTCACGGACCGCCGCGAGCCGTGCCTCCCAGGTGGCGAGTGTTTCGTTCAACGCGGTCGTGCAGTCGAACCCCTCGGTGCCGCTCACCACACCGGCGTCGGCTTCCTTGAGGTCCGCCATACCGCTGTTGGCGTCGATGCGCAGTTCGTCCGCGACGCCGGATGCGCTCGTCCATGGCGTCCCGCTGATCCGCAGGTCGGCGTCGCCGCCTTCGCCGTCGAGGCCGGCCAGTTGCATACGGGTGTCTCCCGGAGCACCGGCGTGGGACGGAACGCCCACGGCCTCCTCCCAGTCAAACGCCACGTGTCTGCCCTTTCCACGCCATGCGTGGCCCCCAAGTCCCGTTGTGCGCAGCCGAGATGCCGTGCCGTGCCGTGCACCTGCGACCGAGCCGCCATCTCTCTGGAAGCACGATAGCGACACCTCGTCACGGGCCCCATCCGTATCAGCCACCAGGCTTGCCGTGAGTATGTGTGAGTACCAGTACTCAGGCAGGTCTTCGGTCGAGGACCGGACGGGAGCATGGCGGGCGGCGCCGGGGCAGTGACGGGGGACGCGAAGCTGAGAGCATCGTCGAAGTCCCGTATCTACGCGATCTTCCCGCCCTCCGCCCTCACAGCTTGCCGAAGACCACTCCCCGCCAGGTCCAACCGGACCTGAGCACGGTGTCGCGCAGGGGCTCTCGCATTTCGGCGCTGTCGAAGCGGAAGGTCTCCGCCGCCTCAAGGTGACCGTCGGACCCACGCCCTACGGTCCAACGACGGCTGACGGTCCGGCTGGGTCCGCGTGTGTACTCCGAAGTCGTCTGGAGCCTCGTCGGAGTACCGACTCGACTCAGCTCCCACTGTTCCTCAAGGGCGCGTACCTCGTGCTCCTTGTGGTCCAGGCGCATCCGGATCCGGACGGCGTGACTGATCTGGGACCGGACGAAGACCTGCTGCCAGGCCGGTTCGGTCAACCGCCACTCCGCGAGCACGTCGCACTGCTCGCCGCCGCCGTAACGGATGACGTAGGGAACCTCGGGCCGGTTGAGCCCGAGCAATGCCTCCCGCAAGTCCTGCCCCGGGACCGGTGACACCCCCTCGGGTGGGTGCTGGGTGCCAGTGAGCTTGTCGAAGAGTCCCATGAGGCCAACCTATGAAGGCCCGGGGCGGCGGCACAAGCGTCGTCCCCACCCACGAAACTACGGAGTCATACCCTCGCCCGGACGGATGGTTCGCACCACGCTCCGGAAGTCGTCCAGCACAATGCGTGAGGCGTCCGCCGCGTACCGATCTGCTCGCACACGGGCTGTAGCAGTTCCGCCTCTCGGCCCGGCCGCCTCCGCGCCTGACGCAGAAGAACCGTGACCTTCCGGGTTGGTCTTGAGGCGAGGGACCCACCGGGGGATTGGGCACCGATTTGGGCCCACGGACCCATCTCGGGCACGAGCCCCGTCCCTAACCTCAGCCGTGTTGTGGACCAACGTCGGGGGGACCGGCGGGAGTTGCCACCCAGGGGGAGACATGGCGTCGGTCGGAGGGACATCGCAGCCCGGGGGCGTCCAGTCGGCCGGACGGGGTGCGCGTCAGGGGATGCCAGGAGAACTGTCCGTGGCCCTGGTCCTCGTACACGCCCTGTTCGCGGTCACCGTCGTCGGCGGCCTCGGAGTCCTGCTGACCGCCACCTCGTACGACACCCTCGACGGCCAGGTCGTCGCCCTCGTCGCCTACGCCGCCGCGCCGGGCGTCCTCGGCTGGTGGCTGGCCCGGCGGAGCCGGGAGGGCGGGACCCGGGTCCGGCTCGGACTCGTCGCCGTACAGGGGTGGTTGATCCTCGGCGGTGTCGTCAACCTCGCCTCCGGATCCGCCCGCGGCGGCCTCCAGCTCTTCCTCCCGATCGTCATCGTGTTCCTCCTGTTCCGCCCGGAGAGCCGAGAGTGGTACGGCCTCGCCGGACTGGAACGCGTCGAGCGCCGCCCCTTCTCCCTCGCCCGGCTGATCCGTTGGCGCCGGGACGAGGGGCAGACGGCGGTGGAGTACGCCGGCTTCATCGCCATCGTCGCCGCCATCATCACCGCCCTGCTGGTCACCGGCCTCGGCACCCAGATCTTCGGCGGCATCCAGTCGGAGGTCTGCAAGGTCACCGGCACGGGCTGCGGCACCGGCACCACCACAACAACCACAACCACCGAGACCGACACAACGGGCGCCGACAAGCCCGCCCCCGCCCCCGCCAGCGATGAAAAGGACCACGACGACGGCTGCTTCTCCGGCGTGGGCGCCTTCTTCGGCTGTGCAGGCGACCAGGTCAAACAAGCCGGCCAGGGCCTCTTCGTCGACGGCGTCTGGGGCGACCTCACCGGTATCTACGACATGGTCCGCCACCCCGTCGACACCGTGAAGGGCATCGGCGACTACGGCAAACAGCTCGGCGACGACTGGTCCAGGAACTCCAAGGACGCCGCCAAGAAGTGGTCCGACGGCGACTACGGCGGCGCCCTGTGGGACTGGGGCAGCGCCTCCGTGAAGACCGGCGGCACGGTCCTCTACGACGTGTTCATCGGCGACGACGTCGCCAAGGACTGGAAGAACGGCGACAAGACCCGCGCCGTCACCCACGTCCTGTGGAACGTCGGCTCCCTCTTCATCCCGGGCTACGACGGCGCCAAGATCGTCGAGAAGGTCGGCGACCTCGGCAAGATCGGCAAACTGGGGAAGCTCGGCGAACTCGCGGAAAAAGCCGCCAAGGCGGCGGAGGACGCGAAGAAGGCGGCCAAGGCGGGGGACGTGGCGGGCGCGGAGAAGGCGGCCAAGGAGGCCGACGAAGCGGCCGAGGAAGCGGAGAAGAAGGCCCGGCAGACCGGCTGCCTGGTCGGCGCGCCCAGTCACCGCATCCCGTACGGCGGCAGCGGTGGCCCCGCGTTCGGAGGCACCGGCACCGGTACCACGGTCCTGGCCGCAGGCAGCTCGCCGTATGTCGTACTCGCTCAGGGCAAGGACTGCGACGAGGACGCCGAGAAGGAGGCCGAGGAGGCCCGTAAGCAGGCGGACGAGGCCGACAAGGCGGCGGACCGGTGGCAGGCGGGAGACGACGTCGTCGGCCCCGCGCGCGGGAAGACACTGAGGTTCCCGAACAAGCGGCACACCGTCAGCGGAGCGGGCGGCGGCCGGGTCGGGGAGGCGAACACCGTGATCCTCCGGGGCAACGAGGATCTGGTCCGCACGGACATCGAGGGCATCGCGAAGAACCGCGCCACGCTCTCGGCCGACGGCAACACGTACGAGATCAACGGCCGCAAGTACCGGGTCGAGGACAACGGAACGGTCTTCCCGGTCTCCGGTCCCGGCTTGGTCGAGATGGACCGCACTGAATACGCTGCTCTGAAGGAGATCGTCCGGAACAAGGGTGACCTCAGCAAGTCGCAGCAGTTGCAGCGCGACCCCAAGTTCGTCGACAACCCCGAGAAGGTGGCGAAGGCGAAGCAGGTCTACGACGGGACGTACAAGTGATCGCCAATGTCTTCGCGGTCGGGGAAGTCGAGCCGGCGGACCTCCGGGCGGGGCTGGCGGATCTGCTGGGCGTGGCGGCGGAGGCGGTCGATGTCGCGGACCGGGACGGAGACCAGGAGACGCGGCGCTGGGACGCGCCGGTCCTGTGCACCTACCGCGTCCTGCCGCTCGGTGATCTGGCACTGGAACTCGATCTCTCCGTCGAGGACAGGGCGGCCGGCACCCGCACGGAGGCCGATCTCGCGCACGGGCTCGCGGTCAGGACGGCGACGCCGGTCCTCTACCCCGCGCAGGACCTCGGCCTGGACAGTGCCTTCTGGGTCGCGGTGCCGGACGGACGTACCGTGCGATGCCGGTTGGAGACGATCGACTCCGACGAGGACACGACGTACCGGGTCGACGCCGTGGAGGAACCCGTCGCCGATCTTCCGCGCGCCACCGTGGAGAGCCTCCCCGAAGCGCTGGACGCGGAGCCCCTGGAGACTCCCGTCTCCGATGCCTTCCTGAGCACGTATCCGACGGGAACGACGGCGAGCGTGGAAGGACGTGTCCACTACGGCCTGCGGGTCTGGGAACGGCTCGTGCGCCGCCTGGCCGCCGGGTGGGGTCCGTCGGGGCGGTATCGGGAGGACCTTTTCCTGCGTGACCTTCAGGCACGTGACGACCTGGCACGCCTGCTGGCCGAGGTCGACGCCGGACACGCCGAGCGTCTCCGCGCGACGCTGGCCCGGCTGGACGACGAGTTCCGGGACTGTACAGAGCCGGGCGACCACCCTGCGACCGAGCACTGGTGGCGGGACCGCAGCCCGGGGAACGTGCCCTGGTGATCCGGCCGGGCGATGCCGAGCAACCGGCGCGGGGAGAACACCCGTTGCTGCCTCCCGCCGTACGCGAACTCCCTTACGGCTGGTCCGCCGGTTTCCAATGGCCCGCCGAACTCCCGGAAACCGCCGACAACATCACCCGCGCCCACGAGATCCTCCGGGCCTGCGCACCGACCGCCCCCGTACCCGACCCCGCCCCGGATCCCGACTGGACCCGCGACGAGGGCGAGGACGAGAACGAAGACGAGCCCACCTGGCTCGAAATCCGCACTGTGCTACGGGAGTTCATGCCCTACGCCGACCAGGTCACCGAGGAGCGCATGGCCGAGGCGGTGCGGGAGTGTGCGCTGCTCGGTATCCCCGGTGTGCCCGGGGACGCGGACGGCGAGGAGGCGGTGCGCTTCGTCCGGCGGTGGGTGAGCTGGATCGAGGGCTGGATCGCCGGAGAGGTCTTCACCTGGCTCGGCATGTGCGTGGACGACGACACCCTCGTGACCCCGTGGGCCATGGAACTCGCCGAGCGGTACGCCCGGTTCGGCGTCGCCACCGACCGGGCCGTGTCGATGCTCCGCTGGCACGGCACCGTACCCCGAAGCCGCGAGGCCCTCGCTCGTCTGACGGCGGACGGCACACTGGCGCCGTGAACGAGCCGGAAAGCAGGCGAGGTTGACGATGCTGCTCGCGAACCTCTACCGGACCTGCCCCCGGTTCCTCTGGCTCCCTCTACTCCGTCTCCACCGTCACCCGAATCCCCACCCCCAGGCCCCACTCCGCCATGACCCCCGCCTCCGCCTCCAGCACATGCCGGGACCGGAGCCGCGGCAGGCCCAGCCGCCCCGGCTGCATCGTGTGGACGGCGACGACCTCCAACTTCCGGTTCAGGTACGCCACATCGATCGGGAAGCGCATCCGGAACGTGTGCACACTGCTCGCCGGCGAGAGCAGCATCGCCCCGTCGATCCCGTCCCGGCCGAGCAGCCCCTTCGTCCGCGCCCGGTAGGAGGTCGCGAACTCCAGCGGAACGACGACCGCGCCCGCGGCCCCCCGTACGATCAGCTTCCCCCGCCCGTCATTCCACCGTCGTCCCATACCAGGCCACCTTCCCGCGCCACCCGGATCCATATCCATCCGGTGCCCACTGACGGTATCCACCCGGGCCTGGGCCCCACATGGGCCCACGGACCCATGCCCCGTCCGCCGCCACCTGGATATCGTCCCCGTGTGCGCCTGCTGCTGATCGTCTTGGGTGCCCTGTGGGGCGCGTGCTCGGGCCTCCTGCTGCCCCGCGTCGCCCACCGGCTCTCCGTCGAGGCCGAGGAACCCTGGAACGGGCACTGCCCCGACGGTCACCCGATCAAGGGCCCTTTCGACGGCTGGCTGGGCCGCGCCCGCTGCGACGGAACCGGCGGCTCGCACCGGTGCGGTTCCTACGGCCCCAGCACCGCCGTCGTCTCCGCCGTGACCGCCCTCGTCTGCGCGGCCCTCGCCGCGGCCACCGGCCCCCACCCCGAACTCGTCGTCTGGCTGCTCGCCGCCCCCGTCGCCGTGCTCCTCGCGCTCGTCGACCACCGGGTGCACCGCCTCCCCGACGTCCTCACCCTCCCCCTCGCCGCCACCACCCTCGCGCTCCTCGGCGTCGCGGCCCTGCTGCCCGCCGACGCCGGTTCCTGGCTCACCGCCCTGCTCGGCGGACTCGCCCTCGGCGCCGGGTACTTGGTGCTGTATCTGATCAATCCCGCCGGCATGGGCTTCGGTGATGTGAAACTCGCCCTCGCCCTCGGCACGGCCCTCGGCTGGTACGGCTGGCCGGTGCTCGTCACGGGCGCCTTCGCGGGAGTGCTGTACGGCGCGCTGTACGGCCTCGGCATGGTCGCGCTGCGCCGGGCGGGCCGTAAGACGGCGATTCCGCTGGGGCCGTTCATGCTCGGCGGCGCGTTCACGGGTGTGGTGCTGGGAGCGTTGGCAGCGGCGTGAGACGCTGACGAACCCGGTCCTGAACGAGGTGACGTACCCGTGCGGAAGATCTCCTACATGATGTCCGTGTCCCTCGACGGTTTCCTGGAGGGCCCCGACCGGGACATCAGCTGGCACCTGGTCGACGACGAACTCCACCAGCACATGAACGACACCCTCCGGCCCATGGGCGCCTTCGTCGACGGCCGGGTCACCCACGAACTGATGGCCGCCTACTGGCCCACCGCCGACGCCGACCCGGACGCCTCCGCGGTCACCGCCGAGTTCGCCGCCATCTGGCGGGACAAGCCGAAGACCGTGTACTCGCGGACCCTGCCCGCCGGTCCCGCCGAGTGGAACACGACCATCGTGTCCGAGGTGGTCCCCGAGGAGTTGCGCGCCCTCAAGGAACAGCCCGGGGGCGACCTCTGTCTCGGCGGCGCCGACCTCGCCGCCACCTTCCTCCGGCTCGACCTCGTCGACGAGATCAAGGTGTACGTCCATCCGGTCCTCATCGGCCGCGGGAAGCGGATGTTCCCCGAGGCCGACACCCACACCGCGCTCCGACTCGTCGAGACCCACACCTTCGGCAACGGGGTCGTCCTGCTGCGCTACGAGCGGGTCGCCCCGTAAATCCGTTGTCCGCCGTGCTCTCACCGGATAGGAAGAAACCATGACTGGACTCGGCGCGGTGTTCCGGCCCCAACTTCCCCCGGAGCGACTCCGTGCGGTGGTCGAACTCGCCGACGCCTCCGGGCTCGAAGAGCTCTGGCTCTGGGAGGACTGCTTCCGCGAGGGCGGGATCTCGGCCGCCGCGGCGGCGCTCGCGTGGAGCGAGCGGGTGCGGATCGGCGTCGGACTGCTCCCGGTCCCGCTGCGGAACGTCGCCATCACCGCCATGGAGGCCGCGACGCTGTACCGGCTGTTCCCGGGGCGCCCGGTCCTCGCCGTCGGACACGGCGTACAGGACTGGATGGGCCAGGTCGGCGCACGCGCCGAGTCCCCGGTGACCCTGCTGCGCGAGCATCTCGACGCGCTGCGCGCCCTGTTGCGCGGGGAACGCCTCACGACCCAGGGCCGCTACGTCAAGCTCGACGACGTCGGCCTCGACTGGCCGCCGGCCGCTCCCGTCGAGATCCTCGCCGGCGCCGGCGGTCCCCGCACCCTGCGCCTCTCCGGCGCCGCCGCCGACGGTACGGTCCTCACCGCGTCCACCGCACCGGACGGCGTCCGCCGGGCCCGTCAACTCATCGACGAGGGGCGGGAGTCGGCGGGCCGTACCGAAGCGCACAAGGTCGTCGTCTATCTCCTCACCGCCACCGGACCAGGTGCCGCCGCCCGGCTCCGCGCCGAACTCGCCGAAGAGGGCCTGGAGTCGGTCCCCGACCTCGGTGTCGCCGGTGACGCGGGCGCCGTCGCGAAGGCCGTCCAGCGCCTCGTCGAGGCCGGCGCCGACACGGTCGTCCTCCAGCCCACCGGCGACGAACCCGACCCGGAGGCATTCGTACGCTTCGCGGCGGAGGAGGTCAGGGCACTCGTCCCCTGACCCGCGCCGCACCGCTTCGGAAATCGGCAGCGCCCACCGACGACGCCCTGCGACCATCGCCCCATGGGCAACAGCAGGAGTTTTGAGGATCTCGTCGCGGAAGGGGCCGCCGTCCCCACCGAGGGCTGGGACTTCTCCTGGTTCGAGGGGCGGGCCACCGAGGCACGGCCCTCATGGGGATACGCGCGGTCCGCCGGGGACCGGCTCATCTGGGTGAACACCGTCCTGGACATCCAGACCGGGGGAGGAGAGGTTCTCGACTTCGCGCTGAGCCGGGCCGCCGCCCAGCCCCCGATGATGGTCGCCGCCACCGAGAGCTGGCCGCCCAACATCGCCAAGGCCACCGCCCTGCTCCGCTCGCGCGGGGTTGTGGTGGTCGCGGTGGCCGAGGGGGCTCAACTGCCTTTCGCGGACGCGGCCTTCGATCTCGTCCTGAGCCGCCACCCGGTCCGCGCCGACTGGCCCGAGATCGCCCGCGTCCTGCGCCCCGGTGGCACCTACTTCGCCCAACACGTGGGCCCCCGCAGCGCGTTCGAACTCGTCGAGCACTTCCTCGGCCCCCAGCCGGAGGACGTGAGCGGTGCCCGCGACCCCGAGCGTGAGCGGGCCGGGGCCGAGGCCGCGGGTCTTGAGGTCGTCGGCCTGCGGGCCGAGCGGCTGCGGATGGAGTTCAACGACGTCGGGGCCGTCGTGCACTTCCTGCGCAAGGTGATCTGGATGGTCCCGGACTTCACGGTCGAGGCCTACGAGCCCCAACTCCGTTCCCTGCACGAGCAGATCGAGGCCACGGGCCCGTTCGTGGCCCACAGCACCCGGCACCTCTTCGACGTACGCAGGCCGCTCAAGTGACCCGCGCCTGACCCGCGGCCGGCTCAGGCGTGCGGTCCGGAGGCCACCTTCCCGATCACCAACTCCGCCCGCGCCTCCAGTACTTCGCCCACCCGTTCCGCCCGCTCGCCCAACTCCCGTTCCTGCCGCGCCGTCAGCCGTCCCAGCGGCTCCACGGTGACGGTCGTACGCCGTCCCTGTCTGCGCTGGTGCCAGACCCCGGCCACCACCCCGTCGACCAGCAGCACGGGGTAGTTGCCGGCCTGCCCGCCCGCCAGTGCCCGGCGGTACGCGGCACCCGGGAACAGCGTCTCGCGGGGCTGGGCGGCAATGACGTAGGCGTCGAAGTAGGGGAGGAGGCGCACGCCCCGGACGGGTTCCCCGGGGAAGGCCGTGTCGCCCGCCGTCACCCATGCGCGCGTGCCCTCGAAGTCGACCTCCTCGATTCCGCCCTCGGCCGCGCAGGTCTCGAAGAGCGTTGTCGCCCAACCTCCGGGCGCCGCGAGCCATTTGGCGAAATCCGGTGGGGTCGCCGGGCCGTAGGCGCGCAGATATCGGTGGACGAGTGTGCGCAGGGCCTCGGTCGTGGGGAGCGGGGTGAAACGGGGCGGGCGGGTGTAGGTGACTTTGCGGCCGCGGTTCGGGCCGAAGCACAGGGCGCCGGACTGGCCGGCCCGGTGCAGGACCTGGCGCCAGCGCGGCCACAGGTCCTGGAAGGCCGGCATCACCCGGTCCCCGGCCCACGGGCCGGTGCGGGCGACGACCGCCTCGTCGAGTTCGTCGATGGTCAGGGTCCGGCCGTCCAGGGCGTCGGCGATGGCCGCGACCACCTCCGTGGCCCGGGTGTCGGTGAGCCGGATGTCGGGGGCGAACCGGCCCGTGCCCGGGATCACGGTCAACGCGGCGCTCCACAGCGGGAGTTCGCCGGTGGGCAGCAGATGGACGGTTCCGCGCGGGCCGTGCGTCTTGAGCAGGGAGGCGGGTGAGCCGTCGGCCTGCCACATCGCCGCTCGCACGTCCGTCCGGGTCCGTCCGGCCGCCCGTACCCCCACGGACACCTCCGCCGCCGACAGCACCTGCGCGTGGGCGGCGAGCATCGACGCCACCACGTCGGCGACCGGTGTGCCGGTCCCGGCCGGGGTGTCCAGGAACTGCCGTTCGAGACGGCGGGCGCTCGCCCGCTCCCAAGTGATCTTCAGGGTCATGCCCCGAAGCTAGGACTGAACTAGGTCACCGGATGTCCGCCACACCTCCACGCGGTTTCCACATCGTTATCGAGATCGACTCGCTTCCCGGCCATCTCCTCACGTAAGTTCGGACCAAGGTAATTCGCGTGAGCAAAGCTGCGCGGTGGGCACCGCGCGGTGGAGGGGGCTGCGCGGTGCCCTGCCCCGTCAAGTGGACGTTCACTTGCGATGTCACCCCTGAGAGCGACACGCCGGGGGCTGGCGAAAAACCTGCATGTTCGCCTCGTAATCCACTGTGAACCGGCCATGATCAGGGCTGGAATCAGCGCTTCAGGGCCCCTCGTCGTGTTGTCGGCCGACTTCGGAGAGTAGTTGTGGCACGCCGATGTACGCAGCATCACTTACGAAGGGTTATGGTGGAAACCCCCCCTCGGGCCGGTCCGTATCCCCCCCACGGACCGGCCCGATTTTTTGTGCCCCGCGGTGACGACCCCCGCGCCCCCCCACGCCCCCCCTCGCACCCTCCCGCACCGGCCGACGCCGAGACCGACCTTCGTGCCGAACCGGGATGAGCCCAGACACCCCTTGGGGGAACCGGGCTCCGGCGGGGGTAGGCTTCGACGCCGGGGACTGCCATCCACGGAGGGGCTGACAACACGTGAACGTGCGCGACACCCTGCGCCGCCTGCTGGTCAGGTTCTACGCACGCAGGGTGGGAGGCCATCTCGACCACGCGTCGGTGCCCAAGCACATCGGCGTCATCATGGACGGCAACCGGCGCTGGGCGAAGGCCGCGGGTTCCACCACCGTCCAGGGGCACCGGGCCGGCGGCGACAAGATCGAGGAGTTCCTCGGCTGGTGCAGCGAGACGGACGTCGAGGTCGTCACCCTCTGGCTGCTGTCGACGGACAACTTCGACCGCCCGCAGGACGAACTCGGTCCGCTGCTCGGCATCATCGAGAACGTCGTCAGTTCCCTTGCCGCGGACGGCCGTTGGCGCGTCCACCACGTCGGCACCCTCGACCTGCTGCCGTCCGGGATGCAGTCCGTCCTCAAGGAGGCGGAGGAGTCCACCGCGCACATCGACGGGATACTCGTCAACGTCGCCATCGGCTACGGCGGCCGGCAGGAGATCGCCGACGCGGTCCGCTCGATGATCCTGGACGCCGCCGACAAGGGCACCTC
>Ga0307509_10005958_pt1 | contig 16667 bp, 22 predicted proteins | sample 10_EM_MG_FD_202245 | JGI IMG/M metagenome (GOLD analysis project Ga0307509, IMG submission 202245) | Populus trichocarpa ectomycorrhiza microbial communities from riparian zone in the Pacific Northwest, United States - 10_EM | ecosystem: Host-associated > Plants > Roots > Unclassified | place... | reverse complement strand
GTGAGCATCTCTCAGTGGTAAATCATGATGAGCAATGGTGTTGAGGGATGAGTCTGGATGCACAGGACGCAGGGGGCGCAACTCAGGAAGTACAGGACGCAGGGGACGCAAAGGACGCAACTCAGGAAGCACAGGACGCAGGGGACGCAACTCAGGAAGCACAGGACGCAGGGGACGCAAAGGACGCAACTCAGGACGCACAGGACGCAGGGGACGCAGATTCAACGTCGCCTGTGTCAGGACGCAACGGCGCCGTATCTGACGCAGGGTAATTTTTTGCTGATGTAGGCGGCTTTTGCTAACACCCCCCTCTAGCCCCAGCGTTGGAACGGCCTGTCATAGGCAGACGGCTGTCTAGTTGCTCGGTTGCTAGTACAAAGACGGCATTGGAGCATCAGCCGTAACACCGTATAAGTCGTTCCGTCCGACTGACGGATTCTCTTTCGCCGGATATTTAAGGGGCATATGGGTAACCACCAAAATGGGGGTCACTCATATAGGTCTCTCGGGCATCTAGGACTCTATTCTAGCCTACGGGTTGTAGGTTAGCCTTCCTGGTGGTACTCAGGTAGTCTCAGAAGGCCAGGGTGCTTTCGAGACAAATACCTCGGTAGTAACCAGCCCGGACCGTCTCCTCTTGATTTGTAGCATTACTATGGGTTGTGATTGGACTCTAGAGGTATGAGTCTTATTAGAGTAGAGTATGTCCCGAGAGGCTGGCTATGGGTAGCGCCCACTTAGCCAACCATCGGCTACATCTCACCGGGGGAGCTTGCATGTCAATTTATCACATTGGATGGTCGCGTAGATTAAATGATGGACTACATACCTTGTGTAGACGAAACTAACACTGGGCCAGTGAGTCTACCACCTAGATATTGACTCTGGTTGTTGTCATAACAGTTAGCGACTGGTATGACTTCGATAGGTACAGTTTTCCACCTGCGGTTGTATTGGAGATACATTGCAGAAACTCACTTCCTATTAACGGAGTTAAGTGTACCCGAGTTGGTCCGCCCCTTCCAGCAGGATAATTCCTGATGGAGGGTAGACCTCGGACAGACCCTGGACAGGACAGGGTGCTTGCACAAGGTCAGAGTAGTGATGAATATGAAAGGCTTAAATCTGATATCTACTTAAGTTTAAGCGTTTTGCATTCAACTCCGATAAACAACTTTCCTCGCGAGAACTTATTGAGTGAAGCTTTCAGCTTAACAATCTTAAGTTTTACCTTTTTGATTCCTTTGAATTATTCCCTCATCTTGATCTTCTACTTTGAGTGTTTGGTCCGGGCACAACCTTAGAGTTCCCCTCTCTATAGGCTGCCCCCCTTACACTTACCCTCACCTGGTGTTTGGTGATTTTAACCTTCACCACCTGTTGGCAGATGCCTGCCGCTCCATATCCGAAAGACAACTTACCATTTCTACACCTACTTTGATGCCGCTTTCGACGTCCCGTACCACCTTCTCCACACTCCTGGGGTTTATACTCGCTTCGCCTTTGATACCATTTTGCCACTCTCAGTTTTGGACCTGGCCATCGCAAATACTGCCCTCTCCCCCCTCGTCTCCTCATGGGACACCCCCCTCCCGTCCACTGGTTCAGACCACGTTCTGTGTGTGCTAACACCAAAGCCGCCCGCGATTCTGCTACCCCCCCCTACTCCACACTAGGCTCTCCTTGACCTAGACCTAGTAGGAAAGGCACTCGATGCCTTCACCACCTTGCCCTGCCCAGCGAAACCCACACCCAACTCCCTGAGTACATGGTTCGACATCTCCTCTACCCACCTCACCTCCCTCCTAACCTCCCATGCCCCAAGCAAGCGCACCTGCCCCCGCTCACAGCCATGGTCGACCCCTCGCCTATTGTCCCTGAGAAGCGAGTATCACAAGTTTGCAAGGTTATCCTGCCTCGACCCTTCGCCCCTCAACTGGAGCAATATCAAGAGCTCGTGAAGAACATATTTTAAGGCCATCGACTCTGCCAAGAAACCACACTGGTCGGACTTCTTGTCCTCGGCAACTCTACACTCCCACCAGGCGGTGAAGAGATTCGCATTTGGTCTTCCACCCCAAACGTTCCCGGACTTACCAGGGGCCTCCAATCCTGCCGAGGTGGCGGAAACCCTTCTCGACCAGTTTCTTCCCTCCAAACCCCCAACTCCCCCGCTCCTCCGCCGCATGCACTACGCGGAATACACCCCCCTCACCTCGGAAGAGATATCCAGAGCACTCTCCAAATCCTCCAACACCTCCGCCCCTGGCCCCAACCACATCCCGTACTCTCTGTGGAAATCTGTACACCGCATCATGGCCTCCCTTCATCCCTCCCTCCTGGACCCCTTACTAGTCCACGGGTTTCACCCTCCCTCCCTCAAAAAAGCACTTGGTATTGTCCTCGACAAGCCGGGTAAATCATCATACGAGTCACCCACCTCCTTTAGGGTAAGCGTCCTCCTCCGAACGCTCTCTAAGATCCATGAGAGGGTGGTAGCTTCCCGCCTTTCAGCCCAAGCAGCCATATGCTCCATCATCCACCCTCTTCAGTGCGGGTCCCTCCGTGGAAGATCCACCACCGATGCGGCCCTCGTCCTACAACACAATGTATAGTCCTTCTACCGCCTCCGCTACAAGGTCTCCAAACTCTTCCTCAATGTGAAGGGGGGCTTCGATAACGTGGAGTCTCCATCACTCCTCCCTCTCTTCCGCAGAAAGAGGGTCAGCCCGTACTTGGTCCAAAGGGTCAGCTCTTGCCTAAGAGACCGCACCTGCGGCCTGACGTTTCAAGGGTCCCCCCGCCTTTTCACTCCAGTTTCGGTCAGGGCCGCTGAAGGATCCCCCATCTCCCCCCTTCTGTTTGTCATATACGTCTCCTCCTTCTACCTGGAAATCCCCACGTGACTTATTGTCTCCTACGTTGACGACTTTGCCGTCACAGTGGCCTCGCCCTCCTAGAGGACCTATGTCCGCCTCCTTCAAAAATCTTTCTCAGCGCTCAATTGAAAGGCCTCACCAATCAACATCTCCTTCTCCGTGCCGAAAACCAAACTGATCCACTGGAGGAGACTCAGGAGCAATAATCCGCCTTGCTTCCTCCCCGTGCAGCTGAAGGATCAGCTATTCTATCCACAATCCCGCCTGAAATGGTTGAGCTTCATCTTCACCCCCGCCTTTGACCCAAGACCCCACTTCTCCCAGAGGTACATGCTTGCAAATGCTGCCTTAGACACAATTCGCCGCCTCACCCCCCCTGGGAGGGGCCTTCCACCCTAGCTTTGTCTCTCCTTGGCGCCTTCACTCCTTGCTCCGATTCTCCTATATGGGTCCGCTGTCTGGAACCCTCCCTCATCTATCATGGGCCCAATGTCCGTTTTCTAGCACCGGGTCTGTAGGTGGATCACCAACTAGTTTTTCTCCACCAACATAACATATTTGCACAGGAAAGCCTGTTTCCCCGCGCTGCCTGTTCTTATACGGCACCAACGCCGCCTTGCTGGCCTAAGGCTCATCTGCTCCCCTCCTGAAATTAACCCTGCTTCAGCATGCCTCCCCAAGTCCGTTCCCACCTTCTCCCCCCACCGTGCCGCCTTGATAGCGCGTGGGAAGATTACATCCCAACCTTACCTCTTTTGAAAGCTCGACTGGTGTTCTGCTCCGGACAAGTACAAGAACGCAAGGTACCGACACAATGCCATCACAGCTTTGGCTAGCACAACAGTCCCCCTCCTACACGACGTCTCTACGCTGCCACCCATCTCCCTCCACTTGACATACTACCTGCCCCCAACCCCGGGGGTGTCCCATCTTATGCACTACTCAAGCTATGGGCTAAACAACTCCTCCTTGCCGACTGGTCTTCCACCTCAGCCCCCCCATACTACCCCTACCCGCCCTGAACACGCCCCCATCCCTTCATGGGCCTGGGCAAATTTGTTGCGGGGAGGATACACCAGATGCACTCTGGCAAATGTAATCTCGCGGCTCACGCCTCAAGGGAGCATCCTGATTCCGCCACGTGCAGCCTCTTGTGCTCTGAGGCCCCACAGACCTTCAAACATTCAATCCTGTCATGCCCTACCTCCGCCCGTCAGAGATCCCGCCTCCTCCAAGGGATCTCAGACTTGACCCCCGAGGCCCCGATCTGGTCCGACCAGCAGTTGCTGCTTGTGCTGGCTGAGTTCAATCGCCCCACTGCCACTGGCTTCCCTCCTGGGATGCCTCCGCTTGCTCCCTCCCTCCACACTCCTCCTCCAAACCTCCTCCGTCAATCCAACCCCCCCATCCCCCCCTGTCCCTCGAGACTTGTCAAGCGGTTTATACTTTCCTTGATTTTAGCTACGGCTGCTTTGCGACATTTATTGGTCGCATTGGGGGAATTGGTTATGTTTGTTTCGTTTGTTGATTGTTAGTTTGATTTTCGGTTTTATTTTGGCCATATTGTTAAATATCCATGTCATTTCTTGTACCGTAGAAACAATTAACAGATGATTTAAAAAAAAAAGAAAAAAAAAGAGAAAAAAGAAACGGTCACAGTAGTTAGAGCTCTTCACGCTACCATCTAAGTACTTTCTTACAATATATCTTTACCCTTACCTTGACCTCTTGCTTATATGCCAGCAACCTAGCTCTTGGCGTCAGAGCAACTACAACCTGCTTAAGACAAGGAGAGTCTCACATCTCTCTCATGTGAGAGGAGATCAAGTTACGAAGTACTTCGCTCACGACCTTACACCAATAAGATATTTGCGTGAGATATGAAGACTATAAGATATTCAAAGAACTAAAGAAGAGATTATAAGTAATGTCAGAACGAAGAATACTCTCGCGGTTTATTACATGTTGCATAACTAAAGACCACCAGAGTAGGATTGTTACATTTGGTAGCATCTTGTAACGGGGGCACCCTGTAGAGAGGTGAACTCTAAGGTTGCGACCGCACCAAACACTCAAAGTAGAAGATAAAGATTAGGTAAAAATAATTCTGAAGAATAAACGGTAAAACTTAATATAGTTAAGCTCGAAGCTTCACTCAAAAAATTTCTCTCATGGAAAAGTTGGTTGTCAAAGTAGAATGCCAAACGCTTAAACTTAAGCAGATATCAGATTTAAGCCTTGGACATTCACCACTACTTCCGACATTCTGCGAGCACCCTGTCCTGGTCAGGGTTCATCCGAGGTCTACCCCCCATCAGGATTTATCCTGCCGGAAGTGTCGGATATACTTGGGTACACTTAACTCCGTAAATAGGATATGAGTTCCTGCAATGCATCTCCAATACAACTCCAGGGGAAAAACTCTTCCTATCGAAGTCATACCAGTGGCTAGCTGTTATGACAACAACCGGAGTCAATACCTAGGTGGTGGACACACTGGCCCAGTGGCAGTTTCGTCTATTGAAGCTATGCAGTCCATCATTTAATCTACTTGAGTATTCAATGTGATAAATTGACATGCAAGCTCCCCCTATGAGATGTACCCGATGGTTGGCTGAGTGCGCGCTAGCAATAGCCATCCTCGCGGGACATACTCTACCGTGATGAGACTCATACATCTAGAGTCCAATAACGACCCATAGTAATGCTACATATCAAGGGGAGAAGGTCCGGCCTGGTTACTGCGGTATTTGCCCTGAAAGCACCCTGGCCTTCTGAGACTACATGAGTACCACTAGGAAGACTACCCTACTACCCGTAGGCTAGAATAGACTCCTAGATACCCAAGAGACCAGATAAGGGTGACCCCCATTTTGGCGGTTACCCATACTCCCCTTACATATCCTGCGAACGACATTCAGTCGGACGGATGGCAACGACCTCTACCATGTTATGGCAGCTGCTTCAATGACCTCTTTTAACTAGCAAACGAGCAACTACACAGCCGGCTGCCTATGACGCACCGTCCCAACGCTGGGGCCAGAGGGGGGTGTTAGCTAAACCCGCCCGAGTTCAGTAGTATGTTCAGGATAACATTTCACAGGCGTGGTGTCTCCCCGCGCAGATGCGTGTGCACCCTATAACATCTAAGAGCCCATATAATGTGAGGCAATCAACCTCTAAGTTTTAGGATGACTTTGCCGGTGAAGGTAGGGTAACTTGGACTACTCAGTAGGCCAACTGGCATCCATAGGCATAATGACCAAATTCCGACGGTAGGGTAACTTTGCCCTCTTGTGCCTTCAACCGCCCAGGAAGTCCTCCTGTCGACCATAGAAGTTGTCTTGGAGGTCTGTGTAACATTCCCATAATTCTCTTGACCTTATGTGAATGTTCTCCCCAAAGGTTGCCCTCCCTAGTAGAGTACCTCAAGGCTACTCAACAATTCCCTAGGCCTGATCCTAGGTTTACCACCTATTTGTATAAAGTATACGAGACCATACCACCTGTGGTTACCACTTGGTATACCATTTGGGCTAAGGTGATAGTGATTGTAGCTACCTATCGTAGGGTCATTACACGTCTCAAAGCAACACTTAACAAACAAAAAATCATTGCGGGATTACCCACAAACTAAACTCCCGAGTACGATCTCATACCAGGGGAGATCAACATTACATTCTTAAGAGAACCCTTAGCAGAACCTGCCCGACACTACTCAACAGCATGTCCAGTATCCTCGGATTCTGAACAAGAGCCCCAAAGCTCAGAAGACGACACTCCAACAAGAACCCTAAGAAACACCATCATGACTTCCAAACAGAACGAAGGGGCAACATCCAAAAGGAAGGAAGGAACGGGCTTATCAACCGGGACACGAAAACCCAAGATTCGAAAACCAAGCATGTTCGAAGGAGATAGAGACAACCTGAGAGGATGGCTTGCACAGCTATCCGTATACTTTGAAATCCAGGGGTGAGAAGAACACCACGATCAAGACAAGATCCAATACACCACCTGCCTGTTACGAGGAGATGCCATGAAGTGGTATACCCCATATGCCAAAAAGGTACATGCCAAAAGCTGGACGACATGGCAACAATACCAAAACGAACTAAGGCAACAGTTTGGACCAGTCAACGCAAGAGACGAACCAAGGGCCAAGATAAGGAAACTAAGAAAAGGACAATTCTCAATGACGGACTACTGGAACGATTTCCGACTAATAGCAAGTACGGCCCAAATGGATGGTGCTACCATGTCGGAGTTCCTCATTGCAGGAATGAAAAAAGAATTAGAACAAGTGTGGATACTTGCCGAACTAGACCAAGATGACGTTGAAGCCACAGCACTATGGGCTATCAAGAAGGAAGCAAGGATGGAAACCTTGAAATACAACAAGAAGACTGGAGAGGAATCCACAAAAACAGACAACACAGTAAGGAATCAGAATGGGACGTTCAAAAGTAACGCGACGTACGAACCTATGGATATAGATGCCACCAATATGGGCCCAAGGCTGAACATATCACGAAGCAAATACCAGAGGAGGATGACACAAGGATTGTGCCTGCGATGCGGAATGGCAGGACATAGGATTCAAAATTGCAACGAAGGAAAGAAAGGGATAACCCAACAAATACGATGAAGTCCTAGACAAGCAACACAACGGGTTTGCTGGAGGAGTCAAAGGATGGAGACAAGACACCAAAATCAAAACCATTAATATGAACGAAGAAGAAACGACTTCTGAACCGGCAGGAAACCACGACTGTCTCCAGTATGGAATAGTCTGAAGGACAGACCCGATCGAAAACCCATTATCATCAAAAGTCTATACGCAGTACTCAACAATACGGAAACATTAGAAAACGAAAACAATCATACCATGGTAAAAATACGACTAGTTGGCATAAACGATAATACAACTGTCAATGCCATGATACATTCCGGGGCAACAGCAGACTTCATTGACCAAGAATTCTGCAACAAATATCTTATACCGACAACAAAAGCTAAAAGCCCGAGGGATATTTACCTAGCGGATGGCCAACCTAGCTCAATGGGGCCTGTTACCCATATACCGATAGTACCTATGGACATCGGAGCCGATAGGGAAATTACGACCTTCCAAGTAGCGAAACTCCAAAATCATGAAGCAATCTTAGGAATGCCATGGTTAAGGAACCATAACCCCGTAATACACTGGAGGCAAGGAAAGATCACTTTTAATAGTGACCAATGCACTACGATGTGCATAAACGAATCCCCTACGGTATACACGATACCAGAAGCGAAAGCCTTGGAACAAAATCTAGTCTGTAGGTTCTCTACGATCCAATCCAAGAAGGATAAACGTATCCTAGTCAAGAAAATCCATAAAGATGCAAAGATACCCACGAAGGGTACAAAAGGAGCTCCAGGACACGGCCTGTACGGAATCGAAGACAAGACTTTCCAAGGCAAAGGACAACAAGTAGTGCAACCAGGAATATCCTTGAGATTACCCAATGGCACCTATGGACGAATTGCACCACGGAGGGGACTAGCCGTCAAGCACAGCCTAACTGTCAACACTGTGTGTAATCGACAAAGATTACACTGGAGAAATAGGAGTCGTCCTAGTCAACATCTTCAATTATGACAATCATGTCCAAAAAGGAGAAAGCATAGCATAGCCCATACCAGAAAAGGTTCTGGAAACGCAATGCCAAGTTGTCACTCATCTCGAAAGTACGAAACGAGGGACACAAGGGTTCGGAAATACCGATAACAAGAAGATTGAGATAGAAGAAATCTCAACAAAGACCTTCGAAAGATCCAGAGAAAAAGGTGACACTTATGGCCTCCTATGGGGACGATATAATCATGGAAAGCTAAAGTTATTAGCAACGAACATTAGCACCGAGCTAGCCATTGAAAACAGAAAGGATAAGGAACAAAAAACATTTCAAGAGATAGTCCCAGAAGAATATTGTGATAAAAGAATAGTGTTTCAAGAAAAGGAATCGACAAGACTACCACCCCACAGACCAGGAGTGGACCTCGAGATCGAAATCGAAGAAGGCAAAAGACTGCCTATAAAGAAGATATACCCATTAGGAGCTCGAGAGCTCGAAGAATTAAGCGAATATATACGGACAAACGAGTAATGAAAATGGATCCGCGAATCCTTTGCTGACACAGGATCGCCAATAATGTTCGTCAAAAAAATGGACGGAAAATTATGACTATGTGTTGATTATCGGGAACTCAACAACATCACCGAAAAAGACCGATACCCGCTACCTTTGATAGGAGAAGCCTTGGATCGGTTAAAAGGGGCGAAGTTCTTCACGAAACTAGACATCCAGGATGCCTATCACAACATTAGAATACGAAAAGGAGACGAATGGAAGACTACATTCACCACCAAACTAGGAACGTATGAATACCTAGTCATGCCATTTGGATTATGTAACGCACCTGCTGCATTCCAAAGATGGATCAACAGGACGCTACACCAATTCGTGGATATATTTTGCATAGTCTATCTAGACGATGTACTGATATACTCCTAGGACAAAGAACAACACGTACAAGATGTGAGAAGCGTGTTAAGAGCAATTAGTAACGCAGGAATAAGGATCAAGCCAGGAAAGTGCGAGTTCCATGCGACAGAGACTGAATACCTCGGATTCATAATAGGAAGAGAGAGAATCAATGTTACGTATTTGACCTAGTTATGGGACGCTGCCTAGTTATGGGACACTTTTTAGATTCAGTGTCCCATGAATAAATCGATAAATAACTCAACCAATACTAAATGAAATAGTCTGTCAATCCACATCCAAATAGCTAACATGTATGCAAAGATAATGTATGAATTGTCCTGTTCCATTGGCAACAGAGCAAAAGCTATAGTAGAATGGGTTGAGAAAGTATTAATTTTCAATATGGTGAATAATTGATTTTATAGAAAATTGATAGAAAATGGTAAAATTATTCAGTTTGCTGGAGGTGGTAGAGGCATATCCTCACCTAATCCTACATGTTGCAAAATATAGATTCAGGTTCTGAATGGACCAAGTCGTTAATTTTAATAATTGTTGTTGGACTTCAGAAAATGATTTTGTTTTTATAAGGACAAAGATCTTGATATCTCATTCAATACTAAATCAAATATGCTGTAAGTTCATTATCAGATAGCTGATATCATTGTCAATAGGCTGTATAAAATATTTTGTTAATTTGACCAAGTTGTATAATAGATATACTAATTTGAATATAGTATATTGTAATTTGCATGATAGTACATTGGAAACATTATATAAAATTTAGGAAAAAAAGCAAAATTATTCTATTGACTCAGTGGTATAGAGACACATCTCCGAATGTGACCAGATATTTCAAGAGTTAGTTATGAGGCCTTACAGACCCTTAAAACACTGAGATCTCAATTCCTGAGATTCATTCTTCCACAGGATTTGAGTATTGCTTTTTTCCTTTATTTCCTGCCTGTACTTCTAACTAGTCTCTCATCCAACAAATACCCAAGTCAGGCCATTGTTTAAGTTACAAGGTGAGAAATGCTGGCCTGTCCCTGAAGTGATTGGTTTTGGGCCTCAAACATGTACTGTACAAAAATAACTAAAGAAATATTTCCTTCAACCCCAGGTAAGGGGTCAGCCTTATGAGTGGAATCCTACTCACCTCATCTTGTAACAAATACTAGATATCATACAATTTTAATTAAGGCTAAAGAAAGTATAAACAATCTATATTAAAAAAGGTAATGATAATTGAGAGAGCCAAGTAGAATAATAGTATCTTAAATGTAATTTACAAGAGATAATTAACTTGTTTGATAGTTAGAAAACATTTAGTATTATAAAAAAGACAGGGTAACCTGATCATTGAACTATTGGAACACTTAAACATATATGTAGAATATTTTTCAAGATATAAATATAATACAATTTGGTGGTTGAAAATTAGATTGATTGAAATCAACGACTTGACTTCTACAGTATTTTAATCGATATTGTGCAACATGTAGGATTAGGTGAGGATATGCCTCTACCACCTCCAGCAAACTGAATAATCTTACCATTTTTTATCAATTTTCTATAAAATCAATTATTCACCATATTGGAAATGGATACTTTCTCAACGCATTCTACTATAACCTTTGCTTTGTTGCCAATGGAACAGAATGATGTATAGACTATCTTTGCATACATGTTAGCTATCTGAATATGAATTGACAGACTATTTCATTTAGTATTGGTTGAGTTATTCATCTATTTCTTCATGGGACACTGAATCTAAAAGGTGTCCCATGACTAGGCAGCGTCCCATAACTAGGTCAAATAGGTTAGATCCCATCAAAACCGCAGCAATGTGGGAATGGGCCAAACCAACAAATGTTAAAGAAGTACAGAAATTCATGGGATTCTGTAACTTTTATCGACAATTCATCGAAGCATTCAGCCGAAAAGCGAGGCCTCTATACCAGTTAACCAGAAAGGACAAGAAATGGGAATGGGGCAAGGAAGAGAATCAAGCTTTCAATGAAATCAGGACACATCTTACTTCAGCATCAACCCTGATGCACTACGACCCACAACAACCAATCACGATTGAAACAGATGCTTCAAATTATGTCACCGCAGGAATCCTATCACAACCTCGAAGGGACGGCAAGCTACATCCTGTGGCATATCAATCCAAGACAATGACAAAAGCTCAATGCAACTATGATGTACACGACAAAGAGCTGCTAGCCATTGTTAAAGCACTCAAAGACTGGCGACGATATGTCAGCAATACCGAAGATCGAATAACGATACTCACGGACCACCAGAACCTCGTGCCGTTCCTGACAACTAAGAAGTTGGTTGGAAGACAGATACGATGGACGGAAATCTTAAGTCAATACTACATCAAGATCGAATATCAACCTGGGAAAGAAGGAGGAAAACTAGACACCCTCACCAGAAGAGCAGGAGATTTACCAAAAAATAATGACGAAAGAATCTGACAAAGGGAACGAACCCTGCTACGAAAGGAACAATATTTCCAGATAATCGAAACCATCGAGTTCCATTCAAACGAAAAAGAATTGCTACAAGAAGCAGCAAAATAGGACTCAGAACAACAAGCAATAAACAAAGCATTGGAGGAAGGAATGCAGGAGATGACAGGAGTGGCCTTAGGACTATGCCAATGGAAGGATAACCTTTTATGGTATCAAGGAAAAATGTGGACACCCAACGAAGATAAGCTAAGAGTAGAGGTTATCAAACAACATCACGATAACCCTACAATAGGACACGGAGGAACGGCAAAGACTACCCAACTCATCCAACGAAAATATTACTGGCCTCACATGAGTGATTTGATCAAAAATATCCATCAAGAACTGGGACATTTGTCAAAGAACAAAAGCAGTCAGACATGTACCATACAGACTACTACAGCGAAACAAAGTACCGGAAAAAATCGATGGAAATCGATATCCATGGATTTCATCACGGACTTACCAAAGTCAGAAGGATATGACGCTATCCTAGTAGTCATTGATCGCCTAACGAAGATGAGCTAGTTTATACCTTGCCACCAGGATATGAATGAACGGCAGTTTGCGAAAAGCTTTATCAAAGAAATCTTTCGACTCCACGGACTTCAAAATGATGTTATCACCGATTGAGGAATTATATTTACATCGGACTTATGAACAGAAACCACAAAATTACCAGGGATCGCGAGAGAATTAAGCACAGCTTTCTACCTGCAGTTGGATCGACAGACAGAAAGAACTAATTCAACGCTCAAACAATACCTTCGAGCATATACTAATTATCAACAAGAAAATTGGTGGGAGCTACTACTGACAGCAGAGTTCGTGTACAATAATGGCTACCAAGAAACTATCAAACACACACCCTTCTTCGCCAACTACGGAGTGAACCCCGAATACGAGGCGATAGGACACCAGATGTAAGGGATTATCACACCACTCGAAGAAATAAGTCAATTACATGACGTACTACGAGCAGAAATGTCGGAAGCACAGTTAAGACAAAAAGAATATTACGATAAACACAGAAAACCCGATCCAAATCTCAAATCAGGAGATATGGTATGGTTCTTAACAAGAAATGTTAGAACCACAAGACCATGCAAGAAGTTGGATTACAAGAAAATCAGACAATTGAAAATCTTGGCAACAATAGAATCAAGCGCTTCTAAACTCGACCTACCTGACACGATGAAAATACACAACATCATATCTCCCTTTTGGAACTATACGAAAACAACAAACTACCCTCACAAAGACAAGAACCTCCTCCGCCTATTATTATCAAAGGCGAACCCGAATATGAACTTGAAGAAATAGTCGACGCAGGACTATATTACGGAAAACATCAATACTGAGCCAAGTGGACCGCTTATTCTCCAGAACACCACAAAGTTTGGTACCCAGGTTCAAACTTCGAAAATGCAGGAAATGCAAAACAACGGTTCCACGAGCGATACGCCGAAAAGCCCTCTCAAGATCGACATCAAGAAGGAAGAGAACGGATGGACCTCAGTATCAGTATCACGACCAACATCAGCTCCAAAAATACCACCCACCTTTCCGCCAACAAGCCCAAACTACTGTCCTATGAGAAGCCCCATACCATCCAAGTGTCCAGTTGCGGGAATGAGTTGGACAGCATGTACCGAAGATGCATGCCAGACACACAGAACAGACAAGGAAAGCACCTGCTTTCCACAAGCCCAACAACAAAAACAAGTCGCCTGCTGGTCCCTCTGAATGGGAACAAACATGCGAAACACAACCACCAATGACGGGACCCTCAGGTTTCAACAAAGAGCCACCTACGGGACCAAAGATGACCAGCGGGGTCCACCAAAGGAAAAAGGAACATTATGGGCAAACCCACGGGACGAAGTGTTACAGAGACGGATACTGGCAACACAAGGAGGAAAAAACGAAAAATCACTACTACCCCAGAAGGCCGATACCCGGGGAAAAGAAAGTGAAAGGATGGGGAAAGGAGGCGAGGACACGCCCTGGGGGGGAGGCGAGCGAAAAAAGCTGGCTTGATATTGAAGCCTACTAATGGCAAATTCAAGAGCTGTTGGAGGAACGGGACAAAGACTGGAAAATGATTGCCGACCTCGAAATGAATGTCGGAAACCAGACAAGGACAACCGCAAGCTCGGCGTCCATGCAGGGAAGGGCGGAAAACGAAGTAAGAACCATCCATCGAGCATTGGAGAAATACGAGGTCCTCAGGAGCGATGTCAGGCGAGTTGGGGGGAAGTTGTTAGATTTGGGAAATTACCGTTGTGGGACCAACGCTGATGGAGAGGGGAGCTAATGTCACAAATCGTGACTAAACAAGGCAGATTTCACATGACTAATAGTTATTAGTCATAAGGTATGTTTACGTTTAACAGTATGCAGTCAGTTGACTCATAGTTCTCACATGACTTGCATTTGCGTGTCATCGTTATGTTATGATTGGTTGATATTTCTATGACGCACGATTGTGAGTCATAATGATGTAATGACCTTTGTGCGTGACACACATTATGAGTCACGAGTTCCACACAGGTCACGCGCATTGCGCCCCTGATATGTTTTATGTTTTATGATTGGTTTACGGCGTGTTGCGTAGTGACTGATAGGAGTCATCTGATGGATTGCGGGCATGACTCATTATGAGTCATAGGACTGCGTGACTAGAGTTATGAGTCACCAGGGTTAGGGTTGTTGGCATGAAGAGTCTATATAAGGAGGAGACTCGGTCACACTAGTTAGCCACGCTTCCGCTCCCCTCTTTCCCCCCCCCTACATTTTTCAACACCACGTCGTTCTGCGTACGATCTCCTCTCCCATACTTTTCGTCCTCACTGTTGGGCCTCGCGTCCCCACCCCCACCTCCAGACATGGCCTGCCATCAGGGCGGCCCCTCGAGAATCGGCACTCCTGCCCCTCTCTCTCCCCTCCCAACCACTGGGAGTCTCGACCTCTTGGTCTCGCTTTTCCACCAGACTGCTGCTGACCTTGGGCTTCCCGCTGCGGGTTTCCCCCCCATCACTCCTGCGAATATTTCCACCCTCTCCATCGGGGAACAAATGCTTCTCCCTCTGGTCTGCACCTCCCTTCAATCGAGCGTCCACATCGCGAGAGCCCTTGAGAGTCTCTCGACTGAAATCTACGACCTATCCTCCCAGGTCGCCAACCTGGACATCTCGCCGCAACCCCCAAACCTCGCCCCACTCCAGGCATCTCTCCGCGACATTGCCTCACGCCTTCCTTCAACCGCTCAGACCTCCTTCCCTTCCCAACGCCCTAGCGCCCCGCAACAGGCCACACACCCCCTACTGGGTCTCGTCCGACCCCCACAAGCGGCACCAACCCCTCTCGCCAAGAGAAATGGAAGGAGAGAGCTCCTCCGGCTCCGCCCCCACCGCGAGCCAATACGGTCTGGCCCTCCCCCTCAGCTGACGCGGATCTCCCGAGATACGACATGTCAACTTCCCCTCCCACACTATACGGCAACCCTGAGGCGTTTGCCAAGAAATACCCCCACACCTGGGAGGCGGAAGAGTTCGCCAAGGGAAAATACCCCCCTGGTTCTTCGTGGACCCCCGGCCATCTGGACCCCGGCTGGCGTCCCCCCTCCACCATGGCCCCCAAGGCCACCCCCACCTACGCTCAAGCTGCCGCACCCCCTGCTAAAGGAAAGAAGGGTCGTCAGGCAAAAGGTCCTGCCTCGGCTTCCTCTGTTGCGGTTGCGTCGGGTGAGGTTTTTATGAAATCTCCCCCTCCCCTTCCCCAAGCTGTCCGCAGATTCTTCGCCTCCAGAACCACCTTCGAACCTCACCCAGAAGCGCTTAAGATAGCAGCCCATTTCCCGGACATCGCTGCCTCTGTCCTCAGAGAGGCTAATTGCTCCCTTCCTCTTTCCTTCACTTGCACGGTCAACGACAAGGGCTCAGTGTCACTGCTCGGTACCGACCTTCACACCCCCGCCTCCGCTTATACCCCCTACTTCGCTCCCCTCACCTCAAGATTGAACAAAGCCTTTCCGATAGGCAACTCTCCTTGGGATATTTTCAAACCCGCCCCAAACGAAACACAACTGTTGATTCACTCAGTTCCTCTTGCCTTCCTCCCCTCGGACGATGACCAACTCTTCCCCTCTCTTCATGAGTCCATCCGCAATGCCAGGGGAGTCTCCATTCTCTCGGCGCGCTACCTTAACCCAAACACGGAATCTCGTGAGCAGAAGAACGCCACCTCCGTGGTTGTTACAGTGGCCCCGCCCGACGCTTACGCTATCCTCCCCTCCATCAACCTCTTCTCCCGGAACCGCAGAGTCGAACAAATGTTCTCCTCCTCTAAAAACTCCCAGTGCAAGAAATGCTGGAAGTTCGGCCATATCCCTACCCGCTGTCCCAGCTCGCTTCCCGTCTGCCCCTTCTGCTCGCTCGCCCATACCAAGGCGGAGCATCGCTGCCCTAACCCTTCCTGCCCTAAGGGTGGCAATCTCCGACCTGTCCTCGCCTGCTGTCCATCCTCGGTGGCATGCTGTCCTAACTGCCAAGAAGAGCACTCTGCGCGCAGCAGGGATTGCCCCTCCCGCCCGAAGCCCACCCCCGACACACCAAAGGTGCCATCTCGACAGACGCAGGACAGCATGGATCTCGCTGAAGACCAGGCTGGCCCTTCGACGATCCTTCCCTCAACACCAGGTGCCCCTCCCCACACCCCGAGTGCCCCTG
>Ga0307509_10005957_pt1 | contig 16668 bp, 16 predicted proteins | sample 10_EM_MG_FD_202245 | JGI IMG/M metagenome (GOLD analysis project Ga0307509, IMG submission 202245) | Populus trichocarpa ectomycorrhiza microbial communities from riparian zone in the Pacific Northwest, United States - 10_EM | ecosystem: Host-associated > Plants > Roots > Unclassified | place... | reverse complement strand
TATCGCAGCGCAGAGAGTCTGAACATGTCATGTGTAAGAATCAGGGGACGCACCGTATTTGGAGTAAAATCTGAAAGAAGTCATCACGCATCTGGAGATGATGGATCAGGATCGTGAGATCCTGACGCAGGACCACAGAGCAGAGATATCTGGATGGGACGTGGCTAGATGAAAGAAGCCCTGAGTACGGGGGAGAGAGATCCTGCGTCAGGACGCAAGAGGACAGTATCAGACGACGTGGGAATTATGTAGGGGTGATCATGGGTCGCCAGGACGACAGCCCTGAGCACCAGACGCTGTCAGGACGCGGCGGCAGGGCACCAGACGCTGTGAGGACGTACAGGGCGAAGAGGTCTGTGCCCGGGTGGCGTCAGGATTCAGGGTGGAAACAAAGGCAAATCAGGACGCAATGTCGGATCGACGTGGCGTCCTAATTCACGATTGACGTTCTGTGCGTCAGGTGCGTCAGACGCCCAGGGCGCACAGGACGCAAGCTAGTTTTTTTGCTGATATCCTATGAGTCACTGTGCAACATACCGTAAACCAATCATAAAACATAAAACATATCAGGTGTGTAAAGCGCATCACCTGTGTGAAACTCGTGACTCATAATGTGAGTCACGCGCGAAAGTCATTACATCATTATGACTCACAATCGTGAGTCATAGAAACATCAACCAATCATAACATAACGATGACACTCAAGTGCGAGTCATATGAGAACTATGAGTCAACTGACTGCATAGCGTGAAACATCATTATGACTCACAATCGTGAGTCATAGAAACATCAACCAATCATAACATAACAATGACACTCAAGTGCGAGTCATGTGAGAACTATGAGTCAACTAACTGCATAGCTTGAAACATAAACATACCTTATGACTAATAACTATTAGTCATGTGAAATCTGCCTTGCTTAGTCACCATTTGTGACACTACATCGGCAAACGCCGCCGTAGTTGTGTCCCCTCACCAAAGACATAGTTATTGGAAGCCCTCCTCGTAACTCCGTATACTTCGCGGCCGTCTGTCCGACCGGATCCCGTTCGCAGGATATATGAGGGAAGACCTTTGGCGAGCTTATGCAAGTGGTTCGAGCCAAATCAGTCGACGTCGCATAAACCTACTGAGCACTGAAGACAAGAGTCACGAAAGAGGTCACTAAGTAACGTGACGTTTTACGGACAATAGTTAAGCAACACATTCTATACTCCACGCTCTCGCAATGAAAGTCGCAGAAGTGAATGGTGTTGTTGGACAACGTAGTTTGAGAAATCAGGCATACCAGCACTCACACACATTAATGGTATTTCTTCTGATACTGACGGAACCCTACGATAACGATATGACTATGGAGGGATAATGGCTATTGGAGCGATTATCGTAACAAGTCTATCTTATGCCTTGCAGCTGTCGAGTGCAGACAGCATCTGCAATGCTGAGAGGTTCGATAACAAAGCTGGCCCCCCCGTTGGTTCGATTATGGACACCATTCTGCGTATGCAAATGGTAAGCAAGACTCTATGCCGACGAAGATGGATCATAACCAATGGACTGATGTGTGGGAGCACGGTCAGAAAAACTCCTAGTGCGGCGATTCAGAAGTCAAGTAAGATAACAGAAATTGTCAGGGACAAATGGTATTCACACTTTTAGAAGAAGCTAGAGTTTGTTAGCAGGTACTTAGTTAGTATGAGAGCTAGATGTAGCCCATGACCACCCAGATGCGGCATATAAATATTGAGGTGCCTCCCGAGCTATTTTGGACATCATCAAGCAACAGAGAAGAGATCTTATCAATATTATAAGTTTACGCTAGAAAAATCTTTATCACTCTACCTACCCCTACTTTAGATATTGAGCCTTCCTAGACAATCTCCGTCTACGATTAAGATTATTGGCCTGAGTTATCTCACAAGACTTTGAGATAGGCTCCCGCCTAACAGACTAGAGCATGCTTGTCTTAAAAGCCTCTACGCTATCCAAGGCCCAACAGGTTTCTCAGTTAACCCCAAATAGTATTGATGAAGGTACCATTCCCGATCAGTCGCCAATGATCTACGAAGTAAGTTGATGATACAGACTGCGCAGGCCTAGTCGCCAGTTGGAGCCATTGTGCGAAACGGTAATGCCTGGTATTTGGGAACTCCTCGGCAGGAGGTAAAGACCGCTTGTAGTGGGTTGCGCGAAATACAAATTCAGAAAGTTTATCTGAGGAGTCCTCTCTGGCAAGGTCGGAGTAGAGGTAAATGTCAAAGGCTTAAATCTGATATCTACTTAAGTTTAAGCATTTGGCATTCAACTTTAATAACCAACTTTCCTCGAGCGAACTTATTGAGTAGAGCTTTTAGCCTAACAATATTAAGTTTTACCGCTTTGATTCTTCGTGAATTATTTACCCTATCTTCATCTTCTACTTTGAGTTTTAATGCGGTCGCAACCTTAGAGTTCACCTCTCTATAGGGTGCCCCCCTCACACACAGCTCCCTTTAAAAGATTTTGGTTATGATAATATTGGGTATTCAGTAGCAGATTATCACCTGCTCTATGACAGCCAGCATTGTTAATACCTAGCTTGTGTAGCAGCTGGCAATCCAAATTTGAGCAGTGAACAAATTTGAGGGCATGGCGATATTACCCTACTCAATCCACCATCTACGGTACCTACACCCACCCGTATTGCGCAAACTCATTCTTGCACCTAGGTCTATCTCCTATTAACCACCACCTAGGTCCCCATGTGCAAACCCTCTACTAAGCATACTGATTGCCATAGAACAGGTGATAATCTACCACTGAATGCCCAATATTATAATCAGTAAAATCCTTTAATAGGGTGTAGAAAGAGTGCTGTGTTTGTGCTCATTTGTTGTTCTGCTATGATTGGATTTCTTCAGGCCTGAAAATCCCTATTTTACACTTCTTCTTCCTGGTCTCGCTGCCCACCTAGGTGTCCAAGGCTTTTGGGTTAACAGAAAATAACCTGTTTTCCTGCCACCTAGGTCTCCTTGCACAAACTCTCTAATATGATACAACGATCTGTTGACCAGTGAGCAGCGGCTCAAAATCAGTGACAACCGTTTCCCCAACTCAAACCGTTTCTGAACGGAATGGTTGCACCTCCATCCGTTCCTACCAAACAGACTCTCATGTTTCTGGCTCAAACCTAACCCATGAACGCAACGCTTTCTGGCTGCTGTAGCAACGTCCTGCGACAGGGGAATTTCAAGTATCCTCCCTGTCTTTCTTCATTCTCAACAACAATGCCGGCACACCCCACCACTATTAACTGTCAGCCATTGCGACAATTCGAAAACAAGAAGAAATCACTGTCATGGATTTCGAATGTATTAACCCAATTAATTCCCCTTCTGACCTAAAAACAAGCTCTGCCAATCCGATTCATAGTTTTTTTACGCCGAGGCGTCGGCCTTTCTCCGCAGTCACTACCAACGACAGCCCGCTTACTAAAGGCCAATTGGCGACAGACGATGCGCCTAGTCCAAACAAACGTCAGCGAGCTACAGGTTATTTCGGTGGTGTTAGGACTCCGGTGAGAGGTGCGGACGAGGAGGCGGCTCCAGAAAGTCCCCCACGACAAGTTGTTAGTCGATGGCCCACTAGAAATATTCGTCCCCAGCAGGCGACAAGACAGTTTTTAAGAGAGATAGGAGCTCTGAGTGGCCCCAGGCAAGCTCATAGGAGGGGCTTTCACTGTCTACGTGCGTTGCTGCTATTATCATTACTCTAGTGAGTTTTTTTTTCTTTTTCACTAACATGGCCGACGGGTAGATTGGTCAATTGAGCTTCTTAAATTCTATTCCAGGCCGAAAGATAGCTATTACCTTCTATCACCGGAGAGTGATCTCTCATTGCCGTTCTCCGTCCAAGCACTTAATAGTAAGCTCCTTTGTGGGCGGGATATGACTTAAAATGTGCTAAAAAGTGCTTTAGGGAATCCTCTAGTTGCCGTTGGAGATGAGACCGGTGCCATAAGACTCTTAGAATCGGATAAGGATCAGGCGCCAGGCTTTGGTGGGGCTCTCTCTCTACGTCTTACGCCAAAACTCTTATTGACACTCAAACAGAAACTGATTTTGTGAGACTACCCTCGCACGATAACGCGATCTTTGATATTTCAATTTCCAAAGACGATGTTTTAATGGTCAGCCCTGTGCGATATGCTCATGTTACTCAATTAACAAGCTAACGAGCAATACCTTCAGACCACTGCGTGCGGCGACCAAAAAATACGTGTAATGGATATCACAAAGCAGAGAATCCTCCATGTTCTGGATGGTCATGTTAGCAGTGTGAAGCAAGTAGCATTCGAGCCAACGTGTTCCTCTATTATCGCCAGTTGTTCCCGTGATGGAACCGCCATGATTTGGGATCTTCGCGCCAACATTCAGAGTCGCTTTGATAATAATGAGTTTATCACTCACAGGCCTGTCGAGGTTATTCGCGGCGCCCACGCCTCACTGGCAGCCCCGAAAGGCCGGGCTTCCAAATCAATCGTCTCGGTAACAGCATTGGCCTGGGCTATTCCAAATACTTTTCTCACGGCTTGTGAGTCTAGAGCAGAGCTCAGGTGCTGGGATCGCCGTTCTATCAAACAAGATAGAAGAGGAAATTCACAACCTTGTAATGTGTCGGCTGAGCCAAAACACCACCAAGTTCGCCCCTTCGGCATAAACTCAATATCCATTTCCCCAGACAAGTCCATGGCCTATACCCTGTGTAAAGACTCGATCGTATACACTTGGGGAACCAGACTGCTCGAACACGGCCCCTTATATGCATACCATCACCCCGAACTCCACGCCTCCAGTTTCTACGTCAAGTCGGACATTAGCCCCGACGGACAATACCTCGCCACTGGTTCTAGCTCTGGGTCAGCCTGTATCTTCCCGACGGCCCAGCAGTACTTCGACAAGAAACTTTACGCCCAGACAACCGATTTTTCTGAAGGGTCTCGCATCCAGGCTGTTTCCAAGAACATCCCTGTTGGCACCGGCGTTGTTCTCGTTCGTGCGCACAATAGGGAAGTGACAGACGTGAGCTGGACAAATAAGGGCGATCTCGTGACCATCTCTGACGACTACCACGCCAGGTGCTGGAGAAGCGATGATAAGGGCGTGAACGCCCAGGTCATGAGAGAGAATGGTGAGGAGAATGGTAGAAGATGGGGCTGGGGATGGGCCCAATTGCAGGGAGAGAAGAAGGAAGGGAAGGATGAAGAGTCGTCCGATGAGAGCAGTATTCCCCCTGTGGACGACCCCGCCGACGAGCTTGAATCCCAAGAAGGTGAAGGCCGCACCGCTGATCAACGTTCCCAAGAACAGTAATGCAAGGAGATAGATGTATAGGTGGCTGATGGAGGATTGCGCACAGAACGCACAAATTTGCTGGCGCCCTCTCTTTCCCACTCGCTTCCCTTCGTCCTTTGTTACCCTTTCCGTCTTTCTATGCCCTAGCTCTTCTTTTCCTACAATTGCATAGCTATCTTTCCCTTGAGTTCTGTTTCATACTATCATCATCACCATTGAAGTCTGGCGGCGCTATATGCTTTTTCTCTTTTCTTCTCCCCCTCTACTGTTACAGGAGGGCTGCATCTTCCCTACATCTACTTCTATACAACAGCCCCTACTTTACGAATATATTGTTTCCTTTTCTTTTTCTCTTCTTTTCCCTTCCATGTTCAGGGTTTCTCAGTTGTCCCCTCCTTTCTAGAAAATAATTTCACCATATAGTACAGACCAAAAGGTTAACACCCTCCTACTTACTTACTCGCCCCTTCACAATGACGGGACTCCTCATCCTTTGCCATGCCATACCTCACACCTCCCCCCCCCCCTTCTTCTTTTCTCTTCCTGCATTTCACATGTACAGTACGCTCCAATAATTGTGCGTTTCGTGAATGCGCGAGTTCTCCCTCTACTACCGGCAGTAGGAAGGAGGGGTTCAAGGCGGAAATGAAACAATTATGGAGGTTCTATTATAGATGGGTAGTATGCATTTATATACGGGAAAGTTGGCGGTGTCCTTTTGCCCCATTTTTTGTATCATACCTTTATTTTTGTTCCTAGGTGCATTGTTTTTTTTTCCGCACTTTCCTCTCTATTGGGAGTTGGGGTGGGTGCAGGGTTGTGCATAGTGTTAGTTCTCTCCCGGAGTATAACAGTAATATGTTTGTCTGGTTGGATAACTATTATAAATAGGTATGGGATATAGTACTGTAGAATTTTCGCACTGTCGCTGTTTTTTCCCCCCTCTGTCCGTTTTGGGTGGCTTTGGATGAGGCTGTCGGGGTATCTGCGGAGTGATGAGCTGTGATTCTTGGACCAGTGACGTGCTATGGATAAATAAGGTTGGCTTGAGTTACACATTATGTCATAAGCCGGGAATTCAAAATATTTTTCCTAAATTATCATAGGTTCAACTCTTTAACGGGGCTACGGTAACCAACCACCACCACGACACAATCCCAATGGCGCTCCTACAATCACACACAAGATCGTTACCCCTCCTCCTCCGGCGGTGCGTGCAATTCCCTCTCGAATCTCCAATATCACTATACCCGCAAACAAAGCGCCATTCTTCAACACTGAACGTCGTATCCGCACGAGCATACTGTCTTGATCTCCTTCGGTCCCTCCTCCCCCTCCTCCTCCCCCTCCTCCCCCTCTTCCCCTTCCAATTTTTCCCACAGGAAGCTAACACCCCCTACCCCCTTCAGCAAACATGATAAACCCTCCCACCTCCTCTCCGTCTTCCAACCAGCCTATAGCAAAGACACTTACCTCTCCCTCCGCGCCTTCAACACGGAAACCAGCCTAATCCCCGACCAAGTGAGTAACACGACCCTAGGCCGCATGCGGATAAGCTTCTGGCGGGACAACCTGACAAAGCTATTCTCATCATCATCATCATCGCCATCCCCGCCGTACACACCACCGGCGGAGCCAGCGCTCCTCCTCCTCGCCCACGCCGTGCACGCCAACCACGCCAAGCTCACAAAGGGCTTCTTCATGCGTGTGCTGGCGGAGCGCGAGAAGTACCTCGGCAACGCCCCCTTCCGGAACATGCAGGATCTGGAGGCCTACGCGGAGGGGACGTATGCTAGTTTGCTGTACGCGACGTTGGAAGGACTTGGGCTGAGGGATACCGGGCTGGACCATGTTGCTTCGCACGTTGGCAAGGCGGAGGGGATTGTCGCGGTGATTAGGGGGTTGGTGGTGTTGGCTCGTGCTGAGGGGGGGGGTGGGGCAGTGGTGTTGCCGTTGGATTTGTGCGCGGAGGTGGGCTTGCGGCAGGAGGATGTTTTGCGGAGGGCGCAGGGTAGGGAGGGTGGTGGTGGGGAAGATGTGGTGGGGAAGTTGAAGGAGGTGGTGTTCAGGATTGCGACGCTGGCTAATGATCATTTGATCACCGCGCGGAAAATGATTGCGGAGGAGCCGGCGGCGAGGGGGGTGGCGTTTTCGGGTTTTATGCGGGCGGTGGGTGATGACTCCGAACTTCCTTCCTTCCTTCTCCTTTCTTGTACCGATGGGGGCTGGTCTGATGGGCGGTACTGTAGGTTCCTACGGCGATATACTTGGAAAGACTGGAAAGGATTGACTTCGACCCCTTCGACAATCGACTTCAAAGACCGGATTGGAAGTTGCCATGGAGGGCGTACAGAGCCTATACCACTCGGAGGTTCTAATTTGGTATAATAATGCCAGAAATGGTTGGGGGTGGGGGTGTGTTTTTCTTTCCTTCATCTGAATCTCAATTCACTAGACAAGAGAAGTACTTTGCAATCCCCAGCGATATATAACCAGCACAATGAGTCATGCTAACAATTGCTAGAAATAGGTTCCATTGATACATCCCTCAATTACCGTTGGACGTCGAGAAACAAACTCCGTAATCGAGATCCTCCCCCCCCCGTCCCATAAAAGCCCATCATACTCCCTACTTTTCCGCCCTGGAATAAAGTACGGCAAAACTCAAGCCAAGAGTGAGTAAAATAAAAAGGGGAAAGGGAACTAGGGCAAGAGGAAAGAGGAAAAGGCATTTGGAAAGAAAACTAAAGATAGTATTATTCAATCAATCAATCCGCTCAATTGCCCATTGTGGAAAGAAGAAAAGCTTCCTTCCTCCCCTCCTAGCTAACCTTTATATAAAACCTGGGCTTGGAGAAAGTAAAGAAAAAGAAGTTTCGAATGTCCCTACCTAATCCAGACTTCTGCTAGGAAGAAAGGGGAGAAAGAAAAATGAAGAAAAAGGCTAATCGACTAATCAAGAATATAGCTCCTGCAGCGCCATCCAGAAAGACAGGAAATAAGAAATGAGTAAGCCAGACGAGAAAGCGGAAGAAAAGAAAAAAGGGTCGATAGGTGAGATAATGGTGATGATATGTCCAACTGACAAGCGAGGGAAAACCCGGGTATGGGTTCAAAGCACAAAATTGGAATGTAGGAGATGCGGTGATCCACAAAAGAGAATTACGAGCAGGGAGCGAATGAAAGACAAGGAGAGATGAGATGCAATGTGATGAAAGCCAGGAAAAAAAGAGTGTAGGTGCTAGTGCCATCCACTGCGGGGTATAGTAACCAACGAGCTCCAATGCTAGAAGGAACGAAATGACAACCCCCCAGTACTAGGGTTGATATGATAAAGTGCAAGATATGGAAAGATCCCTGGTTGAATATAGACAGTCCAGGGAGCTAGCTACCCGGGGTGCGGGCTAGGAGAAATCAAATGCTATGTGGGTATTTAATAAAACAGATATGGATGGCCTTGATCCTCATGGAAAAAAGAACCTAAACTAAGAACAACGAATCGAGAGAAAATAGCCATGACGTTAATACCGCTTATCCATTAGGTGTGTGAGAAGGCGAGGCGAGGGCGCCCAAGGTGATCATATTAACGCGGTTGGGAAGGCCCAGAAGAAGAGGTAGGAGGATTTGCTGTTGTGGGGCTGATGGCTGTGGTGGTCTTTATTAATGCTCGTTTGGTGAGTGTGCTCTTCAGAGCGCCGAGCCATTTGGCCAACGACTCTTCATCTGCTGCTGCGAACCGTAAAGACTTTCCTTCGGTGATAACTTGCAAACAATGCTTCTTGGATTTTGAAAGAGGATCAATTTCCACGGCATCGACAACTGAATCAAGGTGAATTATTTTGATGGCTCGGTACTCCTGTGCTGGATTAGCGACCCGGGACCTAAATTATGACTAGGCGATGTTTACCTCTTCATTCTTGTAAAAAGCCAGGTGGACAGTTCTCAACACTACCCAATATCTCTTCCATTGCTTTACACCTCCCTTAGATTTTAGACAATAAAGATATCCGTGCCAAACCACCCTAGAATCATCCATGTGATCCGAGGAGAATCCCGACTCATGTCTGGTAACTCCAGGGTGCGGAGGCTCGGCGCTGGCTCCAGTTCCTGCAGCTCCTGAGCTCGGACCAATCCCTGGATCAGGGTGTGAGAGCGACAACTGTGAAATCCTAGCGCCGTCCGACATCGATGAAAAAGAACCAACCTCTGCCCCTGAGTATTCCAAAGTTTGCGTCGAAATTCCTCCTCCTCCCATTCCTCTGATCTGTACTGCCCCTGGATTCGAACCAAACTCTGGAGAACTAGACCCCAATCTCATATTAGGGTTGTAAGCGGTAGGGCTAGAAAGGGGATTTGCGGGGTCATGTAACTGTGTTGGAGAGTTGAGAAATAATTCGTCTTCAGTCTCCACGATACTAGTAAGACCTTTAATCAATTGCACCCATTCTGTGGTATCCTTCGCCGATTCGCCTTGGAAATGGTGATTTCTGGAAGGCGAGAAAAGCCCAAAGACGTTAGGCTTTTTGGCGTCCTTGAGCACAGCAACAGCCGTGAGTTCGGCAAGATAGATTTGGCGGTGAATTTTGTATTCCTTTTGGTCCTTGTAACATGAAAGGCGATCACCACGAAGGACAAACCAGCGGCGTTTCCAGTTCTATGCAGCCGAATTGTAAAAATTGTTAGTATGATACCGCAACCATGGACCAAAAGCCGAAACAAACGAATCGCCGTACCTTTGTCTTGCGTGTCCTTTTCAGTAGCCAACCACTCTTGATCACCTTGTCCATCTGGAAACTACCGTCCTGGTCAACAGCGGTGGGGTTTGTTCGAGTGCGCAAATGAGGAAGAGAGCCGGCAACAATACCAACGGAAGTGGGAGAGGTCGGGGAAAGTACTTCTGCTGTCGACATTGGAGATGTTTGTGGGTGCTTATTATTGAATGCGAGTAGAAGAGTAGAGGCTACCGTGAATGGAAACCTGGATAGTTTCGCATTCCAAGAAATTAAATAGGGATAGCCAAAGTAAAAAAAAAAAATTCTTTTCCCGAAGAGAAGCGAGGTACTGGTAGCGATGGGGGGGACGGACTGGGTGTTTAAAGAAGAGCAAAAGTGATGCTGACTGAAGTGGCGGAGAAGGCAGGTGATTGGACGGATTGTGGATCAGGATAGAGGGATGGCATTTCCAGATGTGCAGGATTTTTTTAATGTCTTTATTTCTTGGGATGTGAGGGAGAAGGGAAGAGTGATGGTGAGAGGGTGGGGAGACAGAATTGCCGTACTAGGGAGGTGTTATTCTTGGGGTAGTAGAATAACGTGAACCATAGATGCAGTGCAGACCATTATGATACCATAATCAGCCGTGAAGGAGAGTTAAGGAGGAGAGCCCCAGGGTAAGCAAGTTGTTGGTGTACGGTAGCTGCAACTACGTCGATCAGCTAAGCGGAGGAAGAAAGGGATAGAAGCAGCGAAGCGTGGCGGCAGTGAGTAAACATAGAATAAAAATGCACTAAACGCCGTGACTAATAAAAGGGCAGTACTTGAGTACGGTACTGTACCGTACTGATACTTGTATTATATCATGGCGTTCGACGGGAAGGTTCTCTGGACTATTATGTATCGTGCTCGAGTGTTGTACAGTACTGTATTGTACGTACAGTAGTTCATAACAGCATGACCTAGGTTTGGGTTGGATTGGGTATCAAAAGTGCTCGATCTATCATATGTTTGCCTTTGTATTTGCACCATCTGTTACGGTACCGGTAGGGGAAGGCTTCGACGGAGATGTCTAAGGTGCGTTTGAAGGGTTGCTGAGATCACATTTTATTACCGTGTGGTGTTCGTTGGGAGATACAATGTCCTAACTGGCCACTGGCCACTTGGGTTAACTGATGGTATCATATGATATAATGAAAGACTTGTCTCAGAGCCCCCATGTTGTCGGGTCTGGCGCTCGAATTTCTCGTTGATTTCTTTCCTCTCGACCCTAACTTCCCTCGACTCACTTTTCTTCTTTTAGCTATAGGCCCTGCCTCCCGCTTGGAGAAACATTATAAACTCCTACCGTGGCATCGAGGGAAAAGGGGTTGAAAAAGCTGAAGGACCAACACCACAACGTGACCACCTTTAAGAAGCAATGATGGCATTCGGAGTTCTCCCCCTCAACGCTGGTGAAGAGTCGTCGGTCGAACCAGATGCAGGTCCCGCCATCGCCCTTGACCATTTTCGGCCAAGCGGAGGCGAATGTAAATCCTTGTTCAATTTTACCGTATTTCGAGACGGCAAGCAGTGTTTTTGGTGGCAACGATTTTATATGACACTGGAGTTTAGTTATTTGGTGCGCATCCCTCTGTTGCTGTGCCAAAAAGGGTTTTCAGCCTCAATGTGGCTTACGAGTCCAGCAAAAATAAATCTAACGGTGCAAAAGACCCTAGCGAACTTACCCCTCTGTGTTATTCACACCTCTTGTTAATAATAGGCAACTTAACTCAGGCTCCTGAGAAGGAGAGCGAATGGGAAATAGGGACTCGAACGAGCAAACCACTTTTGTTCACGATTCCTCTCGCCTTCGGCTACGCTCTACGCATCATCCTATTCTTCAGCTGATATTAACATCTCCTTGCTTACCTCGCTACCGGTATGCCCCCTATCACTCCATCCCAGATAGCCGCTCTTCAAAGGAACAGTGACAACATCCGAAACGTGAGTTTCCCTCTATTCCTGGGCCTTAAGCCTCTTGGTAGGGCCGATGAGACTTGGCTTCAGCTGACATTATCTCTGCCGGCATTAGATTTGTATCCTCGCCCACGTTGTAAGTTAGACCTGTTGAACCCCGTCCGCCCGTCTGCCTCCTCGCCACATCTCTTATCTCTATCTGGGGTTTTCCTTTCTTCCCCCGTGGCTGGAAATATCATCTAAAGCGATGGGTGGATAACTCTGGGGGCTTAGGATCATGGAAAAACGTCACTTAGTGATTGCCTCGTTTCCGCCAACGGTATTATATCTCCTAAACTTGCCGGGCGCGTCCGCTACCTCGACTCCCGCCCAGATGAGCAACTCCGAGGCATTACTATGGAGTCATCGGCGATATCGCTTTATTTCCGCCTAATGCGACGGGAGACTGAAGAAGCCGAATCTCTACCTCACGAGTATCTTATAAATCTAATTGACTCGCCTGGGCATATCGACTTCTCGTCCGAGGTTTCCACGGCCTCTCGGCTATGTGACGGTGCCGTGGTTTTAGTGGATGCTGTTGAGGGTGTTTGCTCACAAACAGTGACGGTTCTGCGTCAGACTTGGGTTGAGCATATCCGGCCAATATTAGTTATTAACAAAATTGATAGATTAATAACCGAGATCAAACTTAGCCCGCATGAAGCTTATGTTCATCTTTCAAAATTGTTGGGGCAAGTCAATGCAGTCATGGGAAGCTTCTTCGCAGGCGAGAGGATGGAAGAGGATCGGAAATGGCGAGAAACCCTCGAGGCCAGATTGAAAGAGGCAGAAAAGCCTAACTCGACAAATCCTGAGAGTACCAAGAAAGGGTCAAACACTGATACACCCATAAGTGAATACGAAGAAAAGGATGATGAGGATATCTATTTTGCTCCTGAGAAGCATAACGTCATTTTCGCCAGCGCGATTGATGGCTGGGCCTTCACTATTCGCCAGTTTGCTGGGATTTATGAGAAGAAATTAGGAATCAAAAAATCGGTCCTTGAGAAGGTTCTTTGGGGAGACTACTATTTAGACCCAAAGACAAAACGGGTGCTTCAACAAAAGCATTTGAAAGGAAGGAATCTCAAGCCCATGTTTGTTCAACTTGTATTGGACAACATATGGGCCGTGTATGCATCAACCGTACTTAACAAGTACGTTTTCCTTCTATCATTTTCCTTCTTATTTATTTTATTGTCGTTTGCTTGTTTGTTATTCCGAGTTCCAATATACATCATCAATGGAGTGTTTGAAGCTCATTCGATATACTCCCTCCTTTTTTTTCTTGATGTAGAGACCAAGAAAAAATCGAGAAGATAGTTAAGTCCCTGGGGCTCAAGATACTCCCTCGCGAAATGAAATCTAAAGATACGCGATCCCTATTATCTACCATATTCTCGCAATGGCTCCCGCTGTCCTCAGCACTTCTTGTCTCTGTTATTGAGACCTTACCTTCGCCTCCTGCTGCACAAAAGCAGAGGATACCAGCTATTATTTCCAGTGCTCCTGGCTCCCGGGAGATCTCAGAGGTAGTCCAGGACGCCATGGTTGGATTTGACAAGTCAGAAGGAGCACCGATTACGGCATACGTGAGTAAGATGGTCGCGGTGCCAGAGTCTCAGTTAAAGAAAACCCAGCGTGTGCAATTGACTGCGGAGGAAATGAGGGAGTTAGGGAGACAAAAAAGGATAGAGATAGCAAGGGGGCTTGCATCGGAGAATGCGGGGGATCCTGGGAGTCAGTCGGGAGCAGATGATAACGGTCCGGCGGATGCACCCCAAGACCCCGCCGAAGAGGATCAGGAAGGCCCAAAGAAAGCGCCTGAGGAAGCTGAAGATAAGGAGCATTTAATCGGATTTGCTAGGCTCTATTCTGGAACTATCAAAGTCGGACAAGAGCTCTATGTATTAGGCCCTAAATACTCTCCTTCACACCCAGATCAGCATATCCATAAATTTATTGTTACCGATCTGTATTACATGATGGGACGTGATTTACAGGTTCTTGATGAGGTACCCGCAGGAAATGTTTTTGCTATCGGTGGCTTAGAGGGTAAACTGCTCAAGAGTGGAACTTTGTGCAGTATGGACAGAGGTGGTATAAATTTGGCCGGAATTGGTTTAGGGGCTGCACCAATTGTACGGGTAGCTGTGGAGCCGAAGAACCCTAGCCAGTTGAACAAGATGATCGAGGGCCTCAGGTTGCTTGAACAAGCAGATCCTTGCGCAGAATATATTGTTCAGGAATCCGGAGAGCATGTATTATTGACTGCTGGGGAGTTACATCTAGAGGTAACCAACAAACTTATATTATACCCTGGCATTTCATGATTTCGAGTCGGAATCCCTATCAAACTTACTAACTTTCCTGGATAGCGCTGCTTGAAAGATCTCAGAGAGCGATTTGCAAAGATCGATATACAGTCATCAGCACCTATCGTTCCTTACCGTGAGACTATCGTCTCGGCAGCAGAAATGTCACCCCCGAAAGATCCCAATCTCTCAAGAGGAGGAGTTCAAATAGTTACAACAGCTAAGCAAGTTTCAATACGGATAAGGATCAGGCCATTGCCGGGCCCAGTGACAGAATTCTTGGTCGAGAACATAGCAGCTATCAAGAAGCTCTATTCCGAGAGAAGGGGGTCTGAAGAAGCAGCGGTAGCGGCTGAAGATGAGGTCTCAGCCGATCTTGAAGAGGGTGACGGGGCACAGAAGGTTAAAGTACTGAGCCTAAAAGAGTTTAAGGAGGGGCTGAAGAAATCCTTTGAGAAAGCGGGTCAAGAGGTCTGGAATGGTGTGGTCGAGAAGATTGCTGCATTCGGCCCGAGGAGGATTGGTCCTAACATTCTAATTGATGCTACCGGGAAAGGGCTTTGTAGGAAACTGTGAGCGAGACCAAACTTTGCATCTCCTACGTGGCTCAATGTGTACTGATGTGTTACCTGCAGGCTTCATGATAACGCTTTGGAATCCCAACGCACCCAGACCATAGAAGACGCAGAAGCAACTCCTGATATAGCCCGCGGATTAGAGGATCGAATTTCCCACGCCTTTCAACTGGCTACAGCCCAAGGGCCCCTCTGCCACGAACCGGTTCAGGGCATTGCCTGTTTTGTCGAAGAAGCTACTAATTCTCCTGCTGAGGAAAATCTTGAAGGGGCTGCAGCAAGAAGCAGAAACTACGAAATTATTGCATCTGTTCGAGATGCCATAAGCCAAGGTTTCCTGGACTGGTCTCCAAGAATATTAATGGCTATGTACTCCTGTGATATCCAAGCTTCAAGTAAGTTTTATTTTGCTCGACTGATCGTATTTTTGTTCAAAAGCTAAAAATCCCCTAGCGGAAGTCCTCGGAAAAGTTTACGGAGTCATCACCCGGCGCCGCGGCCGAATTGTAGCCGAGGAAATGAAGGAAGGGACTCCATTCTTCACCATCAAAGCACTTCTCCCAGTTGCGGAATCCTTCGGTTTCGGCGACGACATCCGAAAGCGCACCTCCGGGGCGGCCAGCCCACAATTGATATTCACTGGCTACGAGATGTTGTTTGACGAGGATCCCTTTTGGATCCCGTTTACCGAAGACGAATTGGAGGACCTAGGGGAGTTGGCCGACAGGGAGAATGTTGCGAGGAAGTATATGGACGCTGTCAGGGTTAGGAAGGGCTTACCAGTGCAGAAAAAGTTGGTTGCGAACGCTAATAAGCAAAAGACATTGAAGAGATAGCGGTGGGCTGATGGATGTGTTGGGTATTGTCCGCCCGCCCTGGTTGTTGTTTGGAAGGATGGGTTGGGCAATAGAGTCTCCGTGAATTAGTTATAAATATTATTCAAGGCACAGTTTGTTGTCCAACTGCCGAAACGGAGATGGCATTAGTGATGCGATAAGAGCTACTCTGTCCTCAAGGATAAACTACCGTAGCTGCAAACATTATCGTTTCTGTGTGGTAAGCTGGGCCTTTCACCCCCAATCACTCGTCCCTTGGCAACCGCGACCACAACTAGCAACCACTGCATTAACTCGCGACGCCCGACTCCAAAGCCGGGCACACTACCCTAAACTGGCTATCATAAGTCGGTAAGGTAGTAGCACTCCTATGTTATACATTTATTATTGTCCTCATGATTCCTTCTTCGACTATGTAGAGAGAGAAAGAGAGGTGTTGCTCGCAATCTGTGATTTGTCCCTTTTAGTAATTTCCTACTCCTACCCCCCTCTAGCCAAGATACCGCAAAAACTGGTTATACTCGGAATGGCGCTATTACCAAAGTAGATAGAAAAGCGAGTTGCCACCAACGTGGCGTGGTTATATTCAGCTGCACGAAGAGGCAACTCAACCTTCTCATGACAACAAGCACCAACACTGGTGACCTGGCAGTAGCAGATCAAACGCCGAAGCTATGAGCCATTACGATATGACAAATACAGCAAATTGAACAACATTGAAGGAGTCATTTGACTCTACACAGGTAGAGCAACAGAGTAAGGGAGCGGGAGATTTTTTTTTTTTGTTAAATCCTTGGTATGATTTTAGGTACATGACTAGCACTCCCCAGGGTCCAACCACTGCATTCGGGAAAAATCCCATGGCAAATAAAAACCCAAAACAAAACACAACAAAAG
>Ga0307509_10005956_pt1 | contig 16669 bp, 19 predicted proteins | sample 10_EM_MG_FD_202245 | JGI IMG/M metagenome (GOLD analysis project Ga0307509, IMG submission 202245) | Populus trichocarpa ectomycorrhiza microbial communities from riparian zone in the Pacific Northwest, United States - 10_EM | ecosystem: Host-associated > Plants > Roots > Unclassified | place... | reverse complement strand
AATCACCCAACATTCACAACCCCTTTATGGACTTTAACTCAAAAATGTTGGGGGGTGGTGGCACAGGATCGCCCGATGATGTACGAAGTGACCGAGGCGCTGGAGGAGCTGTCAGTTTTTGTCTCTCATTTACACGACGGTCCTTTCATTCGCACACCCTCACAGTGTTAGCCGGGACGTTAGAATCCTACAAACACCTTCAGCAGAGTTGCCCACGGTGACTGTGGGCTATTCAACAACGGCTTCACACGAGCCAAGTGCTCGCGGCACGCCCCATAAGAAACGCGTGGGTGGAGGGGGAGGTGCCATCCCCAATGAGGTGGGCACTCCCCAGCCCGGGCTGACACCGCTGCGACCATCAAAAGACGACGCAGGTGGCCCTCTCATCCACGAGGTATCCCAAGCTGTCGCTAGGGGAGCCACCGATGGACCGCTGTTGAAACGGCCGCCTAAAGCTGACGGTGCGTTCCCCGTTTTTCTTCCGTCTGTCTGGAACCAACCGGTTAACAGGCAATGGTTCGCCTTCTAACGGTTCTACAGTTCGAACTGTGAGTGAACGCGAGGCATTTGATACGCATACCACCTCGCCAGAAACGGTTGGGCCGTCCAAATCTTCGAGCAAACCGTCACCGCGGCGACGGGCATCCCTCACGCCCTCGACTGATACCTTGCAACAGCCCCACCACAACAACGGGCGTTCATCCGGATTCCATGATCAATCAACTAACCCCCATGACTGTGAGGAGGGCCTAACCCTACCCACCAGTCAGCAAGTTCCACTAGATATCGCGGATCCAGTGTGTCACGGGCCTCCTCTTCATCCCCTTGATTCACTCGCTCACCCCAGCTTCAATGTCCCTGGTTGGAAACGTTTGATCAGCGATCACCTTACCACATCCGAACGGACCTCCCTGATTACGACCATATTCTCAAGTCGTGACCAGGTCAGGACGATTAAAGATCTCTGTGGAGACGATGCTCAGTCGTTCATCGACACGATATATGAGGTGCGATCCACCCCCTCCTGCCCTTGAAAAGTGACACTCAAAATTCTGCTTCTCGTCGACCAGGCGTTGGACAGCCTCGATCATGTGCTACGGGTGAGGTGCCTGCACCTCTTATGCAAGGTCTGCGGCGCTCATGCCCTGCTTCCGAGACCATTGGCTGTCATAGCTTCCTATGACCAAACGGGAGTCCCGTTGGGCCATGGAGGGTTTGCGGATGTATGGAAGGGCAGATCACAAGACCGGGATGTTGCGATCAAGGTTTTAAAGCTCTACCAGTGCAGCAACTATGAGCAGATCAGAAGAGTGAGTTTTCGATACTGCTGCGTACCCCGTTGCGTGTTCCGGCAAGGTGACCGACGTGGATAGAGGTTTTGTAAGGAGGTTATAATGTGGGGGGCACTTCGTCATCCAAATGTTCTACCACTAGTAGGGGTAGCGATGACCGATGCTCAATTCGCGATGGTGACGGAGTGGATGGTAAATGGGAATATCAATGAGTTTTTGAAGGTACATCCAGAAGCAGATCGGTTGGGGCTGGTACGTTTTCCCTCTGAAACCCTGCTATCCCACTCATTGGTAACCGCCTGATTTCTGCAGCTGGGTGATGTTGGAAAGGGTTTGGACTATTTACACAGCCAGGAAATGATCCACGGGGATCTGAAAGGGGTACGGTCTTTTTTACACCTGTGTCACTCTTCTAGGCTTTCAGCTCACTCGGCTCAAGGCAAACATTCTGATTGACCACGAGGGTCGCGCCTGCATTGCAGACTTCGGTCTGCTTACGATAATCTCCGACCGGACGAACTTCGTCTCCTCAATCTCACACGTAGAAGGCGGTACAGCTCAATGGATGAGTCCAGAACTCCACGATCCAGACAAGTTTGGCATGAAGGATGGTCGTCCAACAAGGGAATCGGATTGCTATGCACTAGGGATGGTGATATATGAAGTACTCAGCGGGCGTGCACCGTTCCCCCGGTGTACGGTTGCCGTCGTTATCCGGAAGATTATGGACGGCAAACGCCCCGAGAGACCACAAGGGGAGTCATGGTTCACAGATGATCTGTGGAGGACGTTGGAACATTGTTGGGAGCCTGAACCGGATGACCGTCCGGGTCTCAGTACTATACTACAGTGCTTGGGAAGGGTTGCACAACCTTCGCGGCCACCTTCTCCTACTCCCACTACAGATGATGACACGGACACGGACACGGACACCGAGGGTTCATTGGGCCCCACAGTAGCTAACGCTAGTGCGCTCCCCACCTCACCTAAAACGCTCGTGCCGACCCTCAATCACCCTCGTGGCCCGACGGGCCCGACGACCCTACTGGCCGGTGACCAACCCCCGATTCCACCACAGGTCAACCCTCCCCCCCGCCGTTCCATGAAGGAATACTTCAAACGCCTCTGGAAAAACCGCCCGACTAAGCGACACCACGCAACGCTGCGCCCACCTGCGGGCAGATCGTTGGGGTGCGTGATTAACTACTTATTTCACCCAACCCGTATCTGATCGGCACTCATCAGCGTCGACTACGGCCATACAGGTGCACAGGAGGTCTCGCAGTCCCATCAGCATACCAGCGCAGCATGATATTTTGGGAGGAATAAATATTTACGGATATACCCCTGCATTCTTGGACATAGTGGGTGACTGGGTGACTGTCCGTAGGATGTTTCCATTTTCCCGGAGCTTATGCATCCCCAACCCCAAGTCCCTTCTTGAATCGTAATACCTCCCCCTCCCCGTTCTTAGTGTTTTGTGTAGTTGTTAACGACTGTCAGGTTGTTTAAAACGTGTGTTTCAAACTGTCTTTGTATGAATCCCTACCGGCAGCACTGGGAACCTGCAACCCGGTATCGGCGGTAATGTGACATAAACTTCATCGTGAACCGCCACATTCATTGGAGCACCGGTCCGCCACATCGCCCCAGCCCGGATGACACCCGGGTCTTGTAAAGCCGGATCCGACCAATTTCATTGGGTTTCACGTGGTAAATCGCGACCAGAACATGCGGAATACACCGACAGAACGACAATGGTATCGCAGATCATCATGAAAGTCCCTCGAGCCAGGTTCTCAGCAGCAGCGCCACGCACCGAGGTTCCGAGTCTCCAAGGTGGCTGAGCTAGGGGAGGGGTGCGAATGTATGGAAACCTCCAATCGTGCAATATCAGCTGAGTGAAGTATGGGACGACGTATACACGCAATCTTGCCCGTTTATCAGCGGCACGGAAACCCGGACGCCCCACCGAAGAACGCGTCAATGGAAGCGCCACAGCCCACAGCCCACACCAAAAGAAAACAAGTCGCGAAAGCCTATAGGTCAGCTGAAAGTGCTAAACGCTGTGAAACTGCAAAGTTCCTAGAGGACTGGCCGAGTTCGAATTAGTCGAGCCGAGCGGATGTTTCCCACGGTTGCAGCACCTATCCTCAGTTCCCTACGCACAGAACTCAAGTTTTGTTGTGTCTTCTTCACGCACATAGCAACGGTGTTGAAAAATTGGGTGGGGGGACTGCAGTCGCTGCGGACGCAGTACGAGCCCAAACGCAATTGAGTGCTCGCAGTCAGACGGCCGCCTTCCCCTCCACCCTCACGATCCGCATTCATCCCACATGTGGCGCAGTATAAGTTCGTTGCTTCATTGGCTGTAGCTCATATCTCGGCGACTACCGGGGCGACAGCGAAGCTGGTCAAGGCAACATCGAGGCGAAAGAATCCCCGGGACGCTCTGAACGCTGGAGGAACCACAATTCAACGCTCTTTGGGGGGCGTGCCCCGAGGCACGAGGTACGATCCGGCGTCTGAGCGTCGTGCGGACCTTCAAAGTCGCTCCCGGTCGGATCATCCGATACCTGGGACTTCTCGCCATTGGAGACGTCTCCACCTCCCTATCTTGTTTGGTTTGGTGGTTATCGTGGGGTGCGTGGGGTCGATCTGGACGTTATCTAACCCCTGTTTTTTCAAGCCAGCTAGAGTTCTATTCGGCGGCACATTGGCCCGGGGAGGAGGGGAGGTGGCAGACCCCAGGGACCTGGATATCACGGTTAGGGGGCGTGCCTCGATCAACCAACCTACCGCGGGACACTTGTTTCGGGGGAGGTTTTTCTTCTTCTTCGAAAGACTTGGCCCATTCACCCAAGTCTATAGTACAACAACCCCCGAACTTCGGATTCCAGGGACAGAGTTTACTTGTGGCTTTGTCCCACGCAAGCTCCAGCTTCGTTTCGATCAATGGGACCACTTGGTGCCCACGCGCCTCTGCATTCTATTCCACCGCAAGGGTTGTATTGGCCGGCACCGTTGATAGTCGCCCGCGTGTTAGCTCCCTGAAAGACTCCTCTCCTCCACTCTATATCCGGTAGGTTCAAAGGGAGGCGGACCCAAAGTAATGGGATCCGGTTCTTCAAGGTTCTCCAACAACGACCCTGACTCTGCGTTAGCCTTCCTCGCTTCGCGTACTTGGGGGGGTACGATGACAGGTGCCATCACGGTTTGGTCATCCCGTCTTGAAACCCTGACCCTCAAGCACGAAATTGAACAAAGGGATCGAGACGCCCCGGGCCCTCCAAAGCCTCTGCGCTACTCCCGTGGACTCGAACGGGAATGGTGGATAGTAGGGTTCATCTAGTCCTATTTCCGGGGGTGATCTCCGGACCTTTCGAAGCTGAAGCTAAGCCTCGAGGCTGCGAGCTCCAAGGGCCCAGTAAAAGGCGCTCGGTCACTTGCTGGTTTGTTTGGGGTCACCAGGTCCAAAGAACGGTCCCACACCCCTCCCCCAGCGGTACTCTACAGCGCCTAACGATAAAAACACACTGCACATCCATCTGGCATCCGATCGATTCAAGTCTCTTCCAAACCAAGTAAGGTCCACGAAAAAAACTCGATTCGAAGAGAGAGAAAACCAGTTTTTCGAAGATGCGTTCTATTGGATATGTACAGATACACGCGTGATTCGGATTTGATTTCGTTAGGATTTCTAGTTAAAGGGGCTGCTAATAATACATTTTTTACTTCTCTGCTCCTTCCCAAACGGGTTTCCAGAACCGAGACCAACAGCGAGGACAATGAGGGGGGTAACAAAGCCAGAGCAAAGTCGAGTGAGTGACCGACCAAATAAACAATAAAAGAATAAGAAAGGGATGAACCATCGGTGCGGATCTGAGACGTGAGGGCTGGGTGAGCAAAGCAACTTGACAAGAGGGTTGAGGGAATCATGTGGGCCAGGAATTAGGCCGATGAGAGGTTGGTACGGAAAAAATGAGGAGCAGAGAGTTACGCCGTATTGATTACACGAGGGGGAACGGAAGATGAGAAGAGAGCGGGAGAAAGGCGAATGGGGTAAATGAATCCACGGGTATATCACGACTTCAACCAGGAATTGTGCATGGGAATTTTGGTCACGGGCATGATTCCCCCCACGCGTTCCTCGACGTGTCGTATTTGACTTCGGGTACATATATCTTCAGCCACTGGAGCATCGCCTTGCTCACATGACATCTTGTGAGGTCGAGCGACCGCAATCGTTCTGGAGACCCTGGTGGGGATGTTCGATCCTCCGTTTCCGTAGTCTCTTGCAGGGGGGGCTGAGTGGGGAATGCCCGAGCGTGATCGGGAAGTCTAGATTCGACCAGGGAGCGAAGTTGGTCCCTGTTTACCGCGCATCCCTCCAAACTCAGATTCTGGATCTTGGGGCAGATCCACGACTGCCCACCAGAGGGTCTGGATAGGAGCTGCGATAATCGTCGCCATCAGTCTCGGATAGGACGAAGCGCGCGTCGAAATCGAACCTTCAACACATCGGACGAGAGGTCCTCCACGTCCACTAGTTCCAATGTGTGTAAACTCGGTAGCCGCTGCAACAACCTCACCAGCTTCGCCTCACAAAAGTAAACAGATTCCACACGAAGGTGCTGGAGCGGGAGGGTGGACAACGATTGGCGGTGCAGAAGATCGAAGAATGAGCCGGCGTCGTCCAAATATCCGATGTCGATCCGCTCCAACGCCGGAAAGGAGATCCTGTCCAACACGGACAACGTACGATTGGAGCCGGAGTAATAGAGCGAGATCCTCGTGAGGTGGGGTAAATGAATGAGATCCGTACTTGAGCTCGTGGTCCGTGATTCGGGAACGTCAGACAGGTTCCGTAACGTCAGCTCGCGTATGCCTGGACACCCCTGCAGGATACACAGGATCATTGTGGTAGAAGGGTCCGAACCGTTCCAGTACCCGTCAAACTTGATCACCTGGAGGTTTCCCAGTATGCTGTGACCCCAACCGAGGTGGAACGACTTGAGGGAACACGTTTCCAATGCTGGCGTAGACCCACCGAATAAAGAGTCCGGAGGCTGTGACACGGTGTCTTCCTGCATTGAATGGAAGACGTGAACTGTGAAAACTTTGAGCGCGGGTGCCTCGAATACGCAATGGGAGAGTGCTGTGTTGGCCTGGAGGCGGTTCGGGACGCTGAGGTGGAAGGAGGTCCACCGCCGGATGGATGGAGCGAGTAGGCCCATCGCCCGCGTGAGGACATCCAGGATGGAACCTTGGCGGTTGTACCGATCGTTGAAATCAATGGATATGTCCAGCGGAACGGATTTAGACCTAGCGAGCATCCGAGCAGCCTTCTCAACCGAGTTGTGGTTCCCGATCCGGATCTTAGACCAAAGGGTGGGGGTGTTGATCGCGATGTCGTGCCAATACCGGGAGACGAGCATAAGTGTCGGGAGCATCAGTGGATCTTCTTCTGCTTGGGAGGGGAAGACACCCATCGCGAAGATAGTCGCCAGGAGTTCGAAAGGGAGACGGTGGATCGGGGAGGGACATTGGGTTCGGACAGCTTGCTCGAGTCTGGATTCGATTTCTTCGCGTTTCGTTCGGAGATTCGCCATCTCGGATTCGAGGAGGTGGAGAGCCTGTCGGAGGTGGGGGATGGAGAGGTTTGCCACGGAGTCTGCATCTGCGTGGTACGGGAGATAAGATGATGGTGGCTGTAGAAAACGGAAAATGGGACAGGGACCGACCTTTACCGCAGTTGTAGACCTGAACAGAGTCGAACGAGAACGTCTGTTCCATCGTCACAGACTTCGGAGGGGCAGAGAGTGCAGAGCGGAAGGTGAGGGAAGGCCGTGGCTGGACTTGGAGCATGGCGACACAGGTCATAGCACAAAAACTTTGCTATTAAAAGGGATGGAAACTGCAGGCAAGGGTACATTAGCGTGAAACGGCAAAAGCTGGAAGGAGGGATCATGGAGGAGATCAGGCATGGCACGAGGGGGAGGGTGATGTTTCGACCAACCTTTGGGACCTAACGGGACCTTTCCATTGCGCACCCTTCGTCGACGAGGAGGGGGGGAGGCGTAGAAGAAAAACAGCGGGGCGTATGATGCCGGTAGATAAAGGTTGGTGCATGCGGCTACACGAGGCAGGCCTGCCATCTCTCATTGTCTCACTCGGGAACGACGACAAGCTGACCTGGAACGTGTGCTGCAACGAGTCTGATGGGCCATCGGTTAGCCGCGCCTTCGGAACACATGCTCCTTTGCAAGCAGGCGAGGTGGTCGGGTGAAGGAAAATTCTATGGACTCGAGGCACGACTACAACTGTATCCTACGCTTTTCACCGGAACGATAATACACAAATTGTCCAAGGACCTTGATGTGGGGAAAAACCGTGTCGCGAATCAGCTTCGATTTCTTGTTTATCCCAGACCTCATGATTCCACTTACAAATACATCAAGGAATACAGTCAAGACGCTCCCTGCACACAAGGGGATCAGTATTATTTCCAAATGACAAAAAAAAGCCGAACCTGCTAGCCAAGGAGCGTTCGCCAGCAAATACCGCTTCTTCATCGAGGCGAAGCATATCGACAATGCGTACGTGGTGTTGCCAGAGATTGCAAACAGGAACAGGGCAGGCGACAGTCCCTCGCATTTCGTCTGAAAATTCTTCACTGTGAAATGTGTGCATGAGTAAAGGGTTCCGATAGAGCTAGAACCACCCACTGATTTGTGGTATACGAGCGCCCACTGCGGCGGCATCGGGGGTGAGTGGAACAAAACGCAAAATTGATGACCGCAAATGACGTACGGAACGACGCTGCGCTAACCCACCCCAGAACCTGACTTCTCCACTCCACGATGCCTTCGGGTTCACCTGGATTCCTGGGCCCGTGTATTTTCGAATCTATCGCCCACGCCACGACACCGGCAGCGAAAACAAACAAGAGGCATAGCGAATATCTGATGACCTCATTCTGTATGTTCCAATGGCTCGTACGTTTGGGTTGTGTTGGGTTTCCCAGCAGTGGGGTATCTTCTACGGGGTCTATTGGTTGTGCGATGATGCCATCGGCATGGGGGTTCTTCCAGCGATAATAGTATATCTGAAAGAGGAGCAGGGAGTCGCAACAGAGGTACTGATGCGAAAAGCTTTAGACCTTGGTGAACGGTTTGACGGAGCGGATGTGCGGAACTCACATATGCGGAAAGAATGATCACAGTCGGTACAAGATGTGCGATGAGCCCTCCTGCCAAGCTACACGCATCTCCCAACAGCCAAGTTATAACGAACAAGACGCTGAGACCCTGCCCTGACTGTAAAGCGTAGTTTTCCCATAGTTGCGGGGAATAAACGACGATCCTGTTGTGTCGGTTAAACGGGGAAGTCACCACTTCGGGTGCTGTGGCGCGAAGGGCAACTCACCAACAAGCCAAGGAGATCCAACCAAACTGTTCAGCGGTAAGCGGGGAGGCGGAAAACCGACGAGGGGGGACCAGGGCTCACCACACTGCTCAGCGTTCCGTTCGCCATCTATCTGGGGGGCATAAAAGAAAAAAAGAGGAGAGAGTACTGGTATTGAAGCGGACTCCCTTTACGGAACGGCAATTACCGAACAGTCGTCTCCGATCCCTTTGGTTGCCGGCCCCGTGCGTCAGCCCCAACATGAACTCTCAAGAGGCCTGGAAGAGACTCGCGAGCCAACTCCAGAAGGCCAGTGTCTCCGGTGGGCGAGGTGGCATTCCAGGAGGAAAGGGTGCTTTTGCTGGCGGAGGACTCTTGATTGCCCTCGTCGCTGGAGGTCTTACTCTCAATGCCAGTTTGTTTAACGGTGCGTACATTTCCCGTTCTATTCCTTGGATGGCTTACTAAACTTTTGAACAGTTGATGGTGGTCACCGTGCTATCAAATACACTCGGTTCGAGGCTCCGCGTTCCAACACCCTGTCTCCTACTTATGAGCGCGTATTAGGTTGCACGGCATTGGGGAAGAAGTTTACCCCGAAGGAACTCACCTCATGGTACCGTCCTCTTTGGAGCTCGTCGATGCGCGCAATCCTAACCTGCTAATCAGATTCCTTGGTTCGAGACACCCATCGTGTACGACATCCGAGCCAAGCCCCGAAGTATCCCCAGCTTGACGGGGACAAAAGGTCGAGATCACCAGCTTTGCACTGAATGCGCTCTTGATAACATATTTCCAGATCTGCAAATGGTCAACATTACGTGTCGTGTGTTGTCGCGACCTAACCAATCAGCCCTCCCAACAATCTACCGTGAACTGGGGACTGATTACGACGAGCGGGTACTACCATCTATCGTAAACGAGGTCCTGAAAAGTGTTGTGGCCCAATTCAATGCGAGCCAGCTGATCACGCAACGTGAAATGGTACGGTTGCCGAACAAGCCCTCCCCCCACGTTTTGATGCTAAACCCGGTTGATCGTCATAGGTTTCTCGACTTGTCCGAGAGAACTTGACGAGGAGGGCATTACGATTCAACCTCGTTCTGGATGATGTCTCCATCACGCACGTCGCGTTCTCTCCGGAGTTCACCCACGCCGTCGAAGCGAAACAGGTCCGTCGTGTTTCATTCATCCAACCGCCCATCTCCTAACAATGTATGTCTAGGTGGCGCAACAGACGGCGTTCAGGGCCGCGTTCCTTGTCGATCAAGCCATCCAGGAAAAACAGGTGCGTTAGTCGTTTCCCACTCATGAAGATTGTTCCTGATTAGCCCCTTTCCCACTCTTTCAGTCCATTATCGTTCGAGCTCAGGGTGAAGCGCGGGCTGCCGAACTAATCGGAGAGGCGCTCCGGTCGAACAAGGGCTTCCTTCAATTGCGCAGACTCGAGGCTGCCCGTGATATCGCGAACCTCCTTTCGACCTCTGGCAACCGTTTGATGCTCGATTCACAGAGCCTGCTATTGAATGGTTAGTAACAACTTTCAAGGTTTCCCATTCCACTCTAATTCGTGGTTTTTCTCTCCCGATGCAGTCGCTGGTGATGATGCGAAGGATCTTCTGAATGTGGGTAAAAAGTGAATCTCAGTGTAGGGCATTAGTTCGTCGTCTCGCACCCGACGTTTAATGGATAATCTCAACTTTCCCCCTCTCCTCTTTGCGTGACCGTCTGCCACGTGATGTGACATCTCGTGCTCCCTCTCGGAGATTGCCTCCGTTTCTCTCTTTTCCCCATCTGATTCTGATCTACGAAATGAGGAACAAAGCGTCAAAGCGGCCTTTGTCGACTGCGACCGCGACCGCGAGGGGATCAGACGAAGAGGGCGGGTCAACGAAAAGGGTCCGATGGGAGTCCAGATCGGACAATGAAGAAATAGGAACAATCACGGCGTCCGATGACCCTGAGGACACTGGCGAGGAGGGCAGCACGACTCCCGATAATGACAAGGTGCGCTTGTTTCCACAATGCCGCACTGCATCAAGGACCTCACGTTCCAGGCCTTCTTGATAGATCTGCCTGGCGATTAGCTGTCAAGGGTGAGGACCCACCCGCGTCGGAGTTGACGCGTGAATTGAGGCATTTTAGTGGCCAACTGGGCGCTGCATATTTCGACCCCATCACATGCGTCATACGTGTCGTCGAAGACACGCTTGAGACGACTCATTTTGACTCTACGAATATGGGTGGGTTGATAGGTAGTGCTTCTAAAAAACCAGGGGACTAACCTATGTCAGTCCTGGAATTGGCGGGGCCAGATCAGATTCTTACCACGAGCAAGACGGATGATAGGTGCATCCGCCTGCTTCAGAAGCACGGTATGACCGTCGCACATGTCCGATTCCAGCGGACTGACCTCGAGCCTTAGCGGGAGCTTCTGGCGGCTTCTTTCAAATACGACCCCATAAGGATTTCGGCGTCCGAAGAGGGCGGGATCGCCTGCTCTCTTTACCCCTTCTCTCGGAGTTCCCGACCGAAAGTCCAGATCAAACCGACGAAGATAGTAGAACCACTACCAGCGCCTCGAACGCGTATGATTTTATGAGGAGGAGGACTGACCCCGGTGGGGACCCATCTGTGAAACGATGGAATGCTTCCATTCGGATGGCAAACTTTGCCTCGTTCGACCAGTCTCCCTTATGCGTGAGTTCTAACCGTGGATATGTGCGTTCTCTTCGCTGACATCGGGGTACCTCCTTAGCTTGGCGCTATTGGCGCCCTCATCGACCATCTAATCCGTGAAAGAGCCGTCGGCGATTTGTCCGATGAAGGGGTGGAAATCCGCGGGATCGAACTATTGGCATTGTACGTGATTTCTGTCCCCTTGGCAACTCCACTTCCTAACTCGTTCAAATACACAGCGACCAGGTCATGCACATAAACCTGGACGCACTGCGGTTCGCTTGGAGTTTCAGATGTGAAGTGCCTGGCTGACCCCCTTTTAGCTCCTTACAGGTTTTCGATCAGGAAGATCACGCTTCGCTCCACTCTGACAAATTTAAAGAAGGTCTCTCGATCTATGGTACGTTAGAGCTTGTCATTGAGGACCCTGCTGTGTGACACAAATGCAGGAATTTTGGATAACACTCGGACGACCCTGGGGCGCAGTCTCCTCCGCGAATGGCTCCTCCGACCCTCTCTTTCGCTACCCGTCATCGCGGCTCGTCATGCAGCGGTGGCGTGTTTCGTCAATCCCGAGAACATGACAACGGCAGATGACATCCAAAAGCATCTATCGGGGATTAAGAACACCCCCAGGATACTTAAGACGTTGAAATCCGGAACGACAAAGGTCAAGGATTGGCAGGGAGTTGTGGAGGTGAGAACCCAATCTTGCTGCACTCCTTCACGCAGTGCAATGATTCCTTAAATCCAGTTCGCGTTTCATGCTGCCATGATCCGCGACTCGCTGGCGGAGTTGGTTCACGCAAGCCACGTGGATCTATTCAGGAAGGTAAGGGCTGATTTTCGCACCCGGAGACCACAACAATGACTTTGTAAAGTTGATCAGTGTGCTAGACCTGAATTTGCTTCGAGACGTCGGGACGATCATCAACGAAACTGTGCGTCGCCCCAGAGTCGGTACGATTCCTTCACTGACAGGAGATAGGTCGACTGGGAGGAATCCATCACCGCTTGTCGTGTTTGCGTTCGGCAGCATATCGACGAGGAGCTGGACAACAGAAAACATATATACGCTGGGCTCGATACCGTCCTTGTGAGTCGCTACTGTTTAACCCCCGAGATCTCTACCATTCAATGTTATCACAGTCCAAAGTCGCACAGCAGGTCGCCACCACGGCACCCGATAGTGTTAAATCTCTCAACGTTGTTTACTTCCCGCAGTTAGGTGGGGCGATGATTGCTCTCCGTGACGTGTTTGGTATAACGTCATTTATAGGTTTCCTCATCTGCGTTCCCATGTTGGAGGAGTGGTCCGATGAAGGACAGGTCAACCATTTGGACGGTTGGACTTTCCAGGTCCGAGACGACCACTATTCCTTCTGGTATCCGGCTGAGGCATTTTTCTGCAGTTCTCTTCCGAGTAGGGCACGTTCATATGTGGTTCGAGCTTGCTAACATCTGCGGTGTAGTGCCCATGTGTATTTCAAGTCGCAGCAGATGACAGGTAAGTTCGTTCCTCTTTGCTGGATTCCGGTCGGTTTGTTCATCCTTTTGAGATCTGGATACGCATATCGGAGACCTCCACACCTCCATCGTTGGTAATCGTGGATCCTTCGTCGCCGTACTAAGAACCACAATCATATCACTGACTTTATGCAGACAGGGAGCTGGAGATCGTCGAGGACCTTCTTCAGAAAGTCCTCGTTCACGAGGGGGTGTTGACTCGGATATGTGACCTCTGCGCAGAACTAGATTGCCTTCTCTCATTCGCCCAAGCTGCAAGGACGTACGATTTCAATATGCCGGATGTGTGTGAAGATAATGTGATCAGGATAGTTAGAGGGCGGTAGGTCTGGTGGGACAGCTACAAGCCGCACTCCCTGACCCTCGTACAGGCACCCTCTTCAAGAACTCGTCGTTGATACCTTCGTCCCGAATGATGTCTACATCGCGGGTGGCACTTACGAGTTGAACGCGAACGAAGAGCAAGGTGACGGCCTGGGGGAGGAAATCCCGAGCGTCGTTATTTGCACTGGCGCAAATGCATGCGGAAAGGTTGGTGACGCGTTCTCTCCTTTTCTCTACTCGATTTCTGATGTCCTGCGGTGGGCAGAGCGTTTACCTGAAGCAGGCGAGTCTACCACTTTTCCAACCACTCAATACACCAACGCCGACCTTCCCAGACCGCTCTTATCCAATACATGGCACAAGTAATCGATCGGCCGCCATACTTACAGCGTTGCTAACCCTGTCCCGCAGATCGGATGGTAAATTGGCATCCTGGCATCCGTCATGATGCTCACGTCCTATAGTTTCGTTCCTGCCGAGTCCGCAACGCTCGGGTTGGTTGACAAAAGTCGGATTTTTATTCCTGATGTCGGCGAGGTATTGACGTGCGCTCAGTTTTTACTCGTGTTCAAACACGCGAATCTGTCTCCAAGGTCCTCCCAGGCGGCGCCTGTGAACCCCCCGCTGTGCGCACCTGACCTGTCTTCCCCTTCCCCAGGAACAATCTGCTTTTATGATCGATCTAAATCAAGTCTCGTTCGCTTTGAGAAACTGCACTGAACGTTCCCTGATTATCCTTGACGAGTTTGGGAAGGGAACCATGTCTACAGGCTCGTCATCGCTCGTTCGCTCCCTTGTCACCCTACCTGTTGTTTCGTGATCAGTTCTTGCCGGGCTTGGCTGACCCCTTCTGTAACTTGTCGCATTGCTTGCTAATTCTGCCATCCAGATGGTGCAGGGCTCTTCTGTGGCGTCATAAAACACCTGGTCAACCGCGGTCTCGCCTGTCCTAAGATACTGGCTGCAACACACTTCCATCAAGTCGCTGCTGAGATGCTCAGGTCTTCCTATAGCAGGGTATCTTTTGTGCATATGCAGGTTGTGTCTTCTTCGTTATCGACGGGCAAGGCTCTCGCCCCTATCTCTGGCGTGGTTGTCCCAGTGGTCAGTACCCGGTCGGGGGATAAGATCACGTATCTCTACAGGTATAAACGCGTCTCCAGTCGTAGTCTAACCGACTGACTGGGATGAAGGGTAGCGAAAGGGTTGGCGGATCATTCACATGCTGCGAGATGCGCCGAGCTGTGCGGGCTACCTCCTGGGGTAGTCGAGAGAGCCGAACATGTAAGGTGAGCACAAATGTCCGCACTGGTCATGTGAATGCCCTCGAACTCACATGTGGAACTCGAAAGCGCCGTGTTCACTGCTCATGAGCTGGAGAAGCTACTGGACGAAAACATGACCGAAGAAGAAGCAAGGGAATTGGAAGAGGCCGAGGCGATTGGCAGGAAGTTTTTAGCTTGGAACTTGGACAACGAGACGGCGATGGACCGGCCCCCGAAGGAATTCGTTGCTGGAATCTTGGGCAGGGAGAAAGAGGATTAGGCGGAACGGGTGTACAGGACAGAGGTGGACTTAGCCAGCATCGATACACAGGAGAGGAATAAAAGAATGTTGGCGAGAGTAAAGAACCCCAACACCTAAGTCTATGGAGCCACGATGACGGGGAGTTCTCCCTTTGTCACGATGTGATCTTGTCAATCGGACTCCCAGGTCTCTTCGCACGAGGTTTTCGGGTCGAGATCCTAAACCCCTTCGGACTCTTCTGGACCCGTCGACCCGTCGACCCCTCGTTCGCTTGTCCCCTCATGGGCATAAGTATCGTCTCGGTTGCCGTCGGCTAGAAGAAAGAGACATTATCTCAGAATTCCACCACCATATTTAACCTCAGATTAGGGGAGAGCGGGGGCCCCTGACGATCAGTATACTACAGAAAAACAACGACGGCCACCCACGCCGAGCAAAACAAACGCTGGCAACTAGGTAACGGGCAGTCCTTGGCTAAAAACGAAAGCCAGGACGGGCCTGGATCCCAAAATCTCACTCATATCCCAAACCGCATCCTCACCTCAGCCGTCATCAAGTTTGGGTACTTCGACTCCTCCGTGGTACCATCCTCCAACCAAGCCAAGGAGAACGTGTGCGGTACGCAATCGGGGAGTTGGGCTTGAAAATCGGAATATATTTCTTCGATGAGCTTCCGGAGATGCCGCAACGACCGGTTCTCTTCTAAGGGGAGGCTTGCTATGCGGACATCGAAGACCGCCAGTGATTTCTTCCAAGAGTCCTATCCCAGCAGCGACCTGTTTGAGTTATCCCCGTTAGGAAGGAACATAAGAACAGACCCACCCCGAGTAACAGGTCGAGGTACGTGTATTCCTTGAATTGAAGGTCCGATGTTAGGCTCCCTAACCTTCGCAGCGCCGAATCGCACAGGTCCCGCGTCTCCCTGGCATCGGGATACATCCGTCCGATAACCTCATAGAGGACAGCGAGATGTGCCAAACAAGTGATACAACTGCTGCTGATCAAATCCGCCCCAGCTGTGTCACCATATTCACGAAACCTTGTTATGTTGTCGAGCAGGTTCTGGGAGAACTCCTCGAGCAATACTAAAACATGATCGCATGACTGTCGCCAGAGCCCAAGTCTGGCGTCTGGAGCCGTTGGGATCGATTTTCAGCTAGAGGACCGAGGAGTTGGACACAAGGTGCTCACCGTTGACAGGGAGGACGGTAAGGAGCAGAATCGCGTCCCTGACAAGCAAGATTCCTTGCGTCCGCATTGTCAAAGGACAGATCTTGAAGAGGATCGGATAAGTCTGCTGTGGTAGAAGTCAGTCGAGTGTGTGAGTCGGCAGAGGTAAGGCCACCGACTGGTAGCTCCTGCCGAAATTCCTTCTCGAGTTCAGTAGTCGCGTGGGGTTCCGGGCCACCAAACATCAAAAATAGGTAATTCGCCCAATACACCGTCTGTGAAAGAGCGACCAGGATTTCGTGGAGGTCCTCTGAGAACTCCGGCGGCCGTCCATAAGTAGGAACGAATTGCAGGTTGCCCGCCTTGATAAAGTCGCAGCTCTTCCGGATGTAGAGGAGGGCTGTCTGCGGTAGACGTATGAGGACGTTGCCCGCGGCGACCAGGACCGAGGCTTGAACTTTGGTCTTGTAATCGCACTCTCTGAAGAGTTCGGCAAGACACTCCCATCCTGTTTGGGCCCTCTTCGCAAAAAACTGAACCATGGTACGTGTGTCGTTGAAACCCGTGAGGAACGGAATTCCGAGCGCTTGGGGTCCGGACACGAACCAGCGGTTCAGCACAGCACCCGACTGATCTCCGCGTAGTACCACATCTAATTTTCTGCGGCTGAACTGGGTTCCTAGTTTGGGTAGCCGAAGAAAAACCCACAACCGGCTAATACGTGAGAGTGAGCTTATGAATGA
>Ga0307509_10005955_pt1 | contig 16669 bp, 10 predicted proteins | sample 10_EM_MG_FD_202245 | JGI IMG/M metagenome (GOLD analysis project Ga0307509, IMG submission 202245) | Populus trichocarpa ectomycorrhiza microbial communities from riparian zone in the Pacific Northwest, United States - 10_EM | ecosystem: Host-associated > Plants > Roots > Unclassified | place... | reverse complement strand
TGTTAATGAAAATAGTAATAATAATTTTCAATATTATTATTAATATCATTGTTATAGAAAATAGTAATGAAAAAGAGCTTTTTATAATTGGGTGGTTTAATTAATTAAATTGAATAAGGTTCAATTTGATTCAAAGGCTTTTCAAGAGCGAAACGGAACATGTGGAATGGAATCGGAACGTTCCGGGCGGAATTTAGCTGAAAAATCCGGAACGGACCAAGATTTAAAATGAGATGAAATTTGTTCCGTTTTGTTCCGTTTTTTTAATTGGTATGGAATGTTTCGGCCATTTCAGATGGAACGGAACGGAATTGACAACCTTGATAATAATAGTAGGCCACTACTAAAACTGTCTCGATTTTAGGTTGTACGAACAACATATTATTAATGATAAACATTGGACTAATCTTTGAGAAGACACATGGTTATGGGGTGTGCTTTCATATAATGCATGTACATTTTATCCTTTAGGTTGGTAGTGTATCACTAGTTTGGCTAGGGAGTTATATGCTTAAACATATAAGGATTTGTTTGGGGATTGTACTATCCAAAATGTTTTTTTTTTTTTTAGTTAGGTTGATGACTTTAAATTCAAGATCCTTATAACAAAAGTCTCATTTTCAACTTTCATTCAATTCTCATCTTACATCTAAGAAATTTCATAATTTTTCATATTCTTGCCAAATAATTTAATCCTTTTACCTATCCAAGTCACATTAAAGTATTTTCAGAAAACCTAAAATTCCATTTATTCACATTAATTCACTATAACCATAAATTCTTTTATTTTTCTATCCCTAGGCCAAACCTAGATTTAATTGGTTGTAATATATTATTCCTAATCTTTTATGAAATTTTCTTCTAATTTCATTTCATAGCACATTATGCAGTTATTTTATTTCTCCTCCTCTTATTACTTAAATTTACTTTACCATATCATGCCTTCTTCTTTGTTTGGCCAAACATCAAACCAAGGAACCATAGGTTTCCAATTAAAATTTTCCTTGAAATTTAAACTAACCCATACATAAATCATATTCTTATTACACACTTGAATCATTATGTAGGTCAAACCTACTTCTTATATCCAAAAGTTCCCATTTTTCAATTATTTCAAAATTGAACTTAAACGCATTCATTTGTCATTTGTATTAACTCGTTTAAACCATGAAACTAATCTATCTAAATCAAGAACTCAACCAAAACATCAACCTCTTTTCTTCTTCCTCTAGGTTGAACCCTTACATGCTAAACCAAGGTTTTTTTTTGTTCTTTTGTTTTTTCACAAATTTCAAAAAAATCAATGCATTACCTATTCATTTAGCATCTAACAAACATAATTCTACATGATTTACTTAACAATTAAATCAACACCACTTCAACCCCTTAATTCCATCTTTGGCCAAACCCTATACTAAGGGGGATGGGTTTCTTATTTTTTAATTAACAAATTAACCATTGATTTTGCATGCTTATTAATCTCAATCTAAATATATCTATATAAACATTCATTTATTCAAACACAAACTTTCATCATCCTTTTTCTCCTTCTTAAGTCTCATTCAAAATATGACATAATAGATATATATTTCATACATAACAATTTATATATAAACATACACCCCTAGCATCATTCTAATTGGATGGTTATGGACATATCTAAGCTAATTTCCACGAGCCATTGAAGGGAATTAGATGGTGAAATCTTAGGCAACTGCTGCAAATCTTTATAAGTCCTTTGCAAGCACCTTAGTTGTAACCTTCATTGCCATTTATTTCTTTGTCTTGATTTGCAAAATAATTTCCTATTTAAAATTTCTACATTTCTAAATTACATAACTAATTAAGAAACTTTGAGTTACATTCAAGGGGAATTAAATCAGAAAAACATTTACAACCCAAAAAAATATAAAGATAAGCTAGGACACACATGTCCTTTTTAATAAAAATTACAACCATTCAATCATCAAATAAAAACACAATTACATTGGTCTTTAATATCCATAATCATCCATCATACATAAGAACATATTAATATGAATAATACAATTATTGCATGCTTCAATTCTAATTATTGGTTTTATTTGCAATTTAAAATGATATTTCTAATACTTATAAATATTAAATTCAAATCTAATTTGATAATTTCTCATAATTAATAAATTTTATTTAATATAGACTCTTTTATTGAAAAATTATTTTTCAAAATTTAATAAGTTAATCATATTAAAATTCTTATTAATATCCCAAACTATTTTAGAATCAATTAAATAAAAATATTTTGGTTTAAAAACTCTATTTACTTTAGAAAAACTATTTTTCTAAAATTTATTTAATAAAATATTTTAATTAAATCCTAATCCCATTAGGATATAATCAAACTTAAAAATTTTGAAATAAATATTTTAACTCAATCCTAATCCAATTAAAAAAATTAATTATATAATTAATTTAATTTAGAGTTTCAATTTTAATATAAATCTCTATTTTATATATGGAGAGATAAAATCATTATTTCAACCCCAAATATACATGAAAGTAATTAGATATAAGTTGTAGGGATAGATATGTAATTCTACCCCTTTATTATGTGACTTATGTAGTTTTTTTTATCTAACACATAACCTCTCTTTCTAAAAACAATTAAAAAAATAGCTTACTATTTATAAGAAAACCTAAAAAAGTCCTACAAATTAGCAAAACATCAGTTTTCTCCTTAAATAATATCCATATATTATTTACGGATAATTTTATAAACTTAATCAATCAAGTCCCTACTTGATTATTTTAGGACTAGAATTATAATCCCTGAATTAAATACATTTTAGTGCTTAATTTCTAAAATTATTTTTAATCAAGTCACACTTGATTAATTATCACAGTTTAATTTTTTACTAATGATTCTTAATATGTGTGACTCATTAGGTTTCTAATATGTTGGCCCAAATATAAATTATAATTCCAATTAAATAAATTAAACAATTTAATTTATTATCAATTCAACAATTGATAAATTTATATTTAAAGATTTAGTGCATTGTTTAGCAATGTGTCATGATCCCCTAAATATTAGAAAAGTCATTACTGGTTTGACTTAACCTTCCAATGACCGGTTTCTCATTGTAATTAATATCCTTTCATTGATATTGTTCTGATTTAACGTTAAAGCATGAAGTATGTCTACCATGTTAAATCATGTTCGTTCTCTATATAATAGTCATTAATCACATGAATAAAATTTGAAGCTTTTTTCAAATATAATTTCACATTAGCCAAGGATTTCTCAGTCAATACTATTTGAGAACATATGGGACATTAATTTTTCCTAATTCATCTAGGATGATGAATCCTCTCTTGATCACTCAAGTACCTTCATATAGTTCATGTTATACTCAATGTCTGCCCCTTTGTTACCTTTATTAATATAACATGTAACAAGATCAAAGCATAACATTCTTTATATAAGATAACTTAGTGATCTCAAATCTAAGAATCACTTACACAACCATCACTTGAGTCTTTTCATAGACATATATGACCTCTCTATATGGAATTCTCATACGGATTAGTTCAATGTACATGTCTTATAACAAGCACCTATATATTAACTTATGAAAACAACTACTTTTTTTCATAAATGAAAGAACATAATATGTATCAGTCTCTATAGCTCTAATAAATGTCTAATATTTAAGAGAGCATCCAGGAGCATTTTAGAAACAATGCTTTGATGCAATAGAAATCTCATAATTATAACAACTTTATAATTTCCTATGAAATGTATTTGTCTCATAGACTTTATCTTTACTCTAGATTCATTAATCTAATATTATAGAAATATTAAAGATAAATTAAGTCTTTATTAATAATAAATATATATTTACATGAATATAATAATGTCATGTGTAACCAACCAATTAACTATAGAGCATATAAAACTAGCATTATCTATGCATGAAAAATGATCCCACTTTTCACCCCGAGGTCGAAAACAAAAATTCCCTTCCATGGTTTATCATTGTTCTTTTTTCTTATTATTATTGTTATTCCTTATCTCATACCTGCATGTACAGGAAAATTACCAGATAAAGCTTTAACAGAATAGCAATTATTTCAAGGTAAAACCACATAAAAAATCAGTGTCCAGTTTCTTCACTAACTTATTCAACACTCTTGAATCTTGTTAACATGGTGAACAAATGCAAGGGAAAAACTTTTAACACTCTTGAATCTTGATTGAGGTGCCAGTTCACCAATCATCCTTAGAGAATGAGAATCTAATTGCCATTAATTGAGCATATTGCTAACCAATAACCATAGAAAGGAAATACACTTGATTTATCCAATATATACTTGTATCAGACATGCAAAAGGAAGTTCTTCGCATTTGGTTCTAGATTTGGTTAGTTGTCTTTATTGGTGAATCCTAGAGATGATTTCTAAGTTAGAGATTACACTAAATCTTCGAATTTGATTTATGCACTCCAGTTTGGTACTTTGTGTACCAGGCGGTGGTTGGGCAGCTAAAAGGGTTGAAAGAAAGGGTATTTGACACTTTAGAATTCAGTGCCACTTACACATTATTCTTCTTTGAATTAGGTATTCTCAGATTTTCATTTCCTAATGGAATCGTGCAACTTTACTTTCTCTTTCACTTCTATTTGTTTTGTTTGGGATTGTAATAGCGATGACGATTCAAAGTGTTTTTCGTTTAAAAATACATTAAAATAAAATATTTTTATTTTTAAAAAAATTATTTTTGATATCAACACATCAAAACGATTTAAAAATATAAAAAAATCATTTTAAGTAAAAAATAAATTTCAAAATATTTGGAAACGCAGTTCGCACCAAGTTTCCATATCTGCGTTTCGATTATGCCCATAATTTAAATGTAAGTCATACCTTTAGGAACTGAATTTAAATGTGAGCGAAGGCTCAAAATTTTGCTTCTGATTACATGAATTGCAATATACGAATCAGAAGACATAATTAAGTGTGTTACGCTACATTGACTTACTTTTCATAAGTTGCTTTCATTTCTTTTGATTGTTTCCTGCATATCTCATCATCATACCAGGCATGAATGAAATTAGAGAATATCATTTGCATTGTAAGATTGCCAGTCAATAAGTTGCATTGTTAATTGTTTGATGACTTCTGTTCCTGCAGACTGTGACTAAAGGCAGAAGCTACGAGGACAAGAATATAGAAAATTTAATGAGGGAAAACAAATGCAGATATAAACTTTAAATTTGAAATTTATATATATGAAAATAAGAGTAATGAAGTTTGCCTGTGCAGAGATTCACAAGACTTTTATATAGGCCACAAAAAACCCTACCTATACCAGGAAACAAAAAAGAATCCAAAAGCATATAGAAAATTAAAACAAAATCTGAATTAAAAAAATAATTCCAAAAAAACTTATGAAAAACAACAAAGTACTTTTACATAATTAGAAAATTGCAGATCACCAACAAAATATTTCCTTGGTGTTTAAACACTAATTCAATCGGAAATAAAATTACTGATGAAATAACAAATGGAATCAATCCGCTGGTAACATGATCATCGATGGATTTATAGATATAATTAGCATACCAAACAAAAAATTCTCCAGCATTAATTCCCCCGATTAATCCATAGGTGATTATAGCATATTACCAACAGAATAAAATGTTGGTAAATCCATTTGTGATTATATGCATATTATTAATGGAATTAATATGTCGAACAATTCCATCTAACAATATCAAGTCTTGTAATTTTTTAAACTATCTGGAACTCTTCGAGGGACTTATTACATCGGTAATTTTGTTGTTTATTCAAAGTCCATTGGTAATTTCATCCATATTATGTGCAATTATTAAAAATAAAAATAAAAACAGAAAAATTAAATTAAATTTAAAAAGCAAATTTAAAAAAATATGAAGCTCAAAATTTACTCTCATTTAACTTAAACCTATAGATTTCTCAAATCAATTTCACAACTAATACATCAAACCCCCCTCTCAAATTGCTATAATTAATTTAAAAATAAAACTAAATACTTTTCAATTCACATAAAAACTCATTAAAATTCAATTCATACTATCATATTAACAACAATAACTTAATCAATTTCATAACTAAATTATCAAACTTAAAAAACACCAATTTGCTATCTTTAACCTAAATCTAAATCTAATTTTCATCACCAATTAACCCAAACCATAACAAGTATCAATTTAATTTTCACCACCAATCAATAATTAACCCAAACCATCATAATTATCACTTTATGAACACAATTATCAATCCATCACAATTAACAATTTATCAGAAAGTTGTAAGAACATCCAAAAGATTATGTGGGTTTAAAAATCAACCTTTAATGTGGTTCGGGATGGCTAGAAATTGTTGGAATAGCCAAGATCCTTTCGAAGGCAATCAAAACAGTGTTGGCATGTGTAATTTACCGGGTACCTCAAAACTTCAACTCAATCAAAGAAATTGGTAAAAAAAATTAAAAATTAGAATCAAAATGAAAGGTAACAATAAATTTTAAAAAATGATATCACTAGAAAAAGGTCAAGAAATTTACTTCAACCTAAATATTAGCATTTTCATTCTGAATTACATGCATAGAAAAACCTAGAGATCATAACCTAAAAAAATCATATATAAAAGTAAAAAGGGAGGAAACTAATAAAATAAACAACAATTTGCTTTAATTTTTCAAAGATCAAGATGATTAGACACAAGGGATTTATCAATAATAAAAAAAAGGAACAGGAGGATAAGAGGGTGAAGATTTACCTAGCATGGAGGATTAAGACTTGTTAATCTCTCCTCACTGGTCGACTATAGACACGAGGAACAAAGGATAATGGAGGGAGGGGGGAGAGGAAGAGAGAGGAAGACATTTTTTTTTTTTTGGAATTAGAGATTATGATATTTTATTAATAGGGAATTTTATTGATGGACAATTAAATATTTATTAATTTTGAAAGTTTGTTGATAATTAACACTTAATTTTTTGAAGAACCGCAAACATTTTCCAAAACCCCCCCAAAAAAAATTGTTGACAATTGTTTTTTGTTGGTAATTTCATTGGTGATCTGGATTTTCAATGGCAAAGGCATTTAAGTTTTTTCCAACTCTTTGGGAACTCCTTGAGAGACTTTATTCGTCGGTAATTCGATTGGTAAAAAATAGTGGCACATTCATGTAATTTTTTTCCAACTCCTTGGAACTCTCTGATGGACTTAGTTCATTGCTAATTCCATCGTTAAAAAATAGTGGAAAAGTCCTGTAATTTTTTTAAAACTCTTTAGAACTCTCCAAGAGACTTAGTTCATCGATAATTCCACCGATAAAAACCAGTGGCAAAGTCATGTAATTTTTTTTCAACTCTCTAAAACTCTCTAATTATTTTTGTATTCCATATCTATCCAACCTACAAATATAGTATGTGGAAGGATTGTTTGTATAAACATATGGTAGTCATGACTCTTAATTCCATATAATTTGTCATCCACTAAAATCACCAATCTATATATGTTTGAAGCATATCCATCAGGAAAATAGACTCTTAAGCCATTGGTAGACAAGTAACTATGTATGCTTGTCTAAAGTGAAGCTGGCTTTGGGTTTTGCGACTTGTAGCCCATCGTAAACCAACTCCATATTCTTATAGTGACAAAGCAAAGGTATATTCATTCTAGCCTTCATCTTGTCTTTTGTCTTCCTTTTCACATCCATCATCGTGTGAAAAATGTTTTCAAACACGTTTGTTTTATATGTATGACATCTAGATGATGGCGGAGGAGATTAGTTTTCAAATAAAGAGGCTTCTAATATGTCGCTTTACTCAATAGTAGGTCACACCAAAAATAGGAAATTTATGCTTATCATATTAAAAATCAAACACAATGCCCTCATATTACAAGACCATGTCATATAATTTTTCACCCGACGGTACCGGCAGTGCAACATCCCTTTCAACTCCACCTATAATGAAGTCCTTTATGTTCTTTCTATACTTATGATCGGTTGATAAGAACCTTTTATAGGAATAAAAACAAATATCATTTACCATCACTTATTAAGGTGAAAGCCTTGTTATTTTCCATACAGTATGGACATGCTAATTTTTCGTACTTGCTTCAACCAAAAACCATCCCATACGCATGGAAATCATTTATAGTTTACATCAAAATTGCATTCATTTGAAATTTTAGTTTCTTTAAGACATCATACATCAAAGTCTTGAATGACCACAACTAATTCAACTCATCAATCAATGATCAAAGACAAACATCTACATTCCTACGCAGACTATTAGGATCGGGTATGACCATAGATAAGAACATAAACTCTGGCCTCATACACATCCCTGTGGTAAGTTGTAAATTATGAGTATCACCAACCAACAAGAATAGGATACAACAAATGAACTAAATGGATTAAATTCATTTGTACATAACCCAAAATGTATATTTTATGGTTGCATTGAAAAGTGAGGTTGCACCCTATTAAACTGCTTCCAAGAATCACTATTGAAAGGTTGTATTATGACTCCATTCACCGCATCATATAAATGATGTCATGTCATTTGCTCAGTAGTCTTTTGAGACACAAATAACCTTTTTTGTAGCGTAAGAGTGATTAGAAAGTATTTTAGTTCTCTTTGTGCAACATGAGTCCTTTCCCTACTAATCTTAGGTTTATACTAAGCATGCCTATATGTCCTATGTTAGGTAAAATTTGTATTTTCATTATAGTACAACATATAAAAGTTTGGAAACATGTCAATTTTTTGGTATCCTAGGCCAAAAGGTTTTATCATGGATTTAACAGCATAGAAGTTCTCTTTCAACCTACTCTCATCATGTAAAATGTTTTTCGTTCCTTCAACGATTCTATCATAACCGACCTCACTCAGTACATGCTTTGATTTGATGGTGAAAACCTATGTAGTGACAGATAATTTACTGTGATTTGTGCACTCATCCCATAATGTTTCGTCAGAATCTTTAAAAAGTTTAGAAAACCTAGTTGAGTATGCATTCGGTTCTTCATCAATAATTGAACATTCACCTGCATAATCTTGATTCATTCTCATTGCTTCCATCACCATATTACTATATGGATTACTATTATCAACTAAAACTACATGCATGTTGCTAGAACTAAAAGTTGAGTCAACCATCCTTTCTACCATGGTCTCGTAAGGAACATAGGGTTCTCTGTGTGCAAACTAACACAAGTATTTTTTTCATGAAATCTTTTTGTAAAAGATAAATTGTAACAGCATCTAGATTAAGAAACTTTTTATTTTTACACCTCCTACATAGACATTTATTACTACCTCCACAAATATTTTTGAATTTAATAGTGTGTAATTAATAAAACCCACAATCTTATTATAATAATCCATCTTGCATCACCTTTTAGGTGAAACTTAATACATTCAAGAATGATCATCCATTACATATATAAAACCTATATAGAATATATATGATAATATGTATTAATTAATAATGTCAATGATGAAGATGCAAAATGTCATTGTTTTATCCTTTAATGTTTAGTATTTTATATTTATTTGACACTTAAATGTGCTAATTATTTTTATATTTTAATTTAGATAGAAATAGAGGTGTTAAAGGAAAAACAAAGCTAATTAGACAATTCTAGACAGTTTCGACACTGGTTTATAATCTATGCATTACTCTCTTTTTCAAGCTCCGATTGAGATGATTCAAAACGCTATGGAGCAATAAGAAAAAGCTAATTGAATTTTGAGAGACACGGATTACATCGAGGTCAACATTAGGCATAAAGTCGCTACACTTGTAGTGCTAACATACTAGAATGTTCTTTGGCATGCAAATCTAATACATAGATATGATGTGATTTAATTTAATTTTGGAAACTTCTAGATTTGGTGCATGGATTCCAGCTGAAAACATCACTTTCCTAGTTATATTAGGACTCTATTTTGTTATTAAACAATTTTATTAATTAGTCAGATTTGATGGTTATTGTTGGAGGGTAATATTTAGAGTATTTTTAAGAGATTTAGTATGTCTTCAAAAATGAATGAATTTTAAAAAGGAAAAAAAAACATCAGACTAAAACATCTCTTTCTTCTCTCTTCCTTAACAACTGCTTTATGTTTTCATCATGGCCTTGCATAGTTGAACTTTTGTAATTGGTTGAAGGAGATTGAAGCCTTAAAATTGATAAAACTATGAGATTTGATTTATTTTTATTTTTCAATTTACACTTTGAATAATGGATATTCTTTGTGTATATTTTCATGATTGCCTCATTGATAAGATAAAGAGGTTATTTTTAGAAAAATATTTCCTACTTTAGGGGTAGGTAAAATTTGAAAAGAAATATGTGGCATAAGGCAGCATAATGGAGAATCCCTACACAATATTAGGAACGATTCAAGAAATTTTATACAAGTTGCCTCTATAATCAAATTAGTGAGCAGATGCTTATTTAATATTTCTATAAAGGCCTTCTACCTACTGATAGGAGCATTATTGATGCTACTAGTAAAAGACCTTTGGTAGATAAAACTCTCAAGGCTGCAAGAAACATGATTTCAAATATGACAGCTAATTCTCAACAATTTGGCACTAAGCTTAATGCTCAATATGAGCATGTTAATGAGGTAAATATTTCATCCTTTGAACAACAAATTGAAAGTTTAATTTCTCTTGTTGCTTAAATAGCTATAGGTAAGATGCAAACAACAAGGGCTTGTGGGATTTGTTCAGTAGAAGGCCATCCAAACGATTTCACTTAGACCAAGGTTTGTTCTTTTGATTGATTTTGATATTTTAATTTGAGTTATTTCTTAGTTGTTTTTCTTAAATTTGTTTTTGTTATACTCAACCCCTTATCTTTTCTCACGTAGCATAAAACTAAGCTAGATACTCTTTGTGGAAACGATCCTTACTCCCATCACTACATATATTTTTAAGGTTTTATTTTTGGTTTCCTACAGCATAACACCAAATTTTAGAGTGATTCTAGTTGATTTCTTTATTCTTCTAGTGATCCTTATTTTGTTCTTGAACTTTTTGAAGAAGAAAAAGGCGACGTTAGTTTTTGATAGCATATAGTTTCGATAGAATTTTTGTTTCTGATAAAACAAGACCTTCATATTATAGTATTTTAGTTTTCTTAAGGTAAACATTTTCTAGTAAAACTAGTTGATCCTTTATATTACTATCCCCACTCTCTCAAGACCAGACTCCATTGTTTTTTTATGTTGTCAGGCTTAAAAAATTAGGTAAAGTATGAATCTGCCATAATTATATGAGGATTTGTCATAAACAGATTATGTAGATGGCGTAATATATACATTTAAGGACTAGTTCTTCAAAGATGCATATAAACTAATCTTATTTGCATAACCTTACATTTGTTGTTCAAATATGCATATAAACTAATCTTGTGTTAAATTCTGTAAAATGTCATTTTATGGTTGAGCAAGGGGTAGTTTTGGGTCATGTTGTTTCATCTAGGGGAATTGAGGTTGATAAAGCTAAAGTTGATATTATTCAATCTTTACCTTACCCCATAGTGTGCGAGAAGTTCGTTCTTTTCTTAGACATACAGGTTTTTATCAAAGATTCATCAAGGACTTCTTTAAAATAGCATTTCCCCTTATGCAAATTACTATAACAGGATATGGCTTTTGAGTTTGATGAGGCGTGTAAAAAGGCATTTGATAAGCTGAAGGAATTGTTGACTTTTACCCTAGTTATCCAATCCTCCAACTAGAAAGCTCCTTTCAAGATAATATATGACACAAATAATTATGTAGTAGGTGTTGTTTTGGGTCAAAGAATTTGAAAAACATCTCATGACATTTATTATGCTTCAAAGACTTTGAATGATGAATAAAGAAATTACTCTACTACAAAAAGAAAAAAAAAACATTAACTTTGGAGAAATTTCGATCTTATTACTTGGTATTAAAGTCATTATTTACTCTAATCATGCAACTCTTTATTATTTAAATAAAGAAAGAGGAAAAACCAAGATTAATAAGATTGATACTTCTCTTGAGTGAATTTTACTTGGAGATCAAAGACAAAAAAAAAAAAGGATAGAAAATCATGTTGCAAATTATTTGAGTTGTTTAGTTCATGTGGAGGATGAACTTCATTTGTAAGTAATGTTTCCTAACAAGTAATTATTCTCTACGAGTATGATATTAGCTTGGTATGGGAATATTATGAATTATTTGGTTACTAATATGTTACCCCCAAATATGCCAAGGCTCAAAAAAGATAAGATTAAAAGTGATGCCAAATACTATGTATAGGATGACCTATATTTATGAAAGCATTGTGCAAATCAAGTTATAAGAAAGTGTGTTTCCAAAAATAAAATTATTCCTATTCTTATATTTTGTCATTTTTATACTTGTGGAGGTTAGTTTGGAGCTAAGAAGACGATGAGAAAAGTGTTAGAATATGGTTTCCACTTACCAACTTTATTCTGTGACATGTTTTTTGTAAGTCATGTTATCATTGTCAAAATACAAGTAATATATGCCAGTGGAATGATATACAGTAAACCCCTATATTATTTTTGTGCAATTTTTTATGTTTGAGGAATTGATTTCATGGGTCTTTTGGTTATGTTTATATTTTGTTTGTTATTGATTATGTCTCAAAATGGGTGGAAGCTAAAGCCACTAGAAGTCTAGAACTGATGATTTTAAAGTTATAGATTTTATCAAGTGACAGATGAAATTTGTTTGGAATTTTAAAGTTTCTAAAGCTAACGTACTCTCCAGGTTTGGAATTTCAAAAGCTCTAATAAGTGATAAAGTCACTTACTTTTACAATTGAATTGTCAAGGCTTTGCTAAAAAAGTATCATATAACCCACAAGGTTTTAATTGTTTATCATTTGTAAACTAATGGACAAGCAAAAGTGTCGAATTGGGAGATCAAATCTATAATTAAAAAAGATGGTAGTCCAAGTAGAAATGGATGGAGCTTGCACTTAGATGATACTTTGTGGGCATATAGGACTGCATATAAAAAACCCATTGGTATGTAAACATATCGATTGGTATTTGGAAAACCATACCACCTTCTAGTCGAGTTAGAACACAAGGCTTATTGGATTCTAAAGAGCTTCAACATGAAGATGGATGAAAGTGGAGAACATAGGAAGTTCCAACTACAACAATTAGAGGAAATTTGTAATGACGCCTATGAGAGTGCAAGGATTTACAAGGAAAAGACAAAGGCTTTTCATGACAAGATGATCTCTAGAAAAGAGTTTAAAGTTGGTTAAAAAGTCCTTTTATACCACTCACGACTTCGTTTGTTTCTAGGAAGTTATGTTCTTTTTTTATTGGACCTTTTATTGTTATTAATGTTTTTTCTCATGGTGCAGTTGAAATTCAAAGTTTAGCAACTTCAAAAATATTCAAGATGAATTGCCATAGACTTAAGCCTTTCTGTGAAGGATTCCAAGTAGAGAATGTGAGAAAACTAGACCTTAAGGATCCAATTTATACAGATTGAAGAATGAAGCATTGGGTCGAGCCAACAACAATAAACAAAAGCGTTGCTTGAGAGGCACCCCAAAAGGGAGTTTGTTTTCTTTTTCTACCTATTTTTGCATTTATATTTTGGTTATTTTTTATCTTTTCTTTGCATTTCACCTTATATGGGGGACAATATAGGTTTTAAGTGTAGGGGAGGGGATTTAGGTTGTGTTTTAATTCTATTTTGAATGTTACAAAAAAAAAAAGTAGTTTTGCTTTTTATTCTTGTGGTTTTCAACCATTTTTTGTTGTGTATGACATGAGCAAGATTCATTTAAGCTTGGAAATTCATAACATGATTTAATAAGTAACTTTCTAACTTAGAATTAATCAGTCTAGTTATTTTCCTTGAGGATGGAAGTGACTAAATTTGGTAGACCAAAAGCCAGTAAGATTTTTTAACCTTTAGACTGACACATCTATATCAATCTCATTATTTTCTTTCATGTGAGATATTCTTCTATGGATTTATTTCTTCATAACTTGTATTGATTCTCTTCGAGATCACATTAACACATGCAAGTATGAACATGATTAAGACCCTTTTTATTATAAGCTACATAAGTCAAATAGCTTACCTTGCATTTACTTTTTTCCCTTTGTTAAACCCCTTTAAGCTTTATTTCATTTAATGTAAACCCATGTTACAATCTTTTAAACCTGAAAAACAATTTATTTACCTAAGTCGTAAAGCTAGTAGAGCATTGTTCATTATTATGATATGTATGGCTGTGCAAGAAATAAGTGTGGGTCTGGATTTGTGTTATAACTATGTCTATGGAACATGTTTTCATTCTAAATTTGTAAGTTGCGTTGTTGGTGTATTGAAAAAAAAAAGTGATAAAATGAGGAAATTGCTTTTACTGTTATAAATTGTCTATTTTCATAATTCTTCCTAAAAGTCCTAGAAAAGGGTTGTTTTATACATGATATACACAAAGGTGGAAGGAAAAAAAAGAGTTCCTTTTTAATGATCTTTTTCAATATAGGAGTTATATATGGTTTAAATGCTTTAAAGTCAAATAAACGAAGCTTCTAAATTGAGTGATTGGTTCTACATGTCTTATATATTCAAGCTTGAGTTGATTTATTTTTGCTCTAGTAGTTTAGATGGATTGTGAGCTACAATACTACAAGTTTCCCACCTTGATCTGAAGCCCCGTTGCAACCCTTGAAAAGTCCTTATGATTTGTGTTATGTATGTGATCCTAATAGTGAAGAATGAAAAGATATGTAAGCCTATGGTAGATCATTTCCATTAGAATGAATTTCAATGAAACACACACCCTTCAAACACATAAGAGTCAAGTGTTTATTTTTGTGAGGGTCTACGTATTTAGTTTACTCCATCTTCAAGTGAAAATGCTTATTAATAATCGTAATTTATTTAAGAATGTTTGCTCATGATATGTTATGAGTTTTGAAGAGCTTGGTTTTTCTTTGTTGATGGCATTGCAACCTTGTTTTTCTTTTCTTTTCTTTTTTTGGAAAGTAAATTTGAGTTTTGCTCAAGACTAAGAAAAAGTTAAGTGTGGGGGAATTTGATGAGAATGCAAAATTTCATTTTTTTTATCCTTCAATATTTAGTATTTTATACTTATTTAATGCCTAAATGTACTCATTATTTTAAATTTTGATTTAGGATGCAAATGGAGATGTTAAGGGCAAAACAAAGCTAATTAGGTGATTTTAGACTGTTTTCACACTGCTTTGTAATATGGGCATAACTCTCTCATTCGAGCTCCGATTAAGATGATTTAGAATGCTATGGAGCTTTAAGAAAAAGCTATACAAATTTCATGCTTGAGTTTTGCGAGATATTGACTGCATTGAGGTCAGAATTAGGTTTAAAGTCGCTGCACTTGTACTACCAATATGCTAGAATGTTCTTTGGTTTGCAAATCTAATATATGGACTTGATGTGATTTATTTTCATAAGTTTCCAGATTTGGTGCATGGATTCCAGTTGAAAACATCATTTTTCTAGTTATATTAGGACTCTACTTTATTATTTAATAATTTCATTAATTAGTCAGATTTGGTGGTAATTGTTGAAGGATAATATTTAGAGTATTTTTATGAGATTTGGTAGGTCTTCAAAAATAGATGAACTTTAAAAAGGGAAGAAAAACCCATTAGACTAGGACATCTCTTTATTCTCTCTTCCTTAACAACTACTTCAGGTTTTCATCATGACCTTGTATGGCTGAACTTTTGTAATTGGTTGAAAGAGATAGAAGCCTTGGAATTGATAAGACTATGAAATCTGATTTATTTTTATTGTTCAATATACACTTTGAGTAATGGATATTCTTCTACATATAATTTCATAATTGTCTCATTTAATTACTAGGAGGCCTACTAGTGTTTTATTTGTTGTAATTTGATGCTAGATTAGATATCAAATCTGTAATGGTTTGATTTCTCTAATTTGTGAAGCAACTAAGGTTTAATAATTTGTTGCGTCAAAAATTATTAAATATTAGGAAGAATAGTCGATTAAATTAAATGCAATTGCTTGTACTTGTGTTATTTAGTTTTATCGACCTTTCTAATTCTTAAGGTTGCTACCATATTAAACATTCAACACTTGTCTTGGGTTATTTAGTAGTTAAGATTAATCAGATCGTTTGTTTCTAATTAACTACAATTAAGAAGAGACAAGGAAATAATTCTAACAATAAAAATTAAAAGTATAAATTGATATTTACTTGCATTTATAATCAGTTATAAAATTTTAATGGTGGATGTTGACTTGGACCAAAGTATTCTTTGGGTTAATTTCGATCCTTCAATTACAATTGATCTCTAGGTTTTTTTTTTCTTATAATTATTTTTGTTATACTCGGACCCCTCCTCATCCTTGTTCACTAGCATAAAACTAGGCTAAATACTATTTATGAGAACGATCCTTACTTGCACTACAAAATATATATTTTTAAGAGTTTATGTTTTATATTTGGATGTCTGCCATAGAAACCAGTGAACTAAACAAATTATTGATACCCAACTAATTAGGTATCATTGGTAAAATTCAAACTTATTCAATCTATTTAAATAGTACCCTTTAATCATTATTAGTTTTCTC
>Ga0307509_10005954_pt1 | contig 16673 bp, 28 predicted proteins | sample 10_EM_MG_FD_202245 | JGI IMG/M metagenome (GOLD analysis project Ga0307509, IMG submission 202245) | Populus trichocarpa ectomycorrhiza microbial communities from riparian zone in the Pacific Northwest, United States - 10_EM | ecosystem: Host-associated > Plants > Roots > Unclassified | place... | reverse complement strand
TCACAGTGTGGCGGCATCATGTGCCGGGCGGGGTGAGCGGGACTTACGGCTCCGGGGACAATTGTTCCATTCGTGCCTGGTCGCGGATCCGTCGGAGATCGTCCTTTTTGGTCGCCTATGATAAAAACGCACCTGATTTGTCGTCATCGTAGAGCTGCCATCACGAACCCCAATCTGAGGGCCGCGAGCCTGACGGGATCGAGTGCTGCGATTCTGGCCGAAGGATTGATGGACATCGGCGGGGTTTGCGAGCACCACGAGTCACTCGATAAGGACAGAGGGCACCCCTTAGAGTATCTAATACACAGCGGCAAGCCTTGAAGTCAAAGAAATCATACGTAAAAGTCCAGGCAAACACTGCGAACGTCCGACTCGAGTAAGTATACTATGGATATAGGAGGGTCCGATATTATCACCACCACCTGCGCAGGAAATTGGCGCGTTTGGTAACAGTCGTGTTTCCGTCCAGAGGAGGGAAAAGAACGTGATCATCGACTTGGCATTGAGAACTGCGCCCATCTGGAAGCTAAAAATTGAAATTGATCAGTTTGAACGCGCAGCCAGCGCACACTAGAGATAGCACCAACCGTGGAGGATGCGAGGTAGTTGAATATGACGCTCAGAGTGCAAGTCGAGGCCTGAACGAGGCTCGTGTGACCGAACCCGACTTGCTCGAGCAGGTAAGCATTGTCACCGAGCATTGCGGCGGCATTCTGCGCATTCGCGAATGGCGTGACGGGGTCAGCCTAGGAATCAAAGTTTTTAAACCAATGGACAATTTAGTGTGGGAGTGGAATGCACGGACGGTGTTTCCGATGAGGAGAACTGGGTGCGCAAGCTTCTTAGGGACGTATGGGGTAAGTTGCTCAACAGAACGGACGGGCCATCCATATGAAACATAACTGAGGAGGCTATCATCAGAATGCATCCTCAGAAAATGATTGCTCTTGCACGTACCCAATGGTCCAGACGGTTCCGACTTGATTTGAGACGTGTTGGTAATGCAAATGGGTATGAGCGGAGGATGGAAAAAACTCACACGTGGGGGTGATATCCCGAGTGTTTTCTACAATAGAGTCAAACACGTCGCTGATTGTCGCACTGTCGTCATTGAAGTTATCCGCTCCAGCGATGGCCGCTGGGGAATAAGAAGTCAAGGGCCCGAGGGCGGCGCCGCTTTTGCCCAGGCCGGACTTGTCGAAGGTGAATTCCCCGGAAGGTACATTGATTTTGAGACTCCCATCAAGCGTGACGTTACGAGCTAGAGCAGTTTGATGGATCAAACCAATGAGTTGGTAAACCTCATTGTTACAATGCTCGGCCCACGCCGTCGGGGTGTACAGGAGGTTAAAAAGGAATTCTGTTGTGAAGTTAGCGACCAAACTCCAAGGGCGGGGGCCAGGAACCGTACCCTTCATGACGCCGGGGGGAACGGGAAGCTCAACCCCCATGCGATAGAGCTTGAGGGCTAGCTAGGGTGGAAATAGAGTCAGTTGGATTAACTGGTCTGGGGAGGAAATCGTTTACATCGTGAGCGCCGTTCAATAGACCCGCCACATCGTTCCCATCGCCGTTGTCGCCAATAAAGTCGATGAGTTTACAGCCAGCACTCCCAGCGGCAGCACAAGCATCTGCCATGCCGAAGAATGCCTCCCCAATATCCACGAGAGCATGGTGCAGGATCTAGTGCGGGCTGTGAGAAAGGGTTTCCACCAGGGCAGCGTTGAAAGTTACCTTGTGCGATACCCAGGTGGTCGGATCCACTACACCATCCAAGATCACATGCCCGGCGCGCTATATATACTCAGCATTGTGTCTGACGTTGAGTGGAATCAGGCATACCTCGGGGAACACTGGAACCAGATTTCAGTCAAAGAGTACAAGTAGGGGGTCGGACTAACTTACTGTTGATGAAATTGAATCCGACAACGGTGCCATAAGAGATCCCCCAGTAATCGATTGGCTCACCCACACCCACGATCACATCTCCCAACGACACGAGGTCACGGACGGTGGAGCTAGTCCCGATGTACTTCAAGTATGGTCCAGCGGGACCGGCCTGACAATTTCCCGTAAAGTCTTTGAACTTCTGTTCGGTCACATCGACTTGGGAGTACAGTTCATTGCGGTCTTGTTCATTGAACTTTCCAGAGATGGTTTCGTTAATGTACCTGACCACTGTGTTCTTCCAAAACGCTTCATCTTCATCTTGGGAGTTGAAACAGGTAACCTCTCCAGGGCTGATGATGACGCGCGGTCAGCCAATCGCATCGAAACCACGACGTGAACTCACAATGTTTGTCCCACTCCCCGGGGATCCCAGGAGATTAGGTCATAGGCACCCTCAGAACCTTGACTGAATGCCGCACCGAGCTCGGCGACGGCTTCGAGCCCTGAACCGCCGGGTCCACCTACAGACGCGGGATTTAGTAGGGGGCTACGAATGATGGGCGGATTGGATTACCTGGATTAACGAAGAGGGTACCCTGCTTCTTCGAAGCGGTCGCAGGGTACTTGATCACCGCAAGGCGTGCCTTTCCAGCGGATCTGTCATGATAGTCCATCGGAACCTCAAGGGTTCCACATTGTAGGTTGGGGTCTGTAGAATTAACGACGAAGCTCCCACAACCACCCCAGGTGATCTGCAAAACGTTCAGAAGGGTTGATGAGGTGGCAATATGAGGAGAAACCTTACGGATGCAGGGGCACGGGGTTCGGGCGCCGGTGCAGCGAACACGCGCCCCGCGAGCAAGCCCAGAGCAAGTAGAGGTGTGAGGCCGGTAAGGTGGGACATTTCGTTGGCTGGGGTACTTCCTGTGCCCTGGGTTCGCATTTATATGAATCCTACATGCACTGATCACAGTGCTGCGCGGTATTACACACGCGTCGCAGTTGATCTCGCTTCGTCAGACCGTCTTCCAGGGTACGGCCCCAACTCGTTATTTACTTCCCGATCCCGTCGGGGGCTTCCCGCCTCCGCGCAACGCCAGATGATGAACCCGGGCCGTAGCGCGCGTTTCACTCCATCCACAGCGCGACGGACCGCAAACCGAACGTAAAAACCAGAGTGCCGGGCTATTCGCAGTCAACGCGCCAACCGCTAGACGTCGTGGTGGGGAAACAACATACCGGTGCTGTGGTCCCTGAGAAACGGTATATTGAAGTGAAACCAACAGCAAACCGCCCAGTGAACGTAATTTTGCCGCCAGACTGACCACAAGTACCTTGGCGGTGGGGTTGTGGCCCTGCATTTCCAAGTTCCGATGTTAATCATCAGTGACCGCAGGTGAGCGCGCTGCCGGTTGGAGCCGGTGGCCCGTGGGAATGACTAATATGGCAGGACTGGTACTCGATTTGGCCTCCAGCCTCCAGGTGGGCGACCCGCTGTGAACGGGGGCTGGGCCGTTGTGGATAGAAACTTGCTGCATTGGCGAGATTGGGGTAGGGCGTGCGACCAGGGGACCAAGTACTACCTAAATCATTGCCCCGGCTGGCCATGTGGAGGTGGTGCGGTGGCGACGGCCAGATGATACTTCTCTGTAAAAAGCGTATCGCCCGAGTTACGCAGGCTTTGGCGTTTAGGTGGATCTCAGTTCTGTTGTTTCCAAATGCTTTCTGTAATACACCTATCCATTCAACTCCGCATAAACTCTTCGACCGTGACCCCGCCTGTAACCGGACCCGCTGTCTCCGTGCCCGTTGTGGCCCGTCATATGGATTAACCTGGAGGTTCTCCAAACGCCTGAGGGTAACGTACGCGTTCGACGTTCGTGCCTAAAATCTGTCTCCATCGCATTGGCTTGGAGTCGACAACGACCCTGAGCTCGGGGTGGAACTTGCGGCATCTTTGAGATCCTATCCAACGGTCGGCGAAAGACCTTTTGGTCGTAAGTTCCATGCTTCATTCGGGACGGAGAACCTGCTCGGATTCAGGTGGCGATGCAAACGACTCGGTCAGGTTGTAGAATGGGTTTACCGGCCGACTGAGGGCGGTTAAAATCTAGAACGTACCGTCTCCCGCCGCAAAAGGAAGTGAGCGAGTGACTGGTCTTGCTTTCAAGGCTTCTGGACCCCAAAATTACCCCGCTCGAACCAACACCGCAGTATCTCTGCCTACCCCTTGTGGAGCCGCACTGGCTGACCACCCAGGAAATCGATTCGGAACGAGTACGGCAGTGTTCAACGCATTGAATTTCGGAAGCCCAAATCTTTGGAACACGTAGCTGTGTATGGCCGCCGTTGTAAGATTTCGATAGGCTTGAACAATAAACTTATTTGGCGGCGGCGGGACACGTTAACATGTTGGTGTGTTCGAAGGGGAGTAGCTCGCGCACGCGACACAACGTAGCCAACACGGGCGGCACGACTAACGTGCTAATGGGTGCCCAAGCGAGGTTCCTGCCGTTCACGCAGCCGGCGCTTCTCCGGTCGATTGGGTGCCGGGCGGGACGAACAGAACCTACTACGGCTCCGTCGGGAGCGGCAACTCCATTCTTGCCTGGCCGCAAATCCGTCGGAGTTCTTCCTCTTCGGCCGTTCATAATGGAAGCGGCTGTGATTCATGGTCGTCTTATAACCACCATCACGGATACCTCATCTTTGCGTGTGCGGCCGCGGGCCCGACGTGACGAACTCTTCGGTTTCGTCCAAAGGTGGCGGACGCAAGCAACTCGAGATGGAAAGGGGATAAAACCCAGTTGGACTCCTTGGCGTAGCTAACATACAGTAGCAAGCCTCATACAACAAACAATCGAATCCAAGAAATCATATGTAAAGTCCAAGCAAAATGTACAGTGAACGTTCGAAGTGAGTATACTCTGGATACAGGAAGAATCCGGCGTTATCATCCCCGCCTGCGCAGGAAATTCCCCCGTTTGGTGACGGTGGTGGTTCCGTTCAGAGGGGGGAAAAGAACGTTATTGTCGACTTGACACTGGGAAGTGCGCCCATCCGGAAGCTAAAAATTGGAAAGCCAATCAGCGTGAATGCGCAGTCAGCGTGCATCAGAAATAACACCAACCGTGGAGGATGAGAGGTAGTTGAGCATGACGCCCATGGTGCAACTCGAGGCCTGAGCAATACTCGTGTGACCGAACCCGACTTGCTCGAGCAGGTAAGCATTGTCACCGAGCATGGCGGCGGTATTCTGCGCATTTGCGTACGGCGTGATAGGGTCGGCCTAGAAATCACGGTGTTAACCCGATGGACGAGTTAGTTTGGTAGTGGAATGCACGGACGGTGTTTCCGACGAGGAGAACTGGGTGTGTGAGCTTCCTAGGGACGTATGGGGTGAGTTGCTCAACAGAACGGATGGGCCATCCATATGAAGTGTAACTAAGGAGGTTATCGTCAGAATGCATCCTCGGAAAATGGTTGCTCTTGCCCGTACCCATCGGCCCAGACGGTTCCGACTTGATTTGGGATGCGTCAGCAATGCGATTGATATGAGCGAACAACGGGAAACCCACACGTGGGGGTGATATCTCGAGTGTTTGCTACGATCTGGTCGAACACGTCGGTGACCGTCGCACTGCCGTCATTGAAGTTGTCCGCTCCAGCGATGGCCGCTGACGAATAAGAGGCCAAAGCCCCGGGAGCCCGAGCATTGATCCTTTTCAGGAGGGGCTGGTCAATGGTGAAATCCCCGGGAGGTATGATGATATCGGGACCCCCTTCAAGCGTGACGTTGTTGTCTCGAGCGATTTTGTGGATATTACCAATGAGTTGGTAAACGTCGCCGTTACAATGCTCGGCCCACGCCGTCGGGGTGTGCAAGAGGCCAAAAATGGCTGCTGTTGTGAAGTCAACGGCCAAACTCCAGGGGATGGGGACAAGGGGCCTTACCCTTCATGGCGCCGGGGGGAACGGGGACCTCAATCCCCATACGATGGACCTTGAGAGCCAGCTAAGGCGGAAATAGAGTCAGTTGGATGACCAGTCTGTAGAGGAAATCAATTACATCATGAGCGCCGTTCAATAGAGCCGCGATGTCATTCCTATCGCCGTTGTCGCCAATAAAGTTCATGAGTCTACAGCCAGCGCTCCCTCCTGCAATGCAGGCATCTGCCATGCCGAAGCATGTTTCCTCAGTATCCACGAGAGAAGGGCGCAAGAACTTGTGCGATAGGTAAGAGCGAGTTCTACCAGGACGGGATTAAAAGTTACCTTGTACGATATCCAGGTGCTCGGATCCACTACACCATCCAAGATCATGTGCCCGGCGCGCTACACATACTCAGCATAGTGTCTGACGTTGAATGGGATCAGGCGTACCTCGGGGAACACTAGAACCAGATTTTAGTCAACTGGTATGATTAAGAGGCTGGAGTAACTTACTGTTGAGGAAATTGAATCCAACAACGGTGCCATAACCGAGCCCCCAGAAGTCGATTGGTTCACTCGCCCCTACGATCGCATTTCCCAACGACAAAAGGTCACGGACAGTGGAACTCGTCCCAATATACCTCAAGTACGGTCCAACGGGGCCGCCCCGACAGTTTACCCCGAAGTCTTCGAACTTCTTTTGGGTCGGAGCGACTTGGGAGTACAGTTCACTGCGGTCTTGTTCGTTGAACTTTCCGGAGATGGTTTCGTTGATGTACCTGACCACCGTGTTCTGCCAGAACGCGTCGTCTTCCTCCTGGGAGCTGAAACAGGTAACCTCTCCCGGGCTGGTGATAACACGCGGTCAGCCAAGCACATTGAAGCCATGACGTGAGCTTACAATGTTTGCCCCACTCCCCGGGGATCCCAGGAGATTATGTCGTAGGCACCTCGAGAACTTTGACTGAACATCGGACCGAGTTCTATCATGGCTCCGAGCCCTGAACCGCCGGGTCCAGCTGAGGTTCCACCTGCAAAGATTGGATATTAGTGGTGGGTTGCGAAAGGCGGATCGAGTGGATCACCTGGGTTGAAGAAGAGGGTACCCTGCTTGGTCGGAGTGGTCGCAGCGTACTTGACCACCGCAAGGCGTGCCCTTCCAGCGGAGCTATCATGATAGTCCATCGGAACCTCAAGGGTTCCGCATTGTAGGTTGGAGTCCGTGGAATCGATTGCGAAGCCCCCACAACCACCCCAAGTGATCTACGAGACGTTCAGAAGGGCTGATGAGGTAGCATATGAGGAGGAAACGTACAGCTGGGGCCCGGGGTTCGGGCGCGGGTGCTGCAACCACGCGTCCCGCGAGAAAGCCCAGAGCAAGTAGAACTGTGAGGCCGACAGGGTGGGACATCTCGTTGGCTGGGGTGTTTCCCTGTGCCTTAGCTTCGTATTTATATGCACCGAACATGTACTAATCCCAGCGGGAACGTTTCCTCCACGCAACTTACGCGGTATTACGCCTTGCGGCTTGGTTTCGGCTTGTTAGCCCATTTTGTAGGAGGCACAGCCCCAATTCGCTATTTACCTTTTGATCCCATCGCACCTCAGCGCAATGCCAGATGACGGATCCAGGCCCTTGCGCGCGATTTACCCCCATGTAGTAGGTCGCGGATGGGACAAAAGAACCGGGGTGCTGACCTGTTTGCGGGCACCGTGCGACCCCCATGACGCCGTTGTGGGAAAACAACAAACCAGGGCGGTGTCCTCCGAGGGACGGTATGTCGAAGTGAAACCAGTCGGTGGCCGCCCAGTCGAACTATTTTTGCCGTATGGGCCAGCCGTGAGCGCAATAATGCCGACCCTGTAAGCAGTGATGAAATTTTCGCTGCCAAAACCAGCCAACTCACGTGTGCACTGCCGCTGATCGGCACGGTGATCCGCGGGGATGACCGATCGCCACGACGCCACACATACGGTCGGAAGTCCTCGCATTGGCCTTCAGGTGGGCCCGTGATCCGTCGTTGGGGCTAGGTCATCGTAGATAGAGTGTTGGGAATCCACTGACTAGGTTAAATTGGGTAGTAAGACGTACTACAGCCTGGGGTTGAATACCACCTGAACTACACTCCCCTTGCTTGCCATACGGTTGGAATGTAGATCGCGATGATTTGTAGATAACACTTTCTTTTTGTCGATCTTGCCCGCCACATCTGCTACACCTCTATGTACGACGGCCACCATCTCTGCAGGTGTCCTGTCTTGGCGATCCTCTGGGTTAGCACTGTTCTTTATGTCACCCTGCCAAATCTCCCTCTTTCCGTCCACGGATGATATGGGTGGCCGTCACTAGTCGAGTATCGATGCGTAATCGCCTGGCTGAGGAATGCTTGGCAGCTATCTTGACGGGGCTGGACCCAATCGCTCCACTCCTTTCCCTCTGGATTATTCACAATCCGAAGGTTTTGGGGTTGGTGATGATTCTCAGCGCTGATACTGCGCTGGAGAAGTAGAACCGCGAATAAGGTTCGCATCGGAAATTTTCACACCGCCTCTCCGACAAGTGGGTACCTTGGGGGGATTTCCCACCGCAGGATACACACCCATTTGACACAAGCAACATCTGGTTCTCTGCGTACTCCTTTTCGACTAACATGGGCATCGAAGCGGTGTAGCCCAACGTACGCATCTCCGCAGGTTGTTCGAGTAGTGAAGAGCCGAGGGACGTCACCTTTTGACCCACCCCCTGGGCGCATGTGGCGGAAAGCGTTCCCAATGAAGAGAGGGGTGGCGGCGTCTCGCCCTCTTTCGCCTCGTATCGCTTGAGTTATGGCGGTTTTGGTGTTTGCGCAGATCCCTATTCTACCGCTCCCAAACGCGTTCTGCAGTGCATGTATTCAATATTAACCGTTTCGTGTTTGACCCCGTCTGTGCACATATTTCCTTCACACTTCCACCATATCCGCTGTTCCCGGGTCCGGGATGATGACGTGATGAGCTTGGAGATTAACGCAACGTTGATACCCGACATTGGAATCTCCCAGGACAATGGGTACCGCGTGACATCGTGGACACGGTTGGACGTCAAAAGGAGGCCCTGGCGGACATCCGTTCAAGGGGTGTGGCGAGCGATGTGGGGTTGGGCGGAGACATGTTCACCAGGCAGCTTTCGGATGTTCCTCCAAGTGGCATAGAAGAGCGGTATGATCTTGGGCGAAGATGGACTCTCTGCCAGTTTCCGAGGGGTGGGCGATCTGTAACATGATGGGGAGATTCCTAACAGATTGGGGTGACCAACTCTCAACGCCATAGAACTGGTGATCAGCGCTCCCCCCCCGTTCATATAAGTACCGGTTTCAGGGATTCCCTAAAACCAACCGCGTCTCGCCCTTGTAATATGTAGCTGTAGCGGGATAAGTTTTGATTCAGAAAAAAAAGTGATCGGCGCCGACCATCACTCCGCCAGGTGCCGGGGGTTCCGGTTCCGGTTGACGCTGGGGGGAACCGGTCAGAGGCGGGCCTCTGACCGTTCGCTGGAGTTTGGTTCGAGCTTGGACTGGACGTCGATGATGAAGGCGGAGTCAATTGCGGAGAAAAGACCGGCATAGAAATATCGTCAACGCGGTATAGTGAAGAAGCGGGCACGGAAACGCACGAAAGTCAGGTGGCGTTGAGAACTCCATTGCGTTTCTGGGTGCATCCGGTACCATCCATCATGCCTCGTCTGTACATGGTGTAATCAAACTGAGGGTGGTTCTCGATGGTTGGAGGTACGTCAGGGTCACCTGGATACTATCTGGAGTTAGCTTTGCTGGTCCACTGGATCTCTAAAATGCACCATCGTTATTTGATGTTGACGGTTTCGCGTCCTCCTCGGCGTTCGTTGTACCATCCTGCCACTAGGCTGGATAAGGGAGAGGAAGTTCTCCAGGAATATACTCCATGTCCGAACGACGTAAACACGAATCAACGCGTCTCATGTGTGGTGTTTGTCCAATAGTAGTGTTCCCATCACAACTGCCAGACCTAGGCGTCGAGCAGTGATTAGTATATTGTTATCGTCGTGCGTAGTGCTTACAGTTGACGGGGCACCTTCCCATCTTGAGATTCCAAGATCTCATCGACAGACCAGCCAAACGCCTTGTTCGATCAACAGCCGCCGGCCGTAGTTGCGCGACTCGAAATCGAATGTGGGTGCAACGTTTTCGCAAGTGAACCCTCCTCCACCCGTTCCTCTCTCTCTTGGGGAATGGCTCCCACAAACATTTCGCTCAAACAGAGGCTGGCCGCTCTGGCCACCGCCACCTCGTCACCAACCGCGCCTTACGATGCCCCGCCGAAGTCGCCCGGTGTTGATAGAAGGCGGGCGTTCTTCAACCCGACTTGGATTAAACGCCCTTCCGTGGATGGATCGTTATTTGGGGGAGAGTCGTCGAGAGATCCTGCGAATGACAAGTTGCAGGAGGTGATGGGGAGGATGCTTTATCAGGCTGGTGTAGACTTTGAGTGAGTCCCGTCGTTGGCCTCCCCTCGTGTACCATCCGGTTGCTGACCTCGCTGGGGGTTTTCTTTCGTCCGATTCAACGCAGGACTTTACCAATGTATGCCAACCTCTTGACACACCCGACTAGGCTCAAACACGTTTTTTTTCCAAGGGTCGTTGTGAACGCCTCCGCGCTTCCTGATCCACGAGAAGTCAATTACGATCAATTGCTGGCGTAAATACCTTAATCCCTCCCTTCCTCGCTCTCTCTACCCCCCAGCTGACCTTGGACCCTTCAACCTCTACAGCCGAATCTTATCACACCTTAACTTGTATGGTGAGTGGTTTTGACCCGTTTGACCTGTTGGGAAGCCGCGTATGATGAAGATCTAACCGGAACATTTCCTATTCTCCGTTGTTACCGCCCTCCCGGACCCGTCTTCCGTTGGATGGCCTTACGTTGTTCCGTTTCCCCCGTTCCCGTCACTTCTCCGTCTCTCCGATGATCGAACCATGCATCGTCATTGGATTTCCGCTCCTAGTTGAGGCCGACTATACCCTCATCTTCTTCGCGGCCGGGGCAAGGCATAACCCCGGATGGAATTGGGTCTGGAAGGCCTATAGGAGTCTCAATAGGAAGTATAGGAAGAACCTGAAGAAGCTCGTGAGTTTCGTTTGTTCTACCCTCCCTATCCTTACCTTTGTCCGCCCTCGCGATCCTGGTGTTGCGAGACGCGCCGCGGGAGGGTCATTCTTTTTCTCCCCGTTCTTGGAGGTGGAGGTGGAACGGGTTGAGCGGGACGCCTGGTTACGAACTTTGGGCTTGACTTCAGCCGCATATAACATCAGTTAGACTGATTATAACCCCTCATATCTTCCCTCCCTTCCTGCATCCGGCTTCTCTCTTTCCTCCACGGCATTAATCTCGACCAGTTCATCGTTCACTCCAACTTTTTCACCAAAAGTGAGTCTTTTCCCGACATCTGCACATGTGTGGAATGTCGTTTCTGATGGACGGGTCCGTCTCGGCCAGTGTTGTTCTCCCTCGCGGGCGCAATCATAAGCCCCAAGTTCTTCCGGAAAATCTCGTACATCGATACGCTCTCCGAGCTCGCACGACATGTCCCACTCACTCAGATCGACATACCCGCGGCTGTCTATAAGTGAGAGAAGATTTCCAAGGTTTCGGGTGGCCGCCTCTGACATCTGTCTCTGTAGAGAGAACTCAAGGTTGGAGAGGGAGATTATTCTGCCTACACCGACACGCGCGAACATCTTTTCTGTACCGCTGGAAGATTTAATGGGTTATGACGGAGAGAAGGATGGAATTCCTAGGGTGATCAAGGACTCGATACAGTATTTGCGGGAGACGGGTATGTGGTTTCCCTCTTTCTTCTCCCTTGGTCGCATGGTGTTGAATGCGTTCGTAGGTCTCGAGGAGGAGGGATTGTTCCGGAGGTCACCAAACCTCACATTACTCAACCAAGTGACGGATGCCTACGATCGGGGTGAGAGGGCCGACCGTATTAACTGTGTAACGGGTGACTCACTGAACGACCCTGTTCCAGGTCACGTTGTGTCACTGGACACGTTCAACGATCCAAACCTTGCCGCAGTGTTAATAAAGAAGTTCTTGCGAGACCTTCCGACACCTATTTTTCCGGAGAAAATGTATCCAGTGGTGCAGCGATGTCCTATCCCGAGCGATGAGCCAGGGGACGTTTCGGCGATCACATATATCCGGGAGACAATATTACCGGAGCTGCCTAAGTGTTCGTATATCCTGTTGAGCCACATTTTGCGTGAGTGTTCCGCAACCCGTAGGCTTGGGTTGGATCTGACATTGTACCTAGAACTGGCCCACGAAGTGTCGATCCGATCGGCGTACAATAGGATGGACGCGCACAACTTGGCCCTCGTGTTAACGCCTAATCTTGCAAAAAGTTCGAACTTCAAGCGAGATCTGGAGATGTGCGCTGTGCCAAATGGTCCTGATCTCGTTGCGCAATCCAATAATCAGACGGCGAGGCCCTCCTCGGCCACCTTGGGACTGGTGAACAAGATCTGCATTTCCCATTACTACGAGATCTTCGATGAGGTCATCGACCGCACGGAAGCCATCCCGCCCCAACTCTCGTTTTCTTCCTTTACGGTTGTCGGCTCGAATGAACCGAGTTCTGCGACCGCCTCGTCATTTTCATCTGATATTTCGGGGACCCAGGTGGACGGAGATGATGAGAGCATCGATGACCAGATGTTGGTTATGCCGCTTGGACCGACCACACCAGGCATGCCCGGCAGCAGGACAAATGGGCTGTCGCCCCCTAGCGCGTGGTCTTCCCACACAACAATACAACCCCCCTACAAGCCTCGGCAGAAAACGAGTCTCTCGAAGGGCTCGGATCGGTCTTTGCACACTACGTCGGGCGCGGTGAATACCAGCATAGGGGGGAACTTGCAAGGGACGGTCGGGAAGGCCAAGTCGATGATCAGTATCGAGAAGGGGACGACAGGTGGAGGGAGGAAAGGGAGCATTTCGATTGGAAGGGGAACGACGAGGAAGGGGGTGGGGTCTGGTGTGGAGGCGATTGGGATTACGGCCAGTGGGTTCTTCGCGCCCCCGGAGAGTGCACCCCCAGTACCTCCCAGGCGTCGGTGATCCTCCCCGCGTCCATTATCGTTTGAAATCTCTACCCCTCCCCTCCCAGGTCCGAACCTAGATCTCGTTTTGTATTCCTTTCTCCTCCCTTCTCTCTCGTGTTCGCAACTCGCTTTGTGGGATGAAGTCTGTTGGCTCTCATATTTACCTTCCTATTTCTCTCGTTTGCTCACTTTGCTTTATCTCTCCCCTCTCTCTTTGTACTTAACGACCACCCTTCCCCTGTACGGATGTATTAATGTTCCATAAGTATACCAGTTCACGCGCGCCGAGCGGCCTCGTTCTCGGATTGTGCTCGTTTGAGACCTTGGTTAAATTCCAGGTCGAGTCCTCATAGTCATTTGATCAAGTCAGCTTGAGTGGGAAAAACACAGAATTATAATTGCGGCGACCCCGAGTCGCGTACAAATGGTGACAATGACATGCGCGGTGTAGACCGCCCAATGCGAAGGCACGACGGCCGGGTCTCGGGCACTAAGTTTCCCTTTCTACCTTCTCGAGCGTTCCTAGAAAACTCCCATAGTGTCGTTGTCCGAATGTCGGGGCCCGTTCTTTTCAGCGTCCAGGCTCTCAATAAGAAATCAATCCAGTATAGTACATTCGAAGTTTCCTCCCAGGGGTGTCACTCAAATCCGTGTGTGTGCGGTGATTGCGAGGTAGAAGCCTTATCACCTGAACCAAGCATGGGTGTAGGCTCGGCTCCAGGCCTCGGAGCGCCGTTCTGTCTCCAATCTGGCGCTTCTCAGGGCGCCAGGGTCCCCGGTTGCAGTATCGATGCGATCGGACTTGCCAGAGTCGGGGCACGTGTGGTCCACGCCCTGTATGCGTGGATCAGGGATCTTGCCAGAAGCATTACGCGCGGGTGGCAAGAGGAGAGTATGTGATGGACGAACCACGAACTCCTGTTTTCTCGACAGACCAAATACTCCAACCCGACACCAGCTCCTTGCTCGAATCTACCCTTCAAAAGCACAGGTTCCCATTGACCCGACGGGCGTCCTCGCGATCGACGACATCATCCGTTGTGAGAAGAGAGATGCATGTGCCGGCTGATAACGCCAGTGGTACGTGGCAACTGTCGTTAATCATTCTGATTTATGTCGTCTGCCAGTTAAGCTCACTGAGTGTATAATCTACCCATCCCCATCCCTCTAGAATCAGAGTACCACTTCGCATACCGTTACGCCGACAATGGAAGAAGAGCCTTGCCACCGCCCACCGTGACCGACTTCCCGCTCCGGGATGACTTCGACGCGATCACGGTTGTCGACAAATCGGTCCTCAACCGGGCCAGCTGGAAGGACGAGACTGGTTCTGCCTTCGACGCTTTCGAATATATGACGAGGTGTCGGAGTGTTCCCCTTTCACCCAAAGACGGTCGGGTGAGAAATAATGGAGAGATGACGATTCAGAGGCCGCGTCAGGAGGGTAGACGCCCGAGCGGTCTGAAACCCTCGACTCCTGAAAAAGGATCCGACACGAGGAGGAAGAGGACGGGCGGGACCCCGAAGTTGGGGCAGACAGAGCTTGTGGAGGAAAGGATCATCGAGGACGGTCCGACGAGGACGATATCCATGTGGCGGGAACAGGTTGCGACCGACACTGCAAAGGAGCGCGTTCCGCCGATCCACATCCCGGGCCCGACGAATGGGAGACGTCACCGAAGAACCCAAAGCGACGTCAATGGGCAAGCGACCGGGGTTCCCGTATCCACGAGGCTTATGGACGGGAGAGAAATCATCAACAGGGCGAGGAAAATGTCCATCGAAATGAGCAGTGTACGTGATCATTCCCCCTTCACGGTTCGCGCGACACTCACATTTTCGTAGCCCGTCCCGAGCTCTCCTCTGAAGCAATCGTTCAATGCGCAGTCAAGCGGTCTTCTAGAACCGATTTCCCAACAATCACCTAGAAAGGTACCACGAACCCTGCCAGGTGGTGGTTCGTCCAGAGCACCTTCTCCCGTTCTCTCTCGAAAGCCAGCAAGGGTGCAAACCACTGGCGGCGGGAGTTTATCGGGGACCAGCTCTGGTGCTTCGACCCTGGAGCTTTTGTTGGCCTCGTGTCAACCGTCGTTATTGCATTTGACAGAATCTTTGCAACAGTTGGGGATCCAGCGAGAGGAGCACCTCAGAGCCCTCGCGAAGATGCACGAGGATACGAGAGACCGGGAGGTGAAGGAGGAAGCCTTGAAGAAGGGAGTCACCGTGGTCGAATGGGCGATATTCTTAGAGAAACTCAAAGTCTTGTACTCGTACGATGACATGTATTGACCCGTTCGCCTTCTCTTCCGCCTTTGTCTAACCCCTCCTGTAGTATTCGAACTTGACTAGAACAAAGATTGAGCGAACCCCGTCTCCGTCTCCCCCCGAAACTTGCTCGATGTACGGGCGCCAGAAGCGCCACGAACACCGCGGGCGTCGACCTAGGACTTTCGTACAAACGTTTTTTGCCTCAGAAGAATTATCGTACAGAATGAGACTGGTCGCTAAGTATAGGGTCGGTCCAAGGGCGGACAGGTATCCGATATTCGGTTGCCGGGTGCCTCAACGAGCCAACAACCTGTGCTCCGTTCCCCGGCTATCCTTCCACGTTTCAGGTCCCTAAATTTTCCTCGTGGTGAATGTCCAATACAACCCTCGGGGACTCGATATTTACCTTTCGGTTCTTGGCCCGTTGGTTCTTAATCCTCCTCGCGAACCACTCACCAGCAGTAACACCCGTTTGGAACCTCGCGTTCTCTGGTTTTCTGGCGGCTCCCGCCACTATCTCACTAAAATTCGCCATCGGCTCGAGTACCGCTGATTTCCCCGGGCGAGTGAAGAACACCAGGGACCAACGGATGTGTTTGCGTTGTTCACCTGGTGGTTGGCTAAATTTGAATTGAGGTTGGTGGATTTGCGCCGGTTCAGGGAAGATCTTCACTCACACGACGCGGTGGAGGTTAGATTTGAGTATCCCTCCGCTGAAGATCGTCATTGCGTCCCCTATGAAATCGACTTGAGCAGGAGGGCAGAAAGGATATCAGGAACGGCCTCGCCGAGATTGCAGATCGCGTGTCCGGGGATTGGCTATTTGGATCTGTGGTCAAGGACAGTATGCGGCAGGGTTGAACAACACTACCTTAACATACTGCCACTCCTCCGTGCCAGGCACCATGACCTGTAGGCCGCCAAGTCGATTATGTAGGAAGGACTGGATGCTGTCAGGCGAGTAGGTGGGTGAAAAAACGCAGCATTCACCAGACTCCCAAAGTCCGTATGCGCTCCAATGGCGGTCGTCTGCTTCTCCCCAGGCGCGCGGGGCGAACTCTTGATGCACCTCGTCTCACTACCACTTGGCTCGCTGTCTGAGTGTTTCCTCAACAACTCCCCTTCAGGAAGCCCCAGCTTCCTTTCCAGAACCCCGAGCAACACGACGTTGATCGCCCTCGATTTTTTCACGAATGGTACGATGGTGTTCTCCATCCTGACGTTGACCGTTCGGGGGTATGTCCTATGCACGATCCCTGGCCAGGCGAGAGCGTCATCCTGGGAGACGTTGATAAATTCTACAGTGTCAGGGTTCCCGGACTCGTCCACAGCGTTGGCCCCGGAGGCTTTGTAACCGAAGGACATTCCTTCATCGCCCTGCTCGAATGCCGTCTTTTCTGGAAGGGGGAGATCCATTGTCTCTGCGCCCATAGCGAACATCTGGTCGACTTCGGCATCG
>Ga0307509_10005953_pt1 | contig 16674 bp, 18 predicted proteins | sample 10_EM_MG_FD_202245 | JGI IMG/M metagenome (GOLD analysis project Ga0307509, IMG submission 202245) | Populus trichocarpa ectomycorrhiza microbial communities from riparian zone in the Pacific Northwest, United States - 10_EM | ecosystem: Host-associated > Plants > Roots > Unclassified | place... | reverse complement strand
CTTTGAAACAGAATGGTTGCTGTCTTTTGTGCCAAACGGTCATTTTGTTTGCACCATTTCGAAACGGCAGGAAACGGTCATTTGTATGGGCCAACCGAACGGCACCGTCGCAATCAAACAGGCCCTTGACCAACCAACCATATATATACAACTTACAACCTTCTACACTTCCCTGCTAACTTAGCACCAACCTCAAAGCCTCTGCAAAAAGGAAGGAGTATATACGGTACAATACAGTACACTACCGCACAAAACCAGCAACAGCCTGCCGAAACTTTTTTTTCTTTTTCCTCTGCACCGAGATAAGTTAAGTAGCGATTGAGATGAAAAAAACTAAAAAACTTACAATTGCGTCAAAGAACTCAACTTAGCCCCTGGCTTTGAAGAGTTAGACTAGACAATGGGATCTTATTGCCCTTTCGAGACAAAAAACTTGGATAAAACTTTTTCCTATACTCGAGTAGTTGGACGTAACAGTAGCGTACTTAACCAACGCTGGTCCTACTATTGCCAGTTTATTTATCTATCCAGTCCCATATGATAAAATACATTCTTCTTCTTCTAGACCTGCCAAGCATATGTGCACAAAAAACAAGAAAAGTACATAAGCCAAGAATTTCCAATATTCCAAAATTTGAATAATACTCCTAATTATATGATATGTATACCCTTAGCAAAACGAACGCTAACCTACCTATTCACAACCCATCACCACCATCACCCCACGTGTTTCGCAAAAGGAAGTGGAGAGAGAGAAAACAACTAGATCCCTATTCATCCAAACACCGTTACCGTTCAGTGCTCTACAAGTACAATACAGATATGCAAGACGGATTTTTTTTGGGGGGGGTGGATCGTGAACTCCAGATGAAAAAGAAAAAAAAAGCGGACCCGACCCAGAAAAGAAAACGATATTGGGCTTTTCATGTTGTTCGGAAATGGGACATGGCTAATAGAAATATTTTTACCAAAACTCCAATAGATAATCTAATATCTTGAGCAACTATGCGGGAATCTGTGCAGCATGGTTTTCACAGCTCTTGTGCGAGCAGCACCTCACCCTCCTAATCCTCGCGCCCCCACGGGCAACGACAAGGACAAGACCAAGCACCATGGGAAGAGCAGCCAAGGAAGTTACGACAAGCAGAGAATCACGATATCGCGTTCTAGCGCTTCATCCGTGCTACGGCATTTCCCCAGCGCAACACCAGATTTGAAAATCGCATCCGACCTCAACTCGGCCATCACGGGCGCCCATTATGTACAGTAATTTCTGATTCCCATACCCCGTGATAACCCAACTAACCAGCTAGCTAAAAGTAATCAGGTTATGAACAAGAAGCGAACGAAACAAATATCCCATATCCATGTTGGGACCATGTTGGGAAAAAAATAGAGTAAAAAATCTGACAAGAAAAACCAAAACACCCACAAACACCCGTGTCATAATCCCATAGTGAGTGAACATAATAAGCAGAAGCAGAAGCTGGAAACCCCTATTTACATAAACAAGGGCACAAAGGTAAGTTTACACAACGGAGAAAAAAATAGCGAATCTGAGAGCTACTGGCTACTTATGGCATTCGATTTGCTTCCGATGGGCGCGGGGGTGGTGGTGGGTCGCGGCGTGATTGGTGTGGAGCAAGAGCGTACGTTACTCCATCGTCGGATGCATATGATGGGGGACGGGGGGTCGCCCTGCTATTTCGATTGCTGTGCTCACGACCTTCAGGGATCGTTGGTACACCTGCGCTAGTCCTTCTGACCCAATAGAATTGATCCGGATTTACTCTCACACTATATAATTGTTAGAAGGATAGAGCAGGAGAGTTGGAGTAGGTTGGGGACAAGGGCAACATACGAGCATCGCCAAAGCCCATACACTGGTGGTGGGGACTTGGCAGGGTCAGGAAGACTTGGGTCATCAGCACCATATGGATTGTGTATGCGAATCGGCTCCCGTGGGTTTGCATATCCGCCCCGCCCAGCGACGGACGGAATCCGGGCAAAGTTTCGAGAAAGACGTTGAAAACGACCAGGGTTCGTCGCCATGATACACAGTCTAACCAATGCGTGACAGAAGAACATTGTTGCAAGAAGAATGACCAGTATCAAGAGCACATGCCACTCATGGCGGAGGCGTAGATCGCTGGACAAGGCAAGCCCGAGGTCTTTTCAAATCCCGTCAGCTATCGAGATAAAGCACAATTATATATAAATCACAATGCGAATCATATACTGACAAACTGCCAATGTAATGGCGAGAAACAGCCCTGATATAAGAACTGCAACCAACTTCGACTGCAACCCTCTCCACGACCGCCTCCGCCAAAACCGTTTCCCCTCCGGCCTTACCAGCCCCTCGGCCTCCAAATTTGCCAACAATGCCGACCGCGAATCATTCGGCTGTTCAGTTGTACTGGCAGATCTCCCAACATCATCCCTCCGTATGGCTGGTTCCGGCCTCTCAATTATAGGCTGCATAGGAGCCGGAGCCATAGGTCGGGGGGCATAAAACCCCATAGCACTATGTCCCATAGAGTCATTCCTCGATAACGGCGAGGCGGGAGGCGATATCGGAGCATTCCGCTGTTGACCCGCTACCGGTGGTATAGGCGACACGATATTCGAGCCTATTGAACGCATTTCTTGCGCTGGTATCGCTGTAACCGCAGGTGACTCTGGTGCACCTTCACTCCTCCCACCTCTCAACCATCCTCTTATTCCATCTATTCGTTGTCGCTGCTGCTGTTCTTCTAGCGCTTGCCGAGGTCCCACAGGATCTCGCTCACCACCGCCGCCCAGTACCCTCGCAAATGGGTGAGGCATTGCCCTGAGCATTCAAACGTATCGATTGACACCAGAAATTGGCTTGAATTTCCCAGCGATATATGTCGATGTATAAACGTGAAGAAAAAGAATGATCGGATCCCAAGCCGATAGATATAAAACGCCTTTAAAAGCGCTAAATCCAAAATTCCGCAAGAAAACCAAAGAAACCAAAGGAGGGAGGGGGGAATTGGGGAGAGGTGGCAGTTATTCTTTCAATTCTCTCCCTTCCTAACAACCCCGCGGAAAGAAAAGGGTTGTTTGCTTTCGTTTTTTTCCCTTTTCCCCTCCCTTCCACAACTTTTACCGCCTTTCCTTTCCTTAAAAGACGGGAACCTGCACCACAAATGTAGTTCGGAGCAAAACCCCGCACAAAAAGAATGATAGGGAAAAAAGAGAAAAAAATAAGCACCGGACCCCCCAGGTCTAGCTCGAACGACGGAAAAAGACGAAGGTTATTTTCTGCCCACCCCGAAAGATGTCGGAAAGGGCGTGTTCGTACAGAAGGAAGGGACCCGATAGAACTTGAAAGGGAGCGTCTAATTTAGTTTAGTGTCAAAGGAGTGTACGGGGGGGGGGGGGTTTCCTTGTTTTCGGTCAGGAACGGAGGAAGTCCGCTACGAAGACTGCCAGAGCATTTGGGGCGATGTCGGTAGAGTGTGAGAGAGAGGACGGAAGGGGGGAAGGAAGGCTGGAAGGAGTGGAAGGGGGTAGTTGCTTGAGCGGCAAGACGATGAAGCAGGAGGAGCAGAAGGGCAGAAGTGGAAGGGGAAACGAAAACGGGATGGATCTAGATTGGTTGAGAGTGCATTGGAGACGGGTGTGTAACGACTGCTCGCTACCCATCCTGGCTCCCTCCCTGCAAGGTACGAGTTTGCAAAGTGCTGGCACCACTACTCTCAGGAACAGGCCGCAAGCACAAAGTTTACCCAGGCACACACAAAATCTGTTATCGATACCTCACTTTAGCCTCCCATTCCCATCCTCCCCCCTCCGTTTCCCCTTGGGCGACTATCATGAGTGTAAAAGGAAAGCGGGGGGGGGGGGTAGAATAACCGCCGCGCAATATGCATATTCATCAAGGTACTGTACCTGTACCGGTATGTGATAGGGTATAATGTTACTATACCGTGCTTATTTATTCCTCGAGCACTTTCCTGTAAGGCTCGCACTACGATATTATTGTATCTACCCTACCACTCTTTATACGCATCTCCGCCGCAAGCGGTGTGATAAGTCACGGTATTGCTGCCACTCTTCCTCCCTCTCCCGAATCCTTCCCCCTCTCCCGCCTTCACCCCCTTCTCGTCAATAGAAAAGCCCACGGCCAAGTGCAATAGTAGAAAAGAGTGACCAGCACCAGTACTTGAGTACAGTCGCAGGACCCTTTTTACATTCAGGGGCATATCTGTTTTGGCGCGTTTCAACTCGCTCATCCGGCCCAACAGCCTGAACGAAATGTGGGAGGAGAAAACATTGTTCCATAAACTCCCGGCAGGCGAGTCGCACTAAGGGAAAAAAAAAAATAAGAGAATGTGAAAGAAAAAAAAAAAGTGCCTTGCACAAGACGAGTTATGATTCAAATAACACAAGTATATCACAGCCCAAACCAAACGAATGCCGGTATTCTCCTCTATCTAAAAACAAAATCAGGAATTAAAGCAGAACTTGCGTACCGCTCAGTCCAGGCGGATTAATTACGCGAAATGTGCACCATCATCCCGGGGCGATCATCGTGTCCTTTCTCACACTGAGCGTTTAGCGCGTCGCATCTGATTGGTCATCCCCGGTTGCAAGAGTTTACATTGAAGTTTTGTTAATCTACAAATACCGTAAGTTAACCCACGGCGAGGCGAGTTCAGGATGAGGCGAGAACGCCCACTTTTATAGGACAGGGATTATTTGTATGGGCGTTCTCGCTGTGGACTCGGTATGTCGTGGAATACCGTACTGCAAAGGGCAGTGAGGTTGACTTATTTTTTTAATTTATGTGCCAAGAGTATATTGTTTCCCATCGGTTGAGATATCCACACAATGCCTAGTATTAATACATGGTAGTTTTGGTAGTGTATGCGAATATTTTCCCCTGAGATTGCTTTGGGGGAACTGAAAAATTGCGGAAAAGTTTCTGGCAATAGAGGACTAAGGCTCGGTGTTATGCGTTAAACCTGCTTTTGATACTGTTCCTGAGTATGATGTTCCCCATGTTATTAATAAATTTTCATAAAATATTAAAGAATTTTGGAACAAGCTACTATGATATCATACAAGAGTGGAAAAAGACTGAATTATGTTATAGTAACAGGAGCAACTTAAAACAAGGGAAACAGGATACAAAGGGAAGTTAAGAGCAGAGATCATGCTAAATATTGGAGTTATATCTCTATAATTATTATGTGAGTCTATGTATTTCTAGCCTCTTTTTATTATTTTTCTTGCCCGCTGATTATGATTATTCATTTGTCGCTCGGATGGTCTCCCCCCTGGGGCCTACCAAGCCTTTATGTCCCAGGACATTTCCATGGCGATCATACTGCACTGAACCTACTGTGATTCGCGCCCGAGCACGTATTACAGAGCGCTCATACTGCACAAAATAATATATATCCTCCCTCTTCTTGTTTCTCCCTTTCCTCCTACCGTGCTCTTGCCAGTTCTTTTTGTGATATCTGCGACATCGTTTCCCTCACCTCTGAGATTACCCCTGAACCGTACAGCAAAGTGCACAAGACCAACACCACATCGACAACCGGGGCCGAGTCTCGTGAACGCACTGCAGTCCGATTCGGTTCCGCCAAGCAAGGTACTAGTCTTAAGAATAGCCACATTACTTTACTGGCTCGAGAGTGCAGTGTACGAGTACAGTACTGTACAGTACTGTACAGTACCGTATGGATGTCGAAGTTACATAAAACGCCGGCACCGATTCTATGAGTCCTTTTTTTTCTTCTTCTGCAAGAATATGGAACTACTCAAGTAAAAGCGCCTATTGAATTCCAATACTCGGTTCATTCCCCCCCCCCCCGGAATCCCACCAATTGCTTGGTTTCTTGCTAAGAGCACTGCCTACTGTTTAGTCTAAGTTAGCTGAGGAAACAGTTCATGCTAACCACTGTCCCATAATAAAGCGATGCAACGGCATAAATTATTACCGTATGCTTTGTTAGACCGTCGAGAGGACGTTGGAGCTGCCTTTTCTACAAAGGTTCGATATATTTTTCTTTTTTGCCTGTCCCGACACAGGGCTGAAAGCCAGGTTTTTTTTTTTTTTTCACGGTTTGCCCCGCCCCCCTTAATCCAAAGAGGGGAATTCTAGACGTCTTAGCGCGGGCCCCAATTATCCCAACTTCCATACGGTAGTATCCAAACACCGAGTAGCCACAGTAGCACTGACACCATAATTCTAACCGCAGCACAGCCGACAATCCAGGGGCTGGCACAAGTATACAGTAATAAGATTCGGCGTGATACGGCTCTGGGATGCGTCGGCATAACTTCTCACTCGAACGAGGTACCTACCTATTATATCATACCTGAGAACACGTGGAACGGCCTTCTATACCCAGCCTTTCTTCATTGCACTACACATATCTTTCCGGAGGACACGCTAATATACATGAATATAAAAGCCCATGTTAATCTGCTAGCTATGTACTCCGACATCACCAGCTCGAAGGATTTGTCCATCGTTGAGATATAGACGGCCGGGGATTTTGCCATACGCACGAGGGAGCCGGTAAGTGTAGGCATTGGCTATTCACGTGCCAGCGGCTGAGGAAGGCGCTACAGCAAGCAAGCACCAGTGTGCTTGAGGAGATGTTTCCGCAACAGGGCAGGGATTATTTTTCTGGTTAGCCATTCTTGTCAGGTACCAAGGGACCTCTCTCGGTATACTTGAATCGTAAGAACTCGAATAATTGAACCTCGCCCTATGACATTGGAGTTGTGTCTGCTAAGATCTGGCTCTTCTCCCTTCCCCTCTCCCTCCCTCTCGCGCTCTCTCTGTTCTCTCTTTTTTGGTCCTGAGCTGGGGCTGAGGCGGTCAATTTTCGCAGTGCTTTCGCCCCCCCCCCATCCAAGAGAGGGAATTTTGGACATCTTAGCGTGAGGTTCAACTATTCGAGTTCTCACGGTATAAAGAGCAAAGACGCACCCGAATCTCCAAGAGATAAGTTCATAAATATTGGCCGTTGTTTGCTGATAACAGCCATCCGCACCTGACTTTCTTGAGAAAGCCCGGTTAGTTTACAAGGCGATCAATGGAGAAAGGGCGGCCTTATCGCTAGTGGCCACCCTCACGAACCGGTTCATTCACTTTCATGCTATAGAGCTAATAGCATTCAAAAGTTGCAGTTGCAGTTCCGGATCAGACATCAGGGGAGGAAAAGCTATTTTTTTCTGCTTTTTAATAGTTCTTATTTTTCCTCTCTTTCACTTCTGCTGTCCCGTCGATAGCGGGCATCACCCCTATGATAGGGGATGGCCTAGAGTCGGATTCGACCACCTCGGAGCAGGGCTTTTTTGCACTACAGCGTTATCTAGGAAGGTCAAGGTCTTTAGTTTCCTGATTCCCATAGGGCAGGGTTTCTTGACTATCCCGCCCTTCGTGATGGATTGTTCAACAGTTCACGATGGGCAGAGCCGAACTCCCGGGTTCCCGCTGACTGCACGATTAGTTTGTTTCCAACACCTTAACCACTGCGTCATCTAGGTACTCCGCATGATATTACCCCGCCAGCCAATGCTTATCCCGCCAGCCGTTAGTTTTTCATCTATTTTCGCCTGAGCTTGAATATCATATTATTGAACATTGGACGCATTATCGGGGCAGATACATTCCCAGGAGAAGATAGATCTTCAGCACTGATTACCGATAGCTAACGACAAAACGCCTGTGTGTAGAATAACCACAGCGAGGATACCGGGAACGAAGAAGAGTGACCTCGGCTGTGAGTAAGACAAGATCTCGAGGGGATTACTGACTAAAAATGTGCGGCCCAAGCCCCCCAAGCACTCGTACATTGGTAGAGTACTATGCTACAGTATTCGCAGTTTATGGCAGCCTCGTTCAGGGCACTGCGTCCAACTTCGGACTGGGCATCGAAAGCGGTCCTATAACAGCAATATCGAAAAAACGAAAAGATCTGGCAATGCCTAAGGGCCACTCATTCACTCCAGTTCATCTTACATGATCGATAGCGCCAAATAGCCCACGACTCCCAGGCGCGGTTCCTCTGGTTGGAGATTCCAGCATCTCTCATCCATAATCACTCGCATAAGGTGCAGAATCCTATCGTTCACCCAAACTTTTGCCAAAGTCCAGACTTCCCTTTCCTCCAAATTCTTTGGTTATTTGTTATTTTGCCTTTCCTCTTTCGCGTCTCGACGCCGCGCTCACATCCCTCGTATACCCTCCCATCCTTTAGACTAACATTGTCCCCCAAAAGCAACCCACAAATTGCCTTTCCATGCTCCTAACATATCGTAAGAACTCGGATAATCGGACCCCCTCAACCTCGCCGGCGAATTCCTGACCCTCTCCATGTGCCTCCGCCGCCTAACCAGGTAAACACACCCGGCGATCCCAAGCGCGATAACCACTAATAGCACAACTACCACTACAACCATGTGCTATGTGTCATAGTCCGAAATTTCCTCCTCCGGAAAAGGGGGCGAAAAACAGGCCAAAAATATGCCCCCCGAGAAAGAGGAAAAAAGAAGAAAAAAACACCAGACCATACTAAGGAGAGGCAATTCCAACGTTCTAGCACATGGCCCGATCAATTCGAGTTCTTACGGTGTTATGCCAACACCCACTTATCGTAGTATCATAGTAGTTCCCGTACCCCCCCTACCAGCGCTCACCACCATAAGCATAACTTCCCACTGTGATCAACTTAGGGCTCGGGGTGCTCCAGCCAGGCTCGAGCCGAACATACGAACCATCCCCGCCCCTCCCAATGTTAGGGACCGTGCTTGCGCTCTTGTTGGAAATTCCAGTTCAATGGCCGCACTTTGTGGGGATGTACCCGCACTCTGAGGCCGCTATGGTATATACGTACGCACTAGTCAAAGGGCACACAAGCCTATGGAAATGCTTTCATCCCCCTTGTTTCTCCTTTCTTTTTGACTTCTCTCGCAAAATACTTTTCTTCCTGTACGCAACTTAGTTCAAGTCTTCTTTCCTTTCATCAACTTATCACAATCAATCAATCAACGATCTTCATCTCTACTGAAGCGGCATCACTCCACTGCGCAAAATCCTCACCGTAAATAATTTACCTCCGCAACCACAATTTTCAACACTTGTACAGTACTCCCGCTAGTCACGAGTGACACCCCGTGACTGCCCGCGTCACCCACCTACCGGTAGTCTACCTCCTTGTCGGATATTAATATCATGTGTTGCACGTAGAAGCGGGGTGCGCTTAGTCATGGAGCTGTCTTGATTGTCATTGATAACGGGTCTCCCACGTCTCCTCAATCTCCTCTCTTCATCTTACACATACACACACACAAGTATTATTTTTTTCTTCCAGTAAACCAAATCAATCGAACCGGTCTTACCACAACTCTTATTTTGCCTGCTTTATCTCTCTCCTTCGCATCTTCGGTAAAGCTACTCGAAGCACCTCCCATACCTAATTTGCGGTTCTGTAAGCGCTCCGCTCCGTCGACAGCTTATTGGGTCCCGAGTGCGGTGTATTTATCATTTTTAACACCCCTAATTCTCGACCCCGCTTTCTTCTGCTTCTGTTCTCCATCTTTCCTTTCATCTCTTCTCTCATTAATTTCTTCCTTATCTTTTCCATAAGCAATACAAATTGCTTGCTTGCTCCGGTCGCCACTCTCCGGTCCCTCTCCCCCTCGTGGTACTACCGAACGCCCAAACACTATGCTTCACGAACTATCACTCTAGTTTGCACTGGCCTCGAACTCTTATGGTTTGCTTTACAAACAATACCATACTCGGCGTATGGGATGAAATACTTAGCAGGCTGGAACATATGGAGACTCCTAGGGCCGGGGGACTGAGCGCAATAGTAAGCACTTGGAAATTATTGAAGAAAACAACACACCACATAAAATAAAACAATCACAGCACAATTGATTTTTTTGACCAAAAATAAAATAAAAAATCCTTCAAAGGAGTCCTCTAGGATATGGGATTAATAGTGTCAATTGTGCAAGCAACACCATCAGAAATACTTGATGTGGTTCCCTTTCAGGAAATTAGGCAGCTTGGCATTTGCCGAACACACAGAGAAATCTGGATTAGGTTGTGTTCAGTCTCCCCTGAAAGTCTCCCCATATATGCAACTGCTATTGTAGAAACTTGAATTATGAACCGAGTGCTAACTTATGCCATTGGATTTGCCTCCTCCTCCTCCTCCAGTAAGGTCTGATATTTATTTATCCCCCCCCCCCTTTTCATACCCCTCAGAGGGACTGAGAAATTCCCCCTGTTGGAAATTGTCGTTCTGGTCTTGTTCTCATACTTGCTGTTGCCACGGCCATGAGTGAGACTGCATGACTGCTTGCGTCACCTCTCTCACCTCTTACTTTCGCATCCAATTCTCTCTCTTTTCTTCCGCTTCTCTTTTCTCTCTCTTAATCTTCAACTCGGTTCAGCTAGCAATACAATTTGTTCGACTACTTGAAGATCGCTCATCAGTTGAACTTGTGATTTCACTTGCTTCCGCTTGTCTACTCCAGATACCTTCCAACCCCCCCTTCACCCCTTTTCCAAAGTACGGAATTCCGGACTGCACGAGACAGGGTTCAATCATTCATGTCCCACCTAAGGTGGTAAACTCGGAGAGAGAGAGAGGACGTCAGTAATCAGTTCCACGCGGTGACCTCCACTCTAGATAAATTACCGTATCCTCTGTTCCGGAATGGCCTTGGCAGCTCACGTGACCAAATTAACAAAAATGCCTCAACAGTATATAGTAAACTCATTGGCTCCGAATTTGAAACGATTTATGTTTTTTCGGTTTTCTAGGCCATGCTTCGGGGTTTTCCCGTAATAAATTCAAGGATTTAACAAAAAGAATCGGAATTCGAAAAGAGCTTCACATTATGTCACTCGGTTTTAGGATGGCTGATTTTGTTTTAGATATATAACTTCCTAGCTGAAGAGGGAGGAGGAACCTCCACAAGAAGTGCGTTGTTTCATGAGATATACCAACAAACCACCTAGACTATCCCTCGGTCCACCATGTTGCGCTGAGTCTGTTTAAACAATCTCGCCCGTGCCGTGCGGAGATAATCCAGATGAGGAAACCACCCCCTCCCCTCTCCTCTCCGACCACCAATAAAATTACCAAAACCTTAAACCGAGATCTTATCCCACGCATCTCCTGCTGAACTAAGCGGCAGATAGAAAAGAAAGAAGAAGAAAAAAAAGCGATACACAACACCGAACCAAACCAGCCAAAAAAAACCTCCAATCACAGATAATCACTCATACCCTACTTACTAACCAACTGACCGACCAACTCCTTCCTAGCTTGGCCATATAATTATATTATAGTATCATACTAGTACCAGCCCACTCACGTCGCCCAGTTCCGTATTCGGAAACCCCCCCCCCCTCTCTCCCGCCTACGGTACCGGTACCAGGTCATTCCGTGAAGGATTTTGTGTGTGTGTGTGTGGCACGGTATAGCAACCACCCTGCGGGATATGCTGTGAACCCAGCCTAGACGAAGGACCCCTCCCTCCCTCCCTAACTCAGGACCAAAACCCAAAACTTTTTTTGAAATAAATAAAGAATCGTGACTTTTACAATTATGATATCATACCAACTGGAATTATCTCTTTTATAGATAAATATAATATACTATTCACCCCACACAAAAGCATAAAGTTAACACACACTCCCTCTTTTTCTCCCTCTCCTCCTCTTCCTCCTCCTCCTACATAGGATAATTTGTATGTAGCTCAATTACCACCAGCAGGAGGAAGTATATAAGGCCATCATCATCACGAAAAACCTTCAGCCAAAACCTCCCTCCCTCCCTCCCCACCACCGGGGAATGCTAAACCGAGTGACATCCTATGACACGCACGCCAAGCCACGCACATCAGCCACACACACTCCCACCCATCCCCTTCAAAATCCCTTCTTGGCTTTCTTCTAGAAGCAATCGCCGGAAATAAGCAAGGGGGGTTGGGTTGTAGGGCAGGTTAGGTTAGGGTAGGGTGATGGCTAAGCGCGGAACAAGGGGGCTATTTGCGGGTTTCGAGTGCGCATGTTTTTTGCGAACTTTTTTTTTTTTTGTTGCCCTCCTTCGACGAGGAGTGGGGGGAAGTGTGACGCGAAGCGCAAAGAGTAAATTTATTTTTGTTTCTTCTCTGTCGGAGTGGCGGAGGTGGCGGGATGTTGGAGTACCGGCATCTGCAGCGGCTTTGTTTACTATGGCACGTATAATACGGTGCGTGATATGAGATGGGCACAGAACCGCCGCCAAAAAACAGCCGCCGACCGTTTTTAGACATACGGAGATTTATGCACGGTATTTGTAGCGACAGGGCAATGGTCAGTGCAGTGCAGTATTGGAATTTTGAAATGAATATTGTACAGTACAATGGTTTTTTTTGTCTTCCTGACATTACACACCATAGATAGGATCGTGGGCATCCCCCTAACTTCGCCCTCTCTCTCCCTTGAAACAACTTCCCCACGCTTGATCATGGCTTATGGGTGTGCTATTTACCTAATTCTCCGAGTAGGATGTTTTTATCTGAGGATGCGGATACAACTGCATACAATGTTAGCACATGGATTAGGAGATTGACATTGAATACTTACTAATTGGCTCCGCGGCATTTGGTGAAAAGCGCATATCGTTAACGGTTCCCCTGTGTCCTGGAAGCTTATATAGCAATTTTCTGGTTCCCGTTTCCCATACCGCGACACTGCCGTCCCCACCTCCGGCCCCAATCTTATCGCCCGCCGGCGACCAACTCGCCCTGATGAGGTTCTTTTCTATTCCGGATGGGGCTCCCTCATACCTGTGTGGTAGATTATTAGCTGGGAGTCTTGCAAAGGAGAGGGACGTAATTCGGAAAGACATGCGTATTTATTAATCGGTTAGATGGCGCGAAAGCCCGGATGTCCCATATACGAACTGTGCTGTCCATCGCGTTTGATAATATGGATTGCCCATCAGGCGAGACACTCAGCGACGTAACCGTGTCTTGGTGGCCGCGCATAGTGTACGCTACTGAGCGCTTCCGTAAGTCCCAAACCTGGTAGCCGGGCTGATGAGTAAAGGTGTGGCTCCAATACGGGACGAATGACTTTTTGTTCGTACCTTGATATCATTATCAATCCCGCCACTGAAAAGCTCATTCCCAGCTTCGCTAATAGCGATAGCTGTTACTGGGAAATTTGTCTCCAGATAATCTATGCATTCTTTTTGTCGTGGATCCCATATCTGGAAGCAGATTCTTAGCATTAAGTCCGTGAGGGAAGCATTACCAAGAGAGCGACAAACCCCAACGGACCCATCATCACTTCCGCTGGCCATCAATTCCGGTCCCCGTCTAGTTACATCCATTGCGTTCACAACATCTTCATGCCCGACGTATCTTCTTATCCTACCCCCAGTGCTAACGTCCCACGTGGCCAGTAAGGTGTCAGCAGAAGCAGAGAATATAATCTGTGAGTCTCGTGACCAATGGAGGTCGAGCACAGCTCCCTTATGTCCCGGAAGGGCAAGATAATTCGGGCAATCTCCGTATGTTCTCCAAACCACTGTCACATCATTAGCTACTTCCGACGGGAAAAGGGAGGAGTGTAAGAAGTATAGGGAAATTGAAATGCGGGGAAGACTCTTACAAATTGATCTATCGAATGAGCCGGAGGCAATATTCTGACCTGTGGGATCGAAGCGAACAGCAAACACTTCCTTCTGCAGAAGGTCATTGGCATACCGTACATTTGGCAAAGAAAGAAGGGAGGGAAGAGAAGGTATTCTCCTAGGCTGAATCCTTACCGAGTGTCCCGTCAATTCCATGATTGGAGCTTGTAGAGCTGATGTTCGCGGTACCTACGAAATCGCGTTGAATGAGCATCACATCCGATCTTTTAAAAATTGAAAAAATTAGCCAGGACTGAGGGGAAACGTACAACTTGTATGAGAGCTCCACTGCTTGTAGAGCTATTCACAATCGAAACCGCTGATGACCCACCTCCACCAGCGCCATCTGGTCTGATTCTCTTGACGAGCTGCGAGGATCCGAGGGACCCGGAAGCCTTTCGCTTGTCAGTCATATTCAGGGAAGATGGTCGGACCCCTAGAGCAATGTAGATCCTCAGACGGTTCGGAAAATATTAATCGAGCTGCACGTAAATAGGCGCGGTTTGTTGGCGAGGGGAGTTGGATTTTTGTCTGTGATCAAGATGCCAGTGATGAGGATTTGACAGAAAGTCGCTCTCTGGTTGCAGCGGGAATTCCTCTAGCCTGATGAGGCTGAATCAACCCTTACGAGTAATCCATCCTGCCAGCCACGAGAGTGACAGGACACAACCCTGTTGTGTATGTACCGCACATACTAACTTACGCTACTGTAAGTTACCGCCCTGGCAGTCTAAGATCAGCCACTCGGCAGCTTCTGCCCAAATTCTAATTCCCATCAGCATTCCGGCGCACAAAGTCTCTTGCTCTGATAAACACCGACATCAAATCAGACCATCCCACCTTCACCCCTCCACGGCAAGGATACAAAGTTCATCTCATAACCTTTCCTTCTAAGCCCTTGGCATCATGTCGGCTAGTAAAGCTCGTGTTGGTGAAGAGTAAGTCCTCCTACTCTGAGCTTGCCGTTGAACTTTTGATCAGCTTAGAGGATAGCTGACCAATTATCAGTGCGTGGAAGACCCGGATTGATAAAGTGGTCAGTACCAGAACTTCACATCTCTGTCCCTTCTTTCGCCAGGAGAGAGAGCAGCAATGAGGGCAGGGTTCTGATGTCTGGTCCTTGATTCTGGTACCTCTAGAACGCCGAGCTCGTCACCTTAACCTATGGGTCAATCGTCGCTCAACTATGTAGAGACTTTGAGGGGGATTACCTTGAGGTCAACAAACAGCTTGAGAAGATGGGCTACAATATCGGTTTGAGGTTGATTGAAGATTTCCTAGCGAAGACGAACATGGGAAAATGTGCCAATTTTCGGGAAACCGCTGAGACGATCGCAAAGGTACGTCCGATATCCCGACATCCGTTGGCAGGGAACCTTTTTTCTCTTCTTTCTTTTTCTTTTCTTCTCACCTTTTATTCGTATCTCGCCTCTCTCTCTTGCTCAAATCCTAGGACAAGACAGCCTCGATGTTTTGAAATCATCTTGCACTAGAGGAGGGCATCACGAAGATATATTCTGACAGGATGTTCTCTTATTCATCTCCTTTGCCTGAGATGGCATGCTGATAGCTCGGCAAACGAATAGGTCGGGTTCAAGGTTTTTCTGAACATCACCCCGACCGTGACGAATTGGACCACGGATAATAAGCAATTCTCGTTGATATTTGAAGAAAACCCATTGGCGGATTTCGTTGAATTGCCGGATGATGGCAGAGCACAAAACGAGCTCTGGTATTCGAACATGCTCTGTGGCGTCCTGAGGGGTGCGCTTGAAATGGTGAGTGGCGGGTCCCTTGATGTTACTCCGGTTTTCCCCAAGTTTCCTTTTCCCTGGCTCCACGGCCTATCTCGCTGCTACAGCATTATTTTATTTTATTTTCGTGCCAGGTTCCAGGGTGATGGCCTATGGATAAAATCTACTTAGGCGAGCGGTTGCAGAAGCTCTTGGTTGCGTCCTTTTTCTTTACCATTCCCATTCCATTTTTTTTCTTTTCTTTTCTTTTCCCCTTTTCTGCGAAGGCTGGATAAGGTTGCGGCTCAAATCAAGCAATCGAGGTAACAGCAGGCTGACTCGCTGCATGGATTTCGGAGGAACAGGTACAGATGCAGGTTGATGCGCACTTTGCGAGTGATATCCTACGAGGTAATGAAGTGACTGAGATGAGAGTTACGCTTGTAAGGATTATCGATGATGAATTGCCTCCGGGTGAAGATTAGGGGTAGACTACCGTTGGAGAGTGTAATGATATCAATTAGCTGTTTTTACTGTTCGTTGCGGTGTGCAGTACTGCACTCTTTTTTTTTTTTCCTTTTCGGTGCTGGCAACAGTTGCTGTAGAGGAGTGGTCTTCACAAGCTTAGTTAAATCTTCCGCGCGGTATAATAATAGTGCTACCACCGGTTTATACTGTAGAGCTATTGGGAGCGGGGGAGTAGGTTTCACCAAGCGCAATAGCTTTGCGGAGGATTGTGTCAGGTAGGGTTGGTGGGGGCTTGACGCATCTGTTCGTCCACCTTTTGATAGTTTTTGGCATACAAAGCGATCTCTACTAAAGCTCGAGGGGTCCCCTCCAGTATTTCTCAATGCCGTACTAAGTTTATCATGATGCGATTATTCTATGCGACGCATCAATGCTGTCATAAATTGGAGAAGGTGACGGACAGCCAATGTATAAAAAGATTGTTGTCAAGGAGCGGCAGGGCAGCAGGGCAGCAGGGCAAGCTATGGGTGCTGCTGGTACGGTACCGTATCGAGGGAATGAAGGTCGCCTCAACGAGGGACACGGGTACGGTACTCTTGTCTCCCCGTTCAACAATTTTTATTTATTGTGCGGAATGGATAGCTTGTGGATAGATGCCGGTAGCTGATCGACTTTGCAGGTTTAACGTTAGGCGTAGAATAGGTTCAATCAGTAGGATAATATCTGGGGGGGGGGGGGTTTTCTTTTTTGGGGGGGAGGGGTTTTTCATACGA
>Ga0307509_10005951_pt1 | contig 16678 bp, 18 predicted proteins | sample 10_EM_MG_FD_202245 | JGI IMG/M metagenome (GOLD analysis project Ga0307509, IMG submission 202245) | Populus trichocarpa ectomycorrhiza microbial communities from riparian zone in the Pacific Northwest, United States - 10_EM | ecosystem: Host-associated > Plants > Roots > Unclassified | place... | reverse complement strand
TAGCTGATGCATTGGCTGATGTGCTCAACCATCACAACATCAATCCTGGAGATCGGGCCAAGTTAATAATTTCCGCGTTCTTCACCTGGGCTCGTGACAAAGTAGTTTCAGCAGCACCCTGTGCTACTTGTGGACAGTTCTCACGTTACTTTTCAGTAACTGAGCTATTCAAATCCTTATTTTCAAATTCAATACTCCCCTCGATCATGGACAGCCCTCCCTCACTCTCCTACGCAAAGGGTACTGGACCAACATTTGGCCAGACGTTTGGACGCGCCTACATGCATTTTACGCATTTCATCAAACCCCAAGAGCAGAAGCTCCTGGCCCGGCCGTACTTGCCCTTTTTTATGGCACGTGGTGCAGCTGTGTTCAGCGCCAACTCCCAGTGTGGCGTCGACGCTGTGTACCCATATCTGTACAATGAACTAGAATTGAGCCATACAAATGTTGGCTTTATCTTGATCCAGGTCAAGAAAAATGACATCCCACTCAACTCCCAGAGTGATATTTTCAGAAACATGGACCCATTTGAGTGTGGGTTGCTCCAGGATTCAGACTGTGTAGACGGAAAATTCCCGATCCCGATCATCCGCATCGTCTTCGCACTCTGTCACGGACCATCGACGCAGTCGGGGGTGGCCCAACAACGTTATACATCACCATCGGAGGGTTCAAGTTCATGTCTCCCTGGCAAACGGGGCAAATGTGGCGAAATATCAAAATTTACGTCATACAATTTCTGGTGTTCAGGTATCGACCCAAACATCATTGAACCCGTCAAGGAAGGACCGGAGAGGTGGGGGGCGTTGGTTGAGAAAGCGGACGTATGGAAGACGGTTTACAAGGATGCACCCAACGGCAGTGGTGACACACTACGCGCACAGTATCCCGCGTGTGGGAGCCACAATGCACATTTTGATACATGGGCTATAGGTTGCCCTGGGCAGGAATAGAGCGTTGAATGTGGGCGCGCAAATCGGACTGTTGTCGCGTTGCCGAGTCACACCAGCGAACACATGCCATATTATTTCTGCTTGAACCACAAGTTTCTTACATATTTTGTAGACTTACTACCAAAAAAGAAGAAATGCACAAAGCCCAGTCCTCTACTATAGTAATCAGAGTGCTTTCCGAGTGGGTCAAAAAAGTAAATCATCTTCTAAAAGTACTGCAACTCAAAAAGTACAAAAAAAGTAAGCCAACAAACATGGTGGGTGTCGAGATAAAAATTCATGATGCGGCGTAGACCCCCGCCCGTCTCAACGCCTCTTGTCCTCTTCGATGTGCATATTGCAAGATTCGCACACCGCTCTCAAAACCACAGACCGCAAAGCAGAGGCAGTGCAGACAGAGCTATGGTGCATGCAGGAGCGTGCCACAAACATCGGCCGCCGGTCCTGGAGCACTGCGCTGGTATGCTCGGTGTGGCACTCGCGGAGACGGAACGTGCACAGGCCCAGGAACGAGCTGCTACCCTCAACGCCAGTGGCTTGCCCAGTCCGCTCTCTAGCCAGATACACAAGTGCGGCGGGGCACATATTTTTTCAGGGCACAAAGACACCCTTGTACCCGGGAAGCACTCGCGCAGCTCAGCATCCCAAGGAAGCGGCGCAAGTCAGAAGAAGCTTGAGGAGCTTGAGGGGAGGTTGGCCGCTGCGGAGAGGCTTGCCTTGCCCGGGGAGCAGGAAGCAGAGCTGGAGAATGGAGAATGCACAGATGGCCACCGCTGCGGAGTTAGAGGACCTCCGAGTCCGTACCGCGACGGCGGAGGAACTCGCCGATGTGCGCGCTGCCAATGTGTCTGAATTGGTACGGGCTCACAAGCGCACTAGCGAGCTGGAAAGCCACATGGCAGAATTCGAGCGGGGGTTCGAATCGTCGATCCGTGGCAGGGAGGATGCGGCAGACCTGGAGGCACGCATACAGACGTTGGAGTGGGAGCTGTCGGCTGCAGAGCGTACCCAGATGAAGGTGAAGGAGGCTGCAGCTTCTTGGGACGTTCAAAAGGCGTCGTGGGAGTCGGAGCGTGTGCTCTTTGGACAGGAGAAAGAGCTGTGGGCAGGGCTATCCGAGACTCTGGAGAGCGAACGTGAGCTGTGGGAGCTGGAGCGCAAGGAGCTTACTGCGGAGGCAAAGGACCAAATTGCGGACGCTGCGAATGGTCTGCACAACCTCATTCAACGCTATGACATTCCGCTTTTTTCGCGCGAGTCTGGGCTTGGTATGCTCGAGTGGTACCTAGTGAGCTTTCGTTTGGACTCTACGCGAGGTCGAGTGGCACAGAAGACGATGACGCTTGAAAATATGCGTGTGGGCATGTGGGCGTATGTGCAAGACGACAGGCGAACGCGCAGCGAAGGCACACGTGGCACTGCGGGAAAGAATGCGGGACTGGTCAGGACATGAGAAGAAAGTGAGCCAACGAGGGCTCACCGGCGGAAAGGGCGGTGGAACACAAAAAAAAAACAAGGCGCAAGGTGAACGAGGTGATGGGGGGAGGGTCCCAGAGGGATCGGCAAACGGGAAAAGCGAGCAGCGACAGGAAAAAGCGAGTGGCGACGGGGAAAAATCGAGGGGCGAAGTGGGAAAACTAACCATAAGGGAATTATGGATCGACCAATGAGTCGAGCAAGACAGAAGTTGAGAGACATGGACTACACTTGCGGACGCACACAAGACGCTTCTTGAGCTTGCTCCGTCATAGTTGGTTGACAAGGTCGTTCTACATGCCAAACACGACATAAACGCCATAATCCAGCAACGGCCGTAACCCACGACGAAATCGCGATGATGGTCACCCAAAGGGCCAAAGCAGCCCAAACAAATACAATACAAACAACACACGATCCCCCAATGTTGTAACTTGTACAGTGTACAGTACAACATGTCTTACCGCTTGTGAGCCTGGCGGTCGGAGACGTACCTTATTTTAGATTTTGGTCGGAGTTTGCGTTTTGCGCGCCATATCAATTTTACGCAGTGAAGGTGCTGCCGCTCAACCTCTTGTATGTGATAGGCCGACGTCGCTTGCAGGGGATAATTGTCCCATCTGGTTGTCGTCCTCATGTACTTGTGATCATGCTGCCAGGCTGCAGAATTTGACGTCTGCCCAAGCAATCATGAGCAGTTCTCGATTGATGCACTCAATTCACCAGTAGTCCTCTGTCTCCCTACTCACCGGTACTCACCCTCCAAGTAAAGCCATTCGCCAATTTACACAACCTCTTTTCCCGCCCTTCTGTGCCACAACCACAGCAATTCACCACAACAACGCCGATACCATGTAGCGGTAGCCCACGCAGTTTGTTCGAGCAAATCCCCATTCGTCCCCACACCGCGGCCATATAGTACAGCTTTACGGCCGTACTTGTACGGATTTCGTTATCGTACCGTCGATGGCCCAAACCTATTCTTTAATGGCCGTCCATATTTAGCCGTACAAAAACGACTGTAAACCAAAGTCTTCTGTGTGTCTTCTATTGCGTAGGACCACTTCTCATCAACGCCTTGAAAATAGAAAAGATCGTAGATCAAAGACCTTTTCTGAGTTTTGGAGCAGCGATGCTCTATCCTCGACTCATGCTACTAGTGTGTGCTGCTTTGAGAGACCCGCTGTAGTATCGCGCTCACCGTGCATGACAAGCGGTGAGGTGGGATCTACGATCGATTATGCGAGCATTGCGGGAGACGTAAGAATGACGAGGCCGGAGTTCAGTGGGCACCATGCGGCCGACGGCGACACGCGAACGATGGCGACGTGCAAGCAACAGTGGCAGTGATAATGGGTATGTAGATTTTTGATGAGTCTAGTTTGTGTGATTTTCAGTCGAAATTCATTCATTGTCAAATTTCGGCTTCTTTTTGATGCTTCATCAACTGGTCTAGTTTGTGTGATTTTCAGTCAAAATTCATCGTCTCCTTTCAGTATCCTTTCTTCGGAGAAAAGTGCTGAAATATTTCAGATGTAACATATGTGAAATTCAGTAATTTGACGTTTTAACATCTGAATTTCAGTGGCTCTAGAGTTTACAGTGGTTGTTATCCGATGTTACATCATGATGATTCTTTGCCGAACTTGTCTTAGTGGGCCATTATGCATTACTCCGTATGGCAGGTCCGAGTTCTTGCATGTTGAAGTAGATTACTTGTAGCTGCATCCTGTACGGACTGTAGGACTGGAGTCACCTTAAGTGCTCCAAGAATTAATCAAATATTATTTGACATGCATGGAGCACATGGCCGAGGTGCATCACAACTCACAGATAGCTGTGGAAAGGTGCTAACACAGACATGCTATATCAGTCTTTTGTCCCACATCACTTATTATTATGCATGTGCTATGCATTGTCATTTTCCTATACATGCTTTTAGGTATTTTATTGTGTACTTTAGCGATAAATACACTACTCTAGATTGCGGTTGCGATCGAGGCTGTGGTAGATGTCAGCGGCGCGGGACGCGTTGCTGCTGCTGGCGCTGTCGCCGTCGTTGCGCATTGAGCCGTCCTCAGTATCGATACTGTTGCCACCCAGATTAAAATGGAATGGGGAGCGAACATGTCAGCATTGTGAGAGATACGTGTGGTCATAAGAGATGCGACGCACCGAAAAGGCCAACTTGAGCTTTGGGTACCAGGTTATCGCTTCCTGCATTGTGACGTTGTTGACCTTGTGAGTGAGAATGATGCCACCCACGGTGTCGAACGTGCCGTTGTCAGGTTGTCGATGAACGTTGATGAACAACTGGTAAGATGTATCAACATCAACTACAGTGTAGTTCCCCCCCAGGAAGACACCCCAGTCGTTTGAGTCGTATTTCCATAAGATGGTTTGCAGACCCATTGCATTTGCAATTGCGCAAATGCGGCCCTACGACAAGGCAAAAGTGTTGGTATCACGACATATGATAGTTGAGGACACAGGACGCACATCGACATCACCATATGGAGGACGCCAGCAAGTTGGTGTGACACCAATGACAAGCTTGATGGATTGTATCTAAGCAAAAAAAGCAACGCTAGCATTAGCACAAGTGGCATCGGCCCTTTTCAGAGATGGATAAAGTACTTACAGAGTACCAGAGCTTGGTGAATGCATCTTCGCTTGAAAATGCGGTCACTACATGAAGACATCAGGATCGGATGCTAAGGAAATAAATACAACAACTGGGCCTAGAGGCTTACTGTAACGATGCGACCATGAGTCTGTTACGCAATAAGATCATTCAGAAGACAGCATCGTATAGGTGCTTAACGACTCACGACCACAAATTTGATGCCCGTCTGCAAGAGCCCGCTGCGCCTCAAGTGGCCAGTTCATGATGCTGCTCCCGATGAAGAACATCGTCGCCTTCTGTTCTGGCTCAAGAGATAGTCATAAAAGATATTGTGCGTGCAGTTCGGCCCGTCGTCGAATCTGTAGCCTATTGTCCTGGGCTTTGGTACGCTGGACACGTCCACCAGCATACGCAAGGTTGCCAGTGTAGTCGTTGTCGTCGCGCGCTAGCTTGCCTTTGATGCTGTTGACTGGGTTGTTGTGGTTGTTGCGGGGAATTTGCACTTGTTCTAACTTCGTGATTGGGCTTGCATCGCCATTTCTTTTCCTTGAGATTTCGGCTTGTTCCTTTGTTCAGCATTTATGGCTATTCAATCATGTAGTCGAGATGCCATCGCGAAAGGGCGAGAGAGTGCTCAATGCTCTGCCCAGAGGGCTGGCGTAAACCAAAGCCGCTGCCACGAAAGAGAGTGCGGGAATCGACATGCCACTGTACTAAGGGAGCTCAAACAGGGATGCCCAAAAGTCGTGCGTGCTACACTTTAAGATCACATGATCTGGCAATTGCCGCAACAAAATCGCGGTACACCCAAAAGTTGTGTCACGCTAGACTCTGATCACATAATCCGGCAATGGCCGCAACGAAATCGCGGAATTTTCACACCTTTAGCGCCCAAAAAATCCAGTTACCCAAAAAATCTGCTTAAACTCGTTCTCTAAAGAGAACAGGGCACGATGATGTGACATAATCCAAGAGCTTCGATAAGGGAAATGGTAACGAAGTTCCTAGCAAACAAGATCGACGCTTGGTCAGCTTGGTGGCTCGGGCCCAGCGGCGAAGATTGACAACAAGGCAAGAAAACACTTAGGCGACGGCCCGCAAAAGTGGAGAGAAGCGTGAGGGTAAGTTGAAAGATGATGCATTCACAGACAGACCACAAGCCAGTGAGTCAGTGGTGGCCCGGGCCAGTAGACTTTATACACAGAGTACTTGTAATCTACGACTGTAACTGTCCGTCCGAAACGGTAAAAGTGAAAATGGCTAAGGGGGAGAAGGATGAAACGGCGCAATAAAGGCTGAAGGAAAGAAGTTCGAGTGCACAACCAATGTCTAACATTTTTTTTCGTAGTGTCACTAGGATGCCTGTATGTCCTGGTGCATCCCTGTTGATTTCACTGGGCGTCATGCTAGCAAGGGCATCGAGAGTTGCTTCGTGTTCCTTCTCGCAGTGGCCGACTAGCTTGTCATATGCTGCATCATCAATCGAGTACGTTGCTACTTGTATGCCTTCATCTACCTCACGCCGGAGCCTGAACAACGTTGTTAGTGTAAGGCCGGTACGTGCGCTAGGCTCAGAAATGGGCAAAACCATGCTGCGCAGCCATGTATCTGAGCCGTAGCCCGCTTTCTTGATTTGTCCGTTCCCTGTATGTGCTGATGAACACGTGATCTAACCTCTCGGATCGGCCCGCCCCGATGCGTCCAAACCCAAAGTCAACATGTCGTCTCCTCCACATGCACCTCCTCTTCCTCTCACGCCGTATTCCTCGCTTTTGCCTCTTCTGTCTTTGCATTTTTCTACCCTTGTCGTCAAGAGATCGCAACTATCCCTCAAACAGTCAAGCCGCTTTCCTCGTCGCACCGCAAAATCCACTACCAAAGGACTATCGGATCACCCATATCGGATCGGCCGACATCAAGACCCGGAGTCGCCACCGCCCCACGTTGTACGCGTTTGTGCGCTGCCCTTGCTGACCGCCCCGGTCTTCTCAAATAGGAAGGGATGTTAGATGTACATAGGATTGTCAGTTTCGTTTTCGTACGCTTTCCACTTTTACTCCGTCTTAGATTCGCCTGCTCGCCACTTTCGATTTCCCTTTTTAGACACAGCTTTATCGTCGATATCCACTGCAACATTCCTCCTACTCTTTGTGTTCGTACCCGACATCGTGCACCTCGTGACCATTCAATTATTTTTCTTTTCTCCGGACACCGGTTTAAATTGCATATGACACCGCGCGGTCTGTCGCTGGCAGCATCTCAAATCGTTCGTCTCATTTTCATTTTCATTTTACTCACTTTTCGCACATAGAGTACATTGTGTCCTATCGTCTTCGCTCTTGCCTATAAATACCCCCGCGTCTGGCCCGTCAAAGGTCAGGCAATCTCTTCGCTTCGTGGTCTGCGTCCTCGTTTCCTTTGATTCCCTCGTGTCCAGCCGTCTACTGGATGGTCAGCTTGTACTTTCCTTTCCGTCTGCTTTTGTATCCTGTTTGCGACCTGCAAGATTTCCCTTGCGAGGTGATGGCCTGGGTTTCTTAGGGCGGAGTGGAAGGCGCTGATTGCCGCCTGGTTGTCTTAGTCTACTCCCAGCGCAAAGGTTGTACTGCCGTTCTTTTCTGTGCTGATGAGTTGCATTCCGAGGAGAATTCCGACCAGTTCCGCCTTGTGCATGGTGTGTTCGCTTTCGGGTCCTGACATACCATATCATAGCCTGAGTGGGCATTGCCGCTGCTCTTGACACGAGTAACGTATTGTGCTATAGAGCACGGCATACAATACCCTCAGTACTACATGTACAGTAACTTACAGTAGTACTACAGCTTACCGCTCGTGAGCCAGCGGTCGGAGACGTACCTTACCGTACTTTTAGCGCTTGCCCACATTTTGGTCGGAGTTTGCGTTTCGCGCGCCATCGATTTTACGCGGCGGCGTGAGTTGAGGGTGCTCGCGTCGTGATGGGCGCTGTCTGCTGCCCACCCTCATCCTCTCATATGTGATAGACTGATGTCGCTTGCAGGGGATAATTGTTCCATCTGGTTGTTGTGCTCACATACTCGTGATCATGCTGCCAGGCTGCAGAATTTGACGTTTGCCCAAGCAATCATGAGCAGTTCTCGATCGCACTCAATTCACCAGTAGACCTCTGTCTCCCTGCTCACCCTCCAAGTGAAGCCATTCGCCAATTTACACAACCTCTTTTCCCGCCCTTCTGTGCCACAACCACAGCAATGCACCACAACAACGCCGATACCGTGTAGCGGTGACCCACGCAGTTTGTTCGCACAAATCCCCATTCGTCCCCTCGACTCTGTGTGATCACCAAACGCCCCTTCTTTGAGGCCTCCCCAACACATGTTTGCTCCCACACTCGTCTTTCAGGTCCATCTGGGACTGGCGGTGTTGCTTGGGTGTCCACAGAGACTCCCTCTGTGCCACACCACACATGTGCCCACACATACCGATACCTACCACCATAGGTAGCCGTGTTGCTCACCAAGCCTACTGTAAGCAGATGGTATCGCCGGTCCAGTGTTGCTGCAGTCCGGTCCTGAACCTTGGCGAACCAGACCCATCCAGTCCGACATTCAGCATAGGGCCTAGACCAAACCCAAAGGTCATGTACGCGACGTCGCCTGAAAAGTGAGCACCGTAGGGAGCTACTGTGAGCACAGCACCCACTTCCGCAACTCGCCCAATCCCTAACCGGGTCACACCCTCACACTGTCCACAAGTCGCTCGTTTCTCTTTGCCCATCCCCGCATGTTGCCGGTTCGCTTCAACATCGTCGTCATCAGAGGCCACACAGGAAAAAGGATCATGCTTCACTCGGCGCAGTCTCAAGTGCAGCTGTGCCCCCCGGCGAATCCGCGCGCAGCGCACTGGGCCCACTCGGCGTGCGGCTCTCGTCTTCTTGGCTGTCCGTGTCCTTTCTCCCCCATCCCTTTCTCCGAACCTATGATCGAATTTGCTTAAAGATTCAATGAGATTTGCATGTGTGTTATGTGATTCGATTGTCATTGAAGTGTTCCATCTGTAAATTCATATTAAAGTGTGTGAAATATTCTATATCATTTAACCTCGTTATGTATTTCCAGCTGGGCATGATGCATAATGCATGATTTCTCTACTCTCCGTTCACACCCAGATGGAACTTGCATCCCAGCAAGCACTCCTTCACGGGACACCTTTAATAGCTCTCGGACGCGCAGTGTAACAGGCTTGAAGCAAATGCACACAGACGGAAATAGAATGAAAAGCTGGACTCTATATTCGCCTGCTTGGCTGAGGCCAGGCAAAGGAGGGTTATATACAGGTACACTATTTGCGAGGCGCGTATAGGGGAGAGGAAGAAAAGGAAACTTAGCGACGAAGGGTGTAGGATGTGCGGTGTCCAAAGTAGTAAATACGCTCCGCCACCTGACCTTCCCACACCAAGAGCCTACTATGATTAGGCTCAAAATTGTACTGTATGTCTCCAAATGGGTGAAAGGCCATGAAGGAGTTGAAGGAAACGAACTAAGCGACAGGCTGGCCAAAGAAGGAGCTGCCAAGGTGCTCCCGGATGAACTAGACCTAGCCGTCCCCGAAAACTTCAACGTCCAAGGGGCAAAACTAGTCTCACTCACCCAAGCAACTGCATACAAAGGCATCTGCGAAAGTAAACCCCTGCCTGACTGCCATCATCCTCAGAGAACATACGCATAGCAAGAGACGCGATAGAGAGTTACACCAGGAACGTCGAAACCGAAGCAACGATATGGATGAGCATCAGGAAAGCCCCCATTCGCCCTAAAATAAGCCAATTCCTGTTCAAAACAATCCATGACATGTACAAGTTAGGCTTATTCTGGACCTGTATCCAAGCAGTCACCGATCGAAGCATATGCACCACCTGTAACACGCTCGAATCGATGGATCACATCCTAACCCAATGTCACAGCCTCCCCACCCAACTAATCTGGCAACTCGCGAAAGAAATCTGGCCCCATGCGAACGTCCTGTGGCCAGAGATAACATTAGGCACAATCCTAGGCAGCGGATGCTTATTGAGCGCTTATCAGTGCCCCAAAACATAAACCAAGAACAAAACCAGAGAAACCCTCACCATTAAGGGGCCACCTGTCTCCTCCAAATCCTCCTCACTGAGTCCGCCTACCAAATATGGGTCCTGCGCTGTGAGAGAGTCATCCAAGAAAAACCCCACAATCAACACGAAATCCGCCAAAGATGGCTATGTGCGATAAACATGAGGCTCACTGAAGATAAAGTAACCTCAACAAACATCAAAAGAAACAAAGGGTTTACCAACCTAGTGGTGAACACCTGGGAGCATGTACTGTCCAGAGAAAGAGTTCTCCCGAATAATTGGATCAATATGCGTGAGGTTTTAGTGGGTAGTAGTCGTGATCCCAGGCCCTTGAGTCACACACTATCCTACCTGGGATGTGCGTAAACACATTTTCTCCTCACCAGTCCCATCAGTCCAGCTACAGCGAGCCATATGGGGCTGACATTCGTCTCCCGCCATATGGCATTATTTCCCATTAGATAGTTGTAACTATTTATGGAGAAATACATCGCTTTCCAAAAAAAAAAAAATTGTACTGTATGTGCCCAACACCGGCATTAATTCCTCCCCCAGTGGGCTGATTTTTATTTTCTAAGTAAAAAATGTGTGTGTGGCAGTTCCTGAGCTTTCCGCGCGACTTCCCAAATATTCCCGCGTCTCCGGCAACATCCGACGACCGACGACGCGCCGTCATCGGTCTCGCAAGCTGAGCTCGTCGTCTCTGACAGCGAGCGCGCTCGCCCCCCCGTTCCCCACTTTATGTACAATATATATATATAGTTAGAATTGTACTAATTGGTAGAAATAGAATATAAACAATTAAAACTACTGTACAACGCTGTCAGGGGCCCCTGCTGCCCAGGAGGGTGAGCACACCCCTTCCACCCAGAAACGGCGACGGCGGTCACCCCCCCAAACCCTTCTGCATGGTGCCGTGACGCATCCCCGCGCCACCTAGAACCTCCGGCGGCGCGTTGTTGCGGCCCCGCGGGCTGAATGAGTTGCCGGATGGTGTCCCGGTGCCAGCGGCTGCGGAGGCGACGGCGATGGTGTGGTGATGGTGATGGAGGTAGGGGCGGCCGCTGCGGTGTAAATGGGCGCAGGTCAGGTGGTACTGTACTGTCTGTACACTCGCACAGAATACAAAATAATAATTTTAAAATTAAAAAAAAACATTTGATAAATTGTCAGACAGTCTGCTGTTGACTGTCAGACAGTCGACAATCGGGAGCAGATGGTCAGACAGTCGACAGTCGACGGCCGACGGTCTGCTTGGGCCAGTGCAGGTCGACGCTTGCTGTGTGTCGAGTCACTGACTCAGCCGCTGTCTCATGCAACGCAACGCCATTGGGCATCATCACCACATTTTGCGGTCATGATCCCATGATATAATGCTGAGTGCCAATCAACCCATAATAATGCGCACCTATTCACACTAGTGTCGGACTGGACAGGGGCATGCACAACCTGAATAACATTCGCATACTACCTACTTCCGTGTACTGTTCATCAAAACGTAAAATAAAGATTTATTAGAGGGGAGTGAAGGGGAAGGGGATTCATGGGCAAGGTAGAACGGCTGTGGGAACATCATGACTCGGACCCGCTGCTAACGTAGATCGGCTCCTGTTCCGTGGCAAATGGACCACCCGGTGTCGTGGGGCAAGATTGGGAGGATGTGTGTGTGTGGCAGAGGCGTTTACGTGGCCGGCGCGAGGATGGCTCCGCCGAGGAAGCGCTGCGCGCATCGAAGCTTTCAACTTGGGAGGATGTGTGTGTGTGGTGCAGACGTTTACGTGGCTGGCGCGAGGATGGCTCCGCCGAGGAAGCGCTGCGCGTATCAAAGCTTTCAACTTGCGAATGGTCTATGGTTTCATGCATTTTGCCTACGACTTGGAGCTGTAGTTGCTTGCCAGCGTCCTCGATCACTTTTTGATCCCGCTGAACCCTTTCTGTTTCTGCCTCGACCTCTTGGAGTTCATCATGTAGCTCGTCGGTCTCGCGGCAAGCATCGCTCATCTCCTGTTCAAGGTGTGCCTGCTCCAGTCCCAGGGCTAGGTCACGTCCAGTACAGAAAGCTACTTTGGCCTGCTCGAATGACGTGGGGTCATCATCATGGTGCTCCATCCACTCTTTGCAGAGTTTGCATTTGTTGTTGTGCAGGACAGCGCAATGCTCCAAGCTAGATTTCCACCTTGGGTTCCGGGACTGGGTAATGCCCTTGCTGACTTGGTTCCCTTCGTCATTAGTTGACCCCTCTCGGCTACTAGTAATGGCTGGATCCATGGGTGTATGTGTTCAGGGAAATGGAGGATGGAGGCCTGGGGGTAGGAGAGGATTTTGACGTTGGGCGTTGGAGTACAGTGAGAGCACAAACAAGACGGAAAAGCGGGATTCACCTCCCACCACTTGTACCCTAACCATCAGGAGAATTCGGCATGTCAGCTAGGGGAATAGATCATGTGCGCTCAAAAATGTCCTCGAAATTACAGACAGGTGCATATGCCTGCGCCTGACAACCTTAAGCTTAAGCGACTAAAACGAGGAGCGGCATGGACAGGGGCAATCTCAGATTGACATTAATAGCAACCGAGATCCGTCCTTCCCTCCAATTGCAAGTGACGGTTCAGCGGGTTGTACCGCTCCGCTTGTCCGACCTGATCGGGCGTCGGGTAGGCGTAGCCACTATGTGGGGTCTGTAAAACTCGAACGGCACCATGCAGAGTCATTGGAGGACCAGATCATATCTCTGATCAGTCGTGTTGTGACCCGAAAAGCAAGGAGCGGAGTGAGCCTGAGATGTGCTCAATGCGAGGCGGTCAATTGGATTGAATTCACCGACTCATCACAACTCATCATCTTTCATCCTCTCTATCCATTCTACAGTATTTCCCTCAGCGACAGAGGCTTCGAAGTGCAATGGACAAGACACAAGCAACACCTCTCAGGCTGACACCTACAACGCGCCATCGCACTAGAAAACATCATATTCCGCGGATGACAGCTGCAACTAACTTCCCGCCTCAACCCAAGTGGGGGTACAGCGATGAACTGCGCACCATTCTGCACGATACCGAGTCCTGCAAGCTGTGCAAAAGGTGGCTTTGCCACTTTATCACTGAAGTTGCAGACGGGAACGATGACTTGAGGAATGCTCATCATGTCCTCGACAGTGTGGGTACCGCCCAAAAGGAGGTGGATGATGTGTGATGGAAGAGAGATGAAGCACTTCGAGACCTCGCCGCCGCGCGTTTCAAGCTTGTTCGTGCTCAAGCCGCCCTCAGAAAAGCTCAGCGGGACCGAGATATGAGGAAGGACACCAACAAGGAATTACGGGGTGATTCTATGTCTTGTGATTCGACTATTGAAGCTTGAAGCTTGAAGGCCACATACCGCAGTGTCCCATCTGGTGCGTCTAGCTCTGGTCTCCCAACCCATAGCCCATTCACCCACATGATAGAATTGAGAATATGTTGGAGGACCGACTGACGGCGTTTATCATGAGGTCTCCGCAGCAGCAACGTTGGCTTGCGGTTCAAGCCAACGACCCGAAGTAGCAATTTTCTTACTCTTTCTAGACGTTTAGTTTGTCCACCCAACGCTTTAGGCGTTCAGAATACATGCTCTTTATATTTCCTACTTTCTCGTAGCTACAGCCTCAGTCTTTTCTCTCGGACTGAGGCAAGTACCCTTTTGTCTTCTTACATATATACCAGCGTAGCTAATCTGTATTCAGAACCGCGCTCACGCGCTGCAGGTTAGTTTACAGAATATTAGTATTTTCTCTTGGAATGAGAACCGCGCTCACACCCCGCAGCTTCGCTCACTTTGAACAGATTATGAGACCTGCGTCTCTGACGCACTGAATTGAAGCACACAAATCGAAGTCTCTTTCTGATCGTCCACTCTCGCTGTACCTCTACCTCTTTACACCATGAGCCAAACAACTAGGAACACCGGGAACACCGCACCGCAACCTTCAGGCTCCAACACGACTGTGACAGCACAGCCGCAAGGCTCTACTCCCTCGGGCAGAAACACTCCTACGGATAACACCCCTCCTACAGCGGGCACTGGCAACACACCGGTCAGACCATATATCCCCAGCAAATTCGAACTACCCATACTCGACGACGATGGCAGTAACTACAAACTCTGGCCCAGAGCCGTCACACTCGCGCTACGAAACCATGAACTCTGGCATATAGTCAACGGCACTGAGACATCTTCCGATGCGACCACTGACGCAGCGGCCCATGATGATTGGTGTCTCAAAGGCCAAGACACCCAACTTACGATTATCTTGGCACTCAAGAAGGTCGGACAACAATGCGTCTATCCTGCCCAAACAGTGAAAGACACGCTCAAGGCCAGGTACTCTGACGGCGGTGATAGGAGGAGAGCCTTCCTCCTGGAGCAAGTCCTCAAGGCAACATTCACAGACACTGAGCCCTTAAAGCCGCAGCTAGACAGAGTCATCTGCGTCAACCATCAACTCGAGGCCGCCAAAGTCGACAACGGCTCATTACATCGCGCTCCACCTCCCTGACTCATATTCCATGCTCCGGACGGTCCTCGTCAGTTCCGATTCGAACAATATGACCACCGAGTGGGTCGTCGCCGAAGAACACCACCGCATTACGAAGTTCGGAGGCAACGCGACCGCCTTTTTCGCCAAGGCAAGAAAGAACAGATCACAGCAGTCCAACGGCAAATCCGACCCCAACCGAAGCTATGACCCCAGCAAAAAAATGCTCCTATAGCGAATGGAAGGGCTACGACGCATCGGAATGCCGGAAGAAACAAAGGGAGGAGAGGGACCAAAAACAGTACGTCCAACACCTCTGGGACGACCAACTCCGCAGGACCCTCTGGATTGACGACCTCTGGATCGACGACAGCAAAGGCCAACGTCGCAATTGTGGAAGACGACCTCATCACCCTCATTGGCCCCAAGGAGGATACACGCATAACTGGCGCCTTCATGGCGATAGCTCAAAACGACGGTATCAGGCTCCTCGAGCCCTCATCACACGACAGATACATCGACCTCACCATCAACGAGGACATCGATGAAGACACCCTCTTCGTCGACACTGACTGCGCTTCCATTGTGACAGCGTAGGCTCGCGTAGAGCCCATCGACCTCACAACGGAAACCCAACCAGAAGTCGCTCTTGGCCACATCTCGTCAGATGTATGCGACCCAACGCCAACTCAATCACACAGACACCTCGAACGGCAAGTGTCCGAGCTCACTCAGCTCCTCAAGGCTTTCCTAGGTCAAGCCGTTACCCAAAGCGTGCAACACACCGACGACCTCCACTCAGGCTCCCAGCGTGGAAAGGGCGACATCGCCAGCGAGCTACACAGCACATTCAGCAGCATCGCTGCTCGCTCCGCACGCCAACGCAGGCACAGACGGTAATGAACGACCACCTTCTGCGTCTCAAAAAAATCTTCTTACACGATCCTCGTTGTGGTGACGACGACCTCAATGAAGTTGTGAGCGCATGCTCGTAATTTCACTGATGTCGTTGTCACCAACGACGGTGGTGCCCACTGCCGCACATTGAGTCCAGACCTTTATGTTGGAGATTCACACCGTCCGCGTGGTATGGCACAGATATCACATGCAAGCAGACAACCTCGCGTTTCCTTGTGATTCTTGACATTGTCCTCACTTAGACAATTCCTTACTATATTGGTACTCTTACTCCGTACTTTGGCACCTGGAATCCATAAACAATGGTAGTATATAGTCTGTACTCTCACTGCACACAGTAATATGAAGCCCTTCATCACGCTCCCGCGCGTCCCTCGCTTCACTCGGTTGGGCCCTCAGATTTGTCAGTGTCGCTTCCCCCGTCTTCCACTTCCAACACTTTATTCGTGGATATCGTGTACTCGTCCTCCAAACTCCCCACTTCCAGGCAAACTCTCATAATGGCAAGCCCGGCCCGATCGAGCCGAGAACGCAGAAGAAACAAGCAACTACGACCGCTCAAGTTTACGCCGTTCCAGGACTGCGAAGGAATAGGCTTTTATGTTCAGAAGAGTAAATTCATTTTTTGTTTTACTGGGGCTCCTGAACCACACGCACGCGCAGCAACATTTTCATTGTGTCCGACACCACCACTGCACTGTGCCCCCTTTTCGATAATAGGGTCTTTCAAACATGCCATTAATCGCATCATTATTTGTCCGATTAATTTGATCATTAAGTCGTTTTTCGCGCGAAAATTGGATTGATGGATGAAATAATGAGAAAATTAATGAACAATTAATGGTCAACTTTGAAACCCCCCGCGAAAATGCAATAAATGGCTTGGGGACCTGTTGGCATGCTGTCGGCACCTCCATCATGTTTACATCTCCGACCATTGCACCGAGTTTAGGGCCGGATGTTGTATGCACTTGCGTGAAAATACAATAAAAGCAGTGCCCAGCCTGCAATGCTTATCTCATTTGCAATCCTTGTTGCTTGTCTTGCAGTCTCACTTCTGTTGAACAAAGGGGGATCACACAAGGAAAAGTTTAAGGGCTACA
>Ga0307509_10005950_pt1 | contig 16679 bp, 24 predicted proteins | sample 10_EM_MG_FD_202245 | JGI IMG/M metagenome (GOLD analysis project Ga0307509, IMG submission 202245) | Populus trichocarpa ectomycorrhiza microbial communities from riparian zone in the Pacific Northwest, United States - 10_EM | ecosystem: Host-associated > Plants > Roots > Unclassified | place... | reverse complement strand
GCGGCCAAGTGGAGTGAGAGGAATACGACGATGACGTCGTTCGGTTGCTTCGAGCTGCTGCGTCGGGAATCAGCACGGGTCAAGGCTTGGACGGCTGCGAGAACAGAGATACCCCTGCACGACGACTCCGTCGACAGAGAGGGAGGAAAACGTGGAGTGGGAACTTTCATCACGACGGTCGTACCGCCTTTCAAGCCCGTCACCGCAAGGCTGATCATGAGGGGACACTGGCCACGGTCTAATGGTATTGCAATCTACCAACTGTAATCGTACAAGACTAATATTGTATTCGCATCACAATTGACCCCGCATGGCCCTGTCTAGACTCTGGGCGAAGTACCGGATGTTGTGCCGGTTCAGGCCCGCTATCGATATTCGCCCATTCAATGGCATGTACACGTGCGCTCGTTCTGTCAACCCTGCCGCCTGGCCCTCACTAATTCCCGTGAACCTAGGACGAGATCAATAAATGAGCTGTCGTCTGGGGTACCCACCCCGACAAGGCGTGGAGGGTACGACAAGGACATTACGGCTTACCCGAACATCCCAATCTGGTCCACAATGTGTTCCCAGCTGCCGGGGGTCTTCAATTCTTCAGTCAGCAGCCGATAGAGCTCCGCTCTCATTTCAATTATCCTCTCAGCCATCCCCTTCACGTCCTTCTTCCATTCGGCGAAGAGCTCGGGATCCTTGAGGATCAACGAAACCTGTCACAATCCCATTGCTTAGGGTCACATCACACATTAGGCGCCATATTGACTGACCAATCGTGCACCATGCGCAGGAGGCGTGCTAATCTGACTTCTGATCATCCCCGAAAGTTTTCTCCACACCCTAAACGCACAATCCGATGTCGAGCAAACCACGTGCAACGCGCCGACACGCTCTGCGTACAATCCTGCGTTCTTTGAGAAACTCTTTGGTCGACTCTTGTAAGCGACCTCCACTCGGCGAAACGGCGGACGTCATGACCCACCTGACACACAAGCATGGGGATCCCACGACGGACAAACTCTCGGACCGACCAGGCATCTTTATCCAAATCACCGCTGGCGAATCCTTGATACGCACAGTCGAAGAAGGCGAAATGACCTTTCTCAACCATAACGTCGGCGATTGCGTTCCACTGGTCTCGGGTCGGATCCACCCCTGTGGGGTTATGGGCGCAAGCGTGGAGAACCATGACCGACCCGTTGGGAGCGTTACGAAACGCCGCGAGAAGACGACCAAAGTCCAATCTGTTCGTAATGGGGTTGTAATATGGGTAGGTTTCCATTCCGAGTCCCACTCCCTTGAAAATTGCATGGTGGTTTACTGTGACCCACGTAGGAGGCGAAGCAATGAACATGTGTTGGGGTGAAAGAGGGTCGCGAAACACTTACTCCACGTAGGGTCGCTGACGTACATTTTCCGGTCTCCATTGAACTGATAATACTGGTGGGTAAAGAGGGCCCCGTAGTAGTTTGCTCCTGTGCCAGAGATGGTCTGCACAGTGGCAACTCTATTCTGGATGAGGGCGGGAGAGTCTTCGCCGAAAAGAAGCACGGCGGCCGCCCTCGTAAACTCCGGATGGCCCGACATAGGAAGGTACTCATAATTTTGGAGTGGATCATTCACCAATCGAATGACGGCCTATTGAAAGGGGGCGATCCACACATGTGCGCGTATCAGAACGGGGAGCACATCCGGTAATGAATTCGCCTGCCTTGCGCACCGCGGGTAATACCCACGGCTTTGCATCCTCGCCTCGGTATGCACCGACGCTGAGATCGATCTTCTGGGGGAAGGCGTCGCTGTCGCAGCGGTCCTTCAAGGCGAATATGCCATCTGGGGGCTCGAGCGCGACGCCCTGCCACAACTCTGATTGGCGTGCTTAGCTCGCGCACCCCAATCTTAAGGGCATGCTTCGCCTACCTCGTTGTGGGGCGATGGTGGCTGACGTTGACGGCAGGTGGTCTACGATCTGTTGGAGGCGAGCGGTAGTGACAGCCATGGCAGGAGTAGGATGCGTAGGAGGCGCAGGAGGGAGAGAATGGTGACCCAGCAGAGCACGGAGGAATTTTATACTGTTTGCACGGCTATACCGCGTTCCCACGACAAATCCAGCAGTAATCATTCATGACCCGCCATCATTCCAGCTAAAACTGGATCGACCGAATGTTTTCCTCACCCAGGTGGTCATTCTCGCGCCGCACTCTCGTCGGACACTGCGAAGAGCTACGACGATGCCCGAGGCTTCCAGAAGGAGACCTTCCGGCGTACGTGCACCTTCGTAATTCGCAGAGGAGAGGACCGGTCGCAAAGAACGTAATGTCGCTAAGCCCGACAAGGTTTCCTTCCGTGAAGATGCGAAAAACTCGGAGGGAATCAAACACTGTACCTGTGGCTTTCCTCGGTCCTACGCAGCCTTGGACCGCCGGTCGCTTCTCTGCCTTCATGCTGGTGGTGACCGGGGGCCAGTTGCTGGTGGCACCGTTCAGAGTGTCCGCCCAGCCTTCTTCCCACACTTGCTCATCTTTCCCTACCACAGTTACGTAATAACGGTTGACATCCATTTTGCTCACTATATACGAGGACCGGGCATGGTGAAAAGTTTCAAGCCCTAGTTTCCTTTTCCGTCCGGATAAACTCTTTGATGTAAAGCACGAGACCCTCAACCTCTTCTTCGGTGATGGGGTTGTAGATCGAAGCACGAATTCCTGTGGATACAATCAAACCGAGCCCGACAACGTTTATCAACAGCCTCACCTCCGATGGATCTATTTCCGAGGATAAGCGGACTATCGTCAGCGTTTCGGAACAAAAAAAACGAAGAGTAAAAGATTGCGAACCTGTGACCTTTGAGGGAAACCATTCCTCGTTGACCCGCCCCGTCAATGAATCTCTGCTCCCCCTCCTTCGAAACCAGCCCATCCCCACCCAAAACCTCAAACACGACATTCATCCAACTCTCCGACCCCTCCTGAACCTTCCTCCTCAACACACCCGCCTCTTCCCCCTCCTTCACAATCCCATACAACTTCTCCTTCTTCCTCCTATTCACTTGCTCATACTGCACCAGCCCCCCTTCCTTCTCGATATACTTCACCACCAACCCAGCGACGTAAATCGCAAACACCGATGGTGTATTGTACACGCTGTTGTTGTCCGCGATTGTCTTGTACACAAACGTCAAGGGGATAGGAGGTGCGCCGAGCTTCCCGGCCGCATCGGCGTCAACGAGGCAATCCTGACGGACGATTACAATCGTTAGCCCCGCAGGACCGAGGTTCTTCTGGGCTCCGGCGAAGATCACCGCGTGGTCCGCTAGCCGCGGGATTGGGCGAGACATGAAGGAGGAAGAGTAATCTGCGACCAGTGGGAGAAGAGGCTGATGCCCGCCACCTTCCTCGTTGTCGGAATCAGGAGGGAAGAGCAGTCCGAATGGGAAGGACTGTGGAGACTTGAGATCATCGGAGAACTGGACTCCATCCACCGTCTCGTTTTCGCAGTAGTAGATCAACGCTGGTGGAGGAGGACGAGCACGTAGATGAACGAGGGAAGCGGTGGTGTATGGAGAGAATTGGTATTCGGCGTGAGATGGGATGTTGTCGAACGATTTCCCGTCCTTGGAGAAGGTCCTCGCATCGACCACAACCTTGACAGTTCCCCCAACACCTTTTGGCCCAGCACAGAGCCGTTTTGCCTCATCCATAGCCTTTTTGCTCCAACTTCCAGTCACCACATACTCCAGCCTCCGCTCATCATCACCAAGTTCGGGGTGCAACAATCTATGCCTCGCGAGCAGGTTGTACACGACAGCCGAGAACTGACCCGTTCCACCACCTTGCGTAAATATGATCTTGTGGGTGGGAGGCACGTCCAGCTGCTTGCGAATTCGAGCTTCGAGGTCGGCAAGGAATCCGGTGAACTCTTTGGATCGATGAGAGATCTCCAAGATCCCAATTCCGGTGTTTTGGAAGTTGAGCAGGTTTGTGGATGCTTCCTGGAGGACAGACAGGGGGAGGGCAGACGGCCCAGCACCAAAGTTAACTGCCCGCTTGCCAGACATGAACGAAGGATGGTGGGGGAGCGGAGAATTCTATTAGTGTCAGGTGACCATGAAGGTTCTCTGAATCTCTCCAGGTTTCTTGTCACGCCGGACTGCGGAGAGTAACAAGATCATCGAGTCCCCTACCTTACAAAGTATTGAGCGGGTCACACACTCCGCCATCTCCACAAGGTGTCTCAAAAGGTATATTCGGAGCGCACAAAAACTGGTTGCAAAACAATCGGAGAAGTATCGAGGAGCAGAACCACAACTGGGGTGCAGGGAGAAACAAACGTATGGACGTCGTGGACAAAATCAACGGGCGAAGATACACGAATCGGAGCAAGGGATTAACGAGATTCGTTACACAGGATGGTGAGAACGGGAGATAAGGTAAAGCAGGCAGGACGACCGATTACGACGGGAGGTGTGGGGAGAGACGATAAAGACGTTGCTTTCGTGAACGGAAAAGGGGGATAATGCATGGGGTCGTAAATCGACGAGCAAAGATGAGGTGATAATATGACCGAATAAATCATGGCAGATGCGGGGCAAAATGCACAGAGGACATGTCTGAGGAGATAATGCAGAAACGACAAAGATCGAAATTGTTCAGAGCGGGGCAGGGAGTAGTCCATGGAACTGAATCGCAGACGGGGGCTCGATCTCTCGGGACGGCGTCCGCGGGTCGCGGGAAGCGTATTCCGATGAGGGGAAAGGGATAGGTGAATGGGACGCTGGGGACGAAGGTGTAGAAGGAAACGGTACCGAACGTAATGAAGTCTTTCGGCGACGAATGGGTCCGGGCGGCGGCGGGCGTGCGTCGATGGGGAGCTGAGATAAGTCCGCAACATCCCAAGGATTCGGTTGGGGAGCTGGGGTGTCGAGGATTGAAATCCAAGGTAAACTGTCAAAGACACTGGGGCCGCGCGGGTTTAGCCCGAGTGGGCAATCCTTTCGACGAGGTCGACGAGAAGATCGGGAGTTAGTGGGTGGGCCTCGCTTTCTGGAAATGTTACAAGAACATGATTTGGGGACCTGCAACCCAGCAAGCGGTAAGTGCATGCCCGAGTAATGTGATGTCGGGACACGAACGGAATGCGTTGGAGGGTTCGTTGTTTTACAATCGGAAAATGGTGATAAGAGCACAGGTGTTGTCTATCCGCTGTCGTCAGACTATTGAATCATCATTTGCTGAAATGCGTGCGCACCTTTACGTGAGAAAACTTGAGGGAGGAGGTGCGAGGCCTCTGGGGTGTCGTTGGGAAGGGCATGACCGGAGAGTGGCAAAAAGCGTGTAGAGTGGGAAGATAAGTGGCTGTGGCGAAGATCTTACGCGCTCGACGTGGAACGTGGCCCAAATATGCAAGGTGGAGGCGCGGGGATGTTAGATGAGAGAGAAACCAGGAGTGATATGTGTGTGTTTAATTGGGTGCGGGCATTGTCCAGCTAAGCTGGGAAACAATAGGGCGACCAAGGTCAGAGCGACGGGACAAAGGTGCGAAGAGAAGTGCCAGGGTGGTATTTAAGCTGATCGTGAGCGCGGAAACTGATACGCGACCCAGGAGGAAAGGGCGAGGATGGGAGTGGGGGACAAAGGAGCAAAGGGAAAACGGGGGGGATTTCTAAATCCGACATTTCCGGTTCCCACACACGAGGTTACTGACCGTCGCCACGTGATGAACGCTTAGCCACAATTCCAAACGTAGCCCAACTGGGAAGGTCGCGCCCGAGGAATGACTAGAAACCTGTGATTGGGCGTCAGTGAGCGAGGCCAAATCAGGGAGGGACGTTGACTCGCCGTATTTGTTACCCGCCTCTTTGCGGTTTCGACGACCCTGGGCGATTTTGTCCTCGTAAGCCTCTCGGTTTTGATACGCCTCGGTCAGGAGGGTGGCGAGCTGTCCCCTCGACCTCGCCCTGCCGCTCAATGCAGCGCCTTTGATATTCATCCTCGGTGCGGCAGTTTGATCCTGCGCCTGCGTGAGCGCCTTCCGTTCTTCCTTCACCTGGATTTCCTCCCGAGCTTTGGCCATCTCTTCCATCGCGTCAACGCCCCTCGTGCTTTCCTCATCCAGATCCTCGAAACCCTTGATCTTGCCCTTCTCCAGATCGCGCACGTACTTGTCATAATCGGCCTGCCATTTCCGGTAGAATTTCTGGTAATATTCCGTGTCGTACGCGGCCCATGTTCCGGATGGAAGACGGTAGTAGCCAGGGTATTCGTCCTGTGGTGTCGGCTCCGGAGGTATGAACTCTTCAATCTTTGGCGCCGATGAGATTGATGGAAGTGACGTCGGCAACGTCTTGCTTTGTTGGGGCGATGGCCTCGATGTCGATTGTCCTACACGAAAACAGCGTTGAATGCACGATGATATATCGACGTGTAGCAACCGTCGTACCCAGGGAAAAGAAATCAACGGCAGGAGAAGGTGAGACACGCGGGCGCGACGGTCCCGCCACAGAATCTTCAGTTGATACATTGGCCTTCCCCCTCGTTACTGAGTTCGGGGTGAATAGATTCGGTTTCGCGACTGTCGACGTGTTCGGGTCATCGTTAGCTGACCGACGCGCTGGGCCAAATGAAAGGGCCGGCGCATTCCCTCCACCGAGAACACGTTCCGGTTTGGGGGGCTGCGCAGGTGCCACCTGCTTCGGCGCGGGTAGCATAGACAGAAGACTTGATACACCAGCACCTTTCCCATCTCTACGAGCCTTCTTTGTCGGTGGTTGATCCTGTCCGTCCTCTACATCGTCCCCCTCGTTTGACTTCGGGAGGTCGATCACAATCTTCTTTGGTCGTTTGGCCTGTTTTGGTGGGGGCAGGGAAATCCCAGGTTTCGGAGTAGCCGTCGGCTTCGTAGGCACAGGCTTAGCCGTCGTAGTAGTCGTAGTCTCAGCGTCAGAGTCGTTGTCGCTTCCGCTTCCGTATCCTTCGACACCAAGCATGACGGTGGTGGACTTAGATCAATCGGTCTGCTGACGTCGCGCGTCTCACTTCACGCGTCGTACACGAGGTTGACCTTTGGCCACAACTCGAACAAAATAATGGCGGCCTTCCAGACACCGACCCCAACCTCAAGAAGGAGCAGCAGGCTTGGTTCGCGTCCGCCAGGCTACTCGCCACCAGTCGTTCAACCCCGCCGCCAAAGACAACCCGCGATTCCGAACTCTGGGCAGCCCAGCCGACTTCCTACCTCTCGTCTCACCACTCCTGCACGAAACACTGCCCTGAATCGTATCCCCGATGACATGTCACTCTATTCCGACGGTGTGGCCGGAATGGATGTGGACGACGAAGCCACCAGCTTGATCTTTGAACGCGCCATTCGGACCGAAACCGTTTTCGCAAAGTCCCAGCAGCTTGCCGTGTCGTTCTACTCGAACCTTCCAGTAGAGGTCAAACAAATACTCAAAAACTCAGGCAAGTCCCTGTTTCAGCCCCCATACAGTGTGATCTTGACGTTTCGACCACTGTTCCTCCTACAGACTTTTACCGAGATTCGTACAGTGGAGATGTTGACCCATTGACTGGGTTCGCCCTTGTGGCCTCAGCACAGACCTGTTTCGTATGGAATCACGCCCAGGTACGTCCCCTTTCTCCCACATGTATTCACTGGCCCTTGACGGAGCTGACGAGGAATCAAGGCCCTTTCAGGCACCCCGACGTGTTACATCTTCGCTTGTCCACCTTCGCACTTAGCACCATTCCACATCCTGATACCAACTGGTCCAAATCGAGAACCTGGCTTAATTCTCGCTTCCATTCACGGCGAACTCCGGTTATGGGGTAGCATCGGAATTGGACTGGCTGGCGGCGAGCACTACACGACCACCGAGCTACCATTACAAGGCGACGATGGTGAACTTCTGACGACACTCACGCGTATCGATGTGCGTCATCTCCTTGATCAGCATTTGACCGTCATGAGATTGACATGCATGACTAGAGCCAAACCTTCGTGGCATCAACCTCCTTTGGGAGACTATTCCGACTCAGTCTGGGCTCTACAGGGGGAAAGTACCACCTGACCTCTCATCCGTTCTCTCGACCCCAGTCTTCCTTGTCTCTCACCCGTATCTTCCCCCTGTGGTCTTCGAACCCTCAGACGGAAAGGGGATACATCAACTCTGTCACGCTCGGCAACGCCACTTCCACTGGTCGCGAGATTTTGGTTGCGGTGGACACCCGGGTTCAAATTTGGAGTCTGAGGTTTGAGGGGTACGAAGAGCTGGTCTCTGAGGAAGATCTTGGTGAAAGTATCCGCGAAGCCATACGAGACTTCACCCCAACGACTTCTCGGAGGGGTTCTGGAGTGGAGTTGGACGTGGAGCTCTTGGACATTGTACTGGAGAGCTCGTCAAAGGTCGTTTTACTCGTTTCCTACGCTGGAGTGGACGACGATAACAGCATGATGATGGTGTCCAACAACCCCAGGAGGATATATGCGCTCGTCAGCTTCTCGCGCACCCTGAACGCCTTCGCCGCTGAGGATGCGATTGTTGTCCCATACCAATCCGTCAGTGCGCTCCTTAGACGTGTACTCTCGGCCACTAATACACTCCCATTCAGACTTCGAGTTCTGGTGCACCTATGCATCCCCGTATCCAGTCTCTTCGCGACGGCGCGCTGGTTGCGATCCAGTTTGGTGACGCCATCGCCCTATGTGCCCGAGGTTCGCCGCAGTTATGTGTCGGGGGTGTTTATCTAGTCGGCTAACATGACATAGCCACGGAGTACATGGACCGCCTTGAACTCCGCAACTCTACAGACAGGACACTCGGTCTGGGTGTGCTGCCGTCCGCAGGTGGAGAGTTACTCGTCCTTACCGCCGCGACGATGATGAAGGTGTACGTCGATATGGATCAGATCGCGAAATTCGATCGAGAGTAGGCCTTCAATCACTTTGTCGATGAGATACGTTCTGAAGGCCTGCAAACTAGGACTGGGCGTGCGACGTTGATCAAGTCAATCATGACCCAGGCCATCTTGTACGGCTCGAATATCGACGTAGGTCGACCGCACACCTCTCCCTTCCTGCGACTGAGGAATCCTCATTGTAGAATCCCCTGAATTTTAGCTTCCCTCCCGAGGTTGACGGGAACAGTTTGATGACCGGTGCAGAACAGCTCAGCAAGGCCATACTGGAGTCAGGTAGCGCGTCGGATTTGAAGTCAATTCACATGCTCATAGTCCACCATTAGATTCTGAGATCATTCGTCCAAACCATGACCTCACTGCCCATATGATGGGGAGAAAGGACAAATTGAACTTTTTGATCAAGTTCATCAATGATAATGCCGCGCTATCAAAGGTATCAATGGTCGGGTTAGATTGAATATTTCTCGCGGCTGAGACATTCATAGATGTCCCAAGCCACTCGTCAGCGACTCTCTACGGATGCAGAGAAACTACACGCCGCTCACCAAGTCTGGTTGAGACATAACGAGTTCCTCTCGTAAGCCCTTCCTCCTGCTGCTCGTACACCAGTCACAGCCTTGCTGACCAAGCTCCACAGCAGCGGGAACAGGCGGAGTATCCTGACAGAAGCGGTTTACGCTTACATGAAGGATACTGGAGAAGGTCACCACGATGATTATATGAGAGCCTTCTTCCGCCTGAGGGTTCATGACATTGGGGAGCTCACGTCCTGGATATTGCCCATCCTGAACAGAGTCAGAGCCGAAGCCCCCAGTTTACCAGCCCTGGGGCCTACATTGGCAGAAACCAATAGAATTGTTCTGGTCCGCCGACCTCCGCTTTTGTCTAATCTCCCGTACTAACTGCCGGTTGGTGTTAGACGATTTTATCATCCGCAACTGAGCACAGGAAGTACAACCTTAGTTTATATGGGGTCGAACTCCCAGTGCACGACCCGTGGACGGCGCAGACGCGCACGATCAATCAAGTGGTTGAGCTGTTCGAACTTACTACCGCCGTTGTCCATGCCCACAAGACCGGCGGATCGGTCGATGCTGTGATTGAGGGGATGATCAAGATGCAAATGGCGGAGTTGGCCTCAGTGCTGTTCAAGTGTTGTTATGATCGACTTGAGTGGCTTAAAAGGTGCGGGGAAAGTGATCATGCTCAGAATATGAGTACCAATGACCACGCATTAGCCCCCGTGCTTCCGGCGACGACGCCGCAGAACGTGAAAAGGTCGTGTTGGGCGAACGGTTCGACCTACTCCGACTAGAAGTCCTGGAGGCACTCCGCAAACACGACCACACACAGCACGCATTCCAACTTGCAGAAGATTACCTCGATTTCAGGAACCTCGCTTTGTTGTGCCACACCGAAACGGTGTACCCGCCCGAGATCAATCCGAGCTCGGCTAGGATCCAGGCCTATATCGATAAGTTCAAGGAGGCGTTCACGACAGAACTTTATCAGTGGTACATCGAACACGGTAAGTTTATGTGAATGTCGCGGCCCCTTGGGTTAAGGGCTGACGTGGAAACTAGGGGAGCTTAGGACCATGTTCGCACAGGATGTGGCTTATAGCGAATACGTTGACACGTTCTTTGCGGGTAATTCCCACCCCAACATCTCTTGGATCAACGACGTAGGGAAGCACCGGTACGGTGCGGCTGCAAATGCGCTCTTCAGCGAGAGCAGGCGCGCTGGTGACTTGGAAATCAAGCATGTACGTCTCGCACGGGACCGCAGTGGATGACGTCGTACTCAAACGCGGCCTGTCTTCTAGTTGATGCTAAGCATTGGCAAGTTGAGCCAGCTCGCCCAGATGCAGAACCAGGATGTGCCAACGGAAAAGTCTGCACTCGATGGTAACCTTTCCCCTCCCCTCTGCAGGTGGGACGTTTCTGATGAAGATCGTAGCCTTTGACGATGGTCTGGACACTGTCGCTGTCCAGGAAGATCTCGTACAGCAGTTCAAGACCGTGAAACCCCCAACAAGGGCGAAACAATCCTTCGAAACCCAGGTCGAGAGCATCCTGAAGGTCAAGGCGACCAGACTGGCTAACCGCCCTGCCCACTCTTATGTACGATTTCCATTTCTCACACCCCTTTCACCCTTCAACTGATTGGCGACGGTTACTCAGATCTTCAAACAACTGCTTCGCCAGTTGTTACAAGGCAAAGCCCTGTCCGATGAAGACCTGGTGGACTTGCTTTCACTAAAGGACAACGACGAAACTCTGGACGATTTCTATGCCGCGTTGCAGATACTGGCGAAAGCCAAGGGCCTCCCTGAGTCTCGCCAACTCCACGCTTTCAGGAGCGTTTGGCGAAGAATATACTTACATGACGAGTGCGTTCCTGGTTCCTTGCACTCCGCAGCGTGACTTTTAGATTGACCACTTCCTTTAGCTGGGACTCAATCCGACGCACAATGGACGTGACTGATGACGAACTCACGGCGAAGTATCAAAACACCGCGCTCTACGCAACTCTTGCATGTGGGCCGAAATACGTTCTTGAGCCAAGCCGTGCTTTGGCGACCCCTTCGATTACGGATATCGCGTCGAAGTGGCCCGGGCTGCCCTCAGATCAGGTCGAAGCTGTGGAGAGGGATTTCACGATGGAGAGCACGACACTCGAGGGTCTTGCGTTGGAGCATGATTACAAGAGGGTAAAAGAGCTCGTTGCTCAGGATGCTGAGAACTCTTAGTTGGTGCCCGTAGATTATCTTGTCCGTTCCCTGATACCTATCGGTTGTTTCACTGGCGATATACAACTCAACGCCAACTGCCTGTGCAACCTATTAGCCGTAAATGAGAACTTCGTTCCGAGGTTCGTACCTTCACCGTAACCCTACCCTCGAAAGGAACTTTGCCCACTGTGTCCGAGCGTCGAGTACGACGATGTCCAAGGCCCGCCGTCTCCATGTTTCGTTGTAGGTCGCCAGCCGCGGACCCTCCTGGACCAGCCAATCCCGGTAAAAGTTCGAGAGAACGAATTCTTTGTCTTGGGCTGTCGCGTTCTCCGGTAACGCGTCCAGCGCCGCCGCTTTGGCAGCCTCGAACCGGTAGTTATTCTATACCGATGAAAGTGAGAAGCTCGGTCAGATCAAGACTGTCCGGATTGTGGTTACATTTATCCAGAACGCATGGTCAAATACGTCCAACTGAGTCTTCTGCAGGTTTACTTTGTAATCCTGAGCACCCTCGGCTTGGGTGAACTCCTTGAGCGAATACGGGTGTTGGACCTTATCCCCGTAGGAGGTGGATGATGATGGGTCCTCTTGGTGGTATACAGCGGGGCGAATGTGGGATATGGGATCCGGAGGTCCCACTAGATGCTTCACGCACGCGGTCGAGTGGAATAACCGACGACGGGCGGTCGCCCGGAGCGCAATGGTGGCCGTCAGAAACATCTTAAATTTGAATCCGCCGATCAACGTCCCGCGAAAGTAAAGGCCCTCCACAATACATGGCGTGTTCTAAGGTGGCAAATATAATACGTATCTAAACTAGTGGTGGTGCGCCTCTCCCTCGATTTTCGACTTAGGCGCGACCACACCAGCGACGACCCAAGATCCAAAGAGGAGACCAATCAATGTCCATCCCCCACCGGTGGCAGCGGAATCGGTCCTGGGCGCATCCTGGCTCTCGAAGTTGGCCGACGGAACCTTGACAGTAGTGGGGAGACCCGACTCAGTAAATAGGTCGTACAAAAACCCTTCCGCCTTGAACAAGGAGGCCTCTGGTGAGATGTCGGAGGAGGTGCTTTCTGGTTCATGGTAGAGATTGTGGGAAGGACCACCGCGAATGTGAGTAGTAGCTCCGGCGACTACAATGATCTTGGGATCATTCGATTCCGCGGGTTCTGGCTGCTCTTCTGCCTTGACCTTTGATGAATCCCAGAAGTCAGGGACGAAAGGCTGGGATCGGGTCAGTCGCCGGGGCTCGCATGCGGTGTGGCAAGATTCCACGTACAATGGGGGCGCTCTCAATTACTGGCCGGGGCGTCAGGTCTGGCAAGACCGTTGCCAGGTAGTTGGTGCGAGCGTTGGGCGGAGGGGGAGGGATGTTTGGGAGGCCGGGAATGTCCGCGGGCTGCGAAGTGGATGATACCTTTCGGATTTGTACTGGTGGAGAGGCCAAGGCATCACGCTGCTGGTGTTCGTCGTATTCGGAGAGTCGACCAATAAGGGTGGCTTTGTTCCCAGACCTGTATCTTTGTTTGAGCGATTACGGCGGGGAGATAAAAATTTGGAAATTCACGAAGTCAGTCCGCGTTTTTTGAGTTCCTTCCTAAGGTCGGCTGCTGTCTCGTTGTCCCAACTCTTGGAGAGGAGAACAGTAGAGACAAACGACCGAGCGTTGGGGTTCACGGCCCTGAACAAGGGTCTGGCAGCTGGCCGGAGGGTAGGCAACATTCCCAGCACGACGTGAAGTGAAGCCGGAGGATAGAGGATGTGCAGACACGTGACGTTCCATCATCGACATTGAGCGCGATCGTTGGCTCGGAAGTTCCAGGTTTGCCTGCCACAATCACACAGGCGAGAGGATACTCAAGTGCAAAGCTGTTGTATATCTGGGCGCATCTGGTTTACACAGACCACCCCCGCCATCTCTCGGAGGAAACAATATACGTTGCCCATTTGGCCAGGGAAACCTTGAGTTAAAAAATGGTTTTTATCCGGGCCCACGGCAGCATCAAACGAGGCCCGAGGATCCGAAGTCTTGCCCAGGCGTAATCTGGGGGGCCTTTTCGCACATACGTACTCACACCGTGGTAGATTCCAACCTGACAAAGAAAGCACGACCAGAACCTCCGAGGTACGAAACGCGTTCATTTCGGATTTGTGGACCGGATTACATCGTTTTATGCGCCAAACGGAAGGCTTGTTCCGAATTCGAAACCCGTCTCTCTCCGCCCTCATCGACGTCATCTCCCAACGGCCAGACGACGGCTGACACGGTGCCAGCGCTGTTTCTGTGAGTTGCTAGAGGGTTCTCGAACAATAGCGAATGGCAGGGAATGGTGGAGGATCAAGGGAAAGAAAAAAAGATTCGTTTCGGAATGCGCATCATCATACGCCTCGTGTCTGCCTCGGGGCATCCAGTTATCAGTCGGAAAGTTTTCATCCGAAGGACTCATATCCCTCTAATGCTTGTTCGCCTGCTCTCTCTCTAATCCTATCGATTCTTTATTCTCCCCCTCCCCCACCGTCCACAACCGCTCATGCTACTCTCACCAACGTACGCCTGCCTCGTCTCTGATTTCCCCTTAAAGATTAGACACTGACGGCCATCGATATCCCGCTCCAGCAACTCCAACGCCAGCTTACCCGGAGGTCGATCCTTCTGGGGGAAATGGGGTGGCGGCGGCCATACTCCCAAGTCTCCCAAGGATGCAGTCATTGGCCATGAACCCCAGATGACTATCGCAAGAACTCGGTTGCTGACCCTCTGCTACGGCGACATGGAGACCATCCGAATGGTATACACCCTCGCCACAAACTTGATCTTACCTCACGAGCGACTGACCGTTGAGCTTTCTAGCTACCTACCACTTACATCGTGGGTTCTTTCCGGCCAATATCTTATCAGGTTTCTCACTTCCGGATCGTAGGAACTCGATGCCTTGGCCCGCGACTGGACGAAACCGCCCCCGGATGCCCTCTTCACTATGCGTGTACCGGTCGAATATGCGTCTTTGCATGCAGCGGTATGCGAATCATTCGTCGCCACATTCTGGATACTGACTCTGCACAGCGTTTGGTTTCGGGGCCGTACATCTATGTTCGTAACCGCCTAATTTGCCACATGGACATTCGACTTAGTTCTTTCACAGCTTACGAGCGAAGATTCCTACCAAATCGCCACTATGGGCGTTCAGGGTTTACGAGTCGAGATCGTCAGTGATGGGCCACCCCCCGAGGAAGAACCAGAGTACGTTTTACCCCCAGTCCCCGATTCGATACTCGGCTAACAAAACCTTAGAGCTCCACCGTACGTTTACACCACTGCACCTCAAACTGAACTCAGACCGACAGCCTTCTCCCTGTAGCCCCCCTCCTGTTCTCGAAATGCCCGCGACCTTCAACCTAGAACTGACCCCAGGCCAACATGTTGCCCTGGACACCATTGTGTCTTCCGACGAACTCGATATGGCCCGTATGGAAGATGGGACCACTGTCGACGGTATCTTCTGGGGTAAACTCCAGATCATCCATGACGGGGACGACCACTCCCTGGAGTTTACCGGCACCCGGATGCCCAACGAACCTGCTGCCAAAGACTTGATTGTTGATACAAAAGCCATCAGCAAACTGGCTTCCGTCGTTAAACCCCCCACAGCCAAATGTCACCTGAGCATCATCCCACCCGCTCAGCAGTATTGTGATGTTGTGCTGACAACGTCGCCGTATTGGACGTTTGGAATGACATGGCCACCTGCGGAGGTTGTGGAAGAGAACAAGGTCAAGTATTTCTTGAGGGTCAATCCGGGTGGTGGAATGGAACACTTCCAAACCGGAATCGTGACCACTTCGCTGTATTACGAAGCTTCGTGAGTCCAAGCAGACCATAATTCTTGGTTTCAAGCACTTACTCGGTTACGGCGCAGGCCTGACGCAAGTATGCTCAATCCACAAGAGTTCATAGCACCACGAAACAGCTTTGCGATGCCGATGCGGGACTTTTTGATGCACATCATCACCGTCCTCGACCAGCTCGGTCTCTCAATACAAGCGCGAACAAATTTTATCAAGTCAGTGTTCTGGTTCATCCCATTCTCTCCCGGAGGAGTCTAACCTATCTCTGTAGCCACAACATGTCCGCATTCAGTGCGTATACCAACATCGCCTACCGATTCCTCGCCCCTGCAAAAATATCTTCCGCGATCGACATTTCAGTGACCGCAGACCAATGCGTGTTCACGCGACTGTTCTTCCTTTTCCGTAGCGTTTCGGAGGATGAGATGGGCGATTTCGTTACTTCAGGAGAGAAGGAGGCCAATCAATATAATTGGCGAGAAGTCACTGGGTGGTCCGAGTTCTCCAAAGATTTGTCCCATTTCAGGGTGTTGGAATTGTCTACCATGGAGCTCTGAGGAACATTCTCTGGGGGCCAACGGCCTGAAAGGTTTTGTGTTTGGTTTCTTTCCTGCTTGATCTCTTTCCGTTACCCGATCTATAACTAGAAACACATTTAACGTCGCTACTCCCGTCCCAGCCCACGACCGATGTATCGTCCTAACCGTCTGTGACCTATCCCTCTCTTCCTGTTTCGTTTTCTCTCTTCGGATGTTGTAGTACCTCCCATATTGTTTTGATAGCCTCCCATACCTTGTTACACTGCATATCCAAATTTCTTTTGACAGGCGCAACCAAGGTGGGGACATGTGTTTGTGCGTGGATGTATTATTTTACCCTGCCCAAGTCACTAGGATACGACATAGAAAAACACTAGCCCGGGGCCACACAGACGGCAGGCCATGAGTAAGACAGCAATGCGAAGACGGACGTGAGCGGGCTCCTTTCCTTCCTTATGAATTCTGCTATCTCGTGGATTGTGTGTGCTTCCGAACGACGTCATTGGGAAACGTCGAAAACCCCAATAGCACGAGGCATCCTAAAGGACGTAACGGAACTCTCGGTTCTGGAGGTCCGTGAGGTCTTGGAAAGCCTAAAAAAAGTGATCGAAAACAGCATCAGGTCACCAGTATGAAAAGGAT
>Ga0307509_10005949_pt1 | contig 16681 bp, 24 predicted proteins | sample 10_EM_MG_FD_202245 | JGI IMG/M metagenome (GOLD analysis project Ga0307509, IMG submission 202245) | Populus trichocarpa ectomycorrhiza microbial communities from riparian zone in the Pacific Northwest, United States - 10_EM | ecosystem: Host-associated > Plants > Roots > Unclassified | place... | reverse complement strand
ACCCTCGAGCATCTGTCGTTCTCTCTGCTTTCAAATTTCGCGAGCTGCCGTTGGTTATCCGCGGCGCTCTCAACCGTCAATCCAGCGAATTCGCCACGGTTGAGCACCATCACGATCTACCTCTATCGTCACGTCCCTCCTGCACGTGTCGTTTCTGAGACCACATTAGGCGACGCTGCAATGAAAGACCTTCGGGACGTCGGGACCGAGGTGAAGAGGATTAGGGATAAAAGTGGGGGAAGGGTCAGATTTGAGGTCGTGATCCCCCTTTCGTGGGTTATGAAACCTGTTCAGATAGCGTGGCCGGGCGCGTCGGACTATTGTTCGTTCAGGGTAGAATATTAAGTGTGTACCCGCAAAACTTCGTGCTTATCCTCCTAATGGATAAGACCGATACGCGTCCATCGAGTTCGTTGCCCCCCGAAATATAATATCTTAATGACGAGATACTCGCACTTTCAACGCCATTCAGAACGACCTGATAGAAATTATGAAGCCGGATGAGGGGAACCGGAAACTGGGTGGTGGCCCAGCGCTCAGCGCTTGTCGGATCGGGACGATCGGCCCGTGGCTTTGTCGGCGCCCGGAAATCACCGGCATCTGAGCTGAGTTCCGAGCCAGCTCAGATCACCACTCCTTGGAACTCCTGTCGTCTCGGACAGGACTCGGAAGTGCGGAGGTTAATCCCACTCATCGGCTCCGTCATCCGGGCGGAGATGGTGTTCTCGTATCATCCTTCCAGGCTATCCAGATGGATTGCGCAATCGAAGTCGTAGAGCCTGGAGATGTTGTAGGTATCCGCGTGCTCTGCTTCTCCCTCCCGGCCGCACGGCGACGATTCAGAACAACCAACTTCCAATCCGACGGTCGGGTCACGGCCAAAAAACTCTGCACATGCAGCGAGTCCCCCCCCTCAGTCCCTTCCCTCTCCGTCCGAGTTATCGACTAATTGCGGACAGATCATGGACAACACGAAATCAGCTCAGGCCGACACACCGCACCCGGTAAAGCCCAGGAAGAGCTGGACCGCGTACCTCCGGTCAGCCTCCGACCTTAGTTCCACTCTTGATCCCGAGACTCTAATCCTAGCTGCAGGGACACATGGGACAAGCCCCCGGAGGAACGGAAGTTTTTCCATCGACTCGACGCGTGTCTCTTGCCTTACCCATTCCTGTCTTACCTCACCAGGTGAGCTCGTTGATCACTTCTCCGTAACCCGTACACCGTCGGCCTGACGCTTCTCTCCCCCTTTTTTCTCAGGAACCTAGACCAGCAAAATATCACGGTGCGCATAAATGCCTTCCCTGCTCCCCGGCGCTCGGCTCAACCCCTTACCAGAACGCCCTACGTGTCTGGCATGAAAGAGGAGCAGGTCCCTCCTGTGTGGTCCCTCGATTAGTCTTGACCTGGTTCCTTCCAGTCTCGGTTTACATGGCAACCAATTAAACTACATCGTCGTCGCCTGGACTTGCGGATGCGTTCTTGGCCAAAGACCCTCAAAGTCCGTAGAGTATTTCAAGGGTTTGCCCCCGTTTCTTCGCTTACAGACTTTTCTAGCCTTCTCATCAACAGGATCCGACCGTCAGTGTGGATACCCGCCATGGAACTGATCTGGGGCACGCTTACAATGATTCTCGCCACTTCGAACGGATTCAAGAGTCTGGTCGCAATCCGCTTCTTCATCGGTCTGGCCGAGGCTCCTCTATACCCCGCCATTCAGTATGTGATCGGCAGCTGGTACAGACCAGGTGAATTAGCTAAACGAGCTGGTTTATTCCAGGTGTGCTCCGTCTTCAGAAGTCAAGTTCTGGGGCTCCCTTACCGTTTCTCAGACAAACCGGCCCCATACTTTCGGGCTTCTTGCAGACGGTGTGTTGCCATGATATCCAGTTGTGGAGAATCATGTTCATCTGAATCCTCCGGCAGGGTGCATATAATGGCCTCAATGGTGTTCATGATCTCCCTGGGTGGAAGTGTAAGCAATGTTGCTACCAGTACCCCGATCCGTCACCAACTACTTCCTCTCCTGATAGGGCTTTTTATCTTGGACGGTGTAATCACCCTTCCCATTGCTCTCCTGGGCCTTTTCGTCATGCCCGGTATGCTTGCTATACCCTCTACACCGAACGCCATATCGAAATCGGCGCGAAGCGGATGGAAGAGGAAGACGGCCCCCAGCCAAGTTCACCAAGAAGAAGGTCCTCGGGTGCTTCACCACGTGACACATTTGGTTCTTGGCACCTTGTAACTCCTCATTCTCATCTATTCCCATCCGAATGGCTCCGACTGATCCTACGCCTATTCCGTAGCGTGGATCCTCGTATGTCGCGAACGTTGCGCGTGGTGTCAACATGGGCTAATCCGCAGATCGACAGTTAACCAATGGAAATGGTCCAACAGCGTCGATGATCTTTTGGTTCAAGTCCTTCAATACTCCCGGGCATCGGGTCTACAGCGTGGGCCAAATCAACACATACCCGCTTGGCACCCAAGCTGTGCAGATTATCACGAGTGGGCCCTCACCGTCTGACATTTCACATTTAACGGGGATTGAATGCGCGCACATCAGCTATTGGATACTATGGGTGCTGGTCTGACGCTCTAGGGATGAGATGGCCCCCAATAGTGCTCGCAGGGGTGAGTAGCTGCGGAAGCGATATCCTAGTGCTCACGCAACAGAAGACTGCGAACATCGTAGTTTCCGTCGTCCTTGCTGCGGCAACACCATTGTACGAGAACGTTACTCGGAGGTGGGTATTCTACTACCTTGTACGTTAACTGGTATCCCGAACCTTTGGCCATGCCTGACTATGCGTAGACCGGAGCGCTCTCTGGCCTGATTATGGCACGGGTGAATGAGTTGACGGGAAACGATAACGAGAGTGAGTATTCATCAGGTTGTCGTGATTACCATTGAGATCATCCAGAGCGAGCGTTCATTATCCCAAGTTGCAACACGTTCGGCCACGGGTTCCTTGTATGGTGCAGTCTTCTCGAAATGGAAGGTTTTGTGTCTGACCCAGTTATGAAATTCACCAGGCATGGCTTCCAATGTGGGTGACGAACGAAAACGGACCGGCTGATCGCTTAAAGTAACGATGGTTCTTCTGTAACCTAAGTCTGATCTTCGCCCAAGTGGAACAGCCACGGTAAGCGCTCGAGTTTCGTCGGTTTTGGAGCCCTGCTGACCTAGGTTGGATCACAGGGTGTTCAAGGGTAATGTTGCGACGGCGGGGATATCGTTTGTGATGAGTAGGTTTCCGCCTCCACGTTCCGGTCTCGGGTACATATGACGTCTGTGACATGACAGTATGCTTTGCTATGGCGACGCTTTATCTCCAAAAGCGAGATGAGCGGAGAGGTGGAAACCGCCTTGCTGGGACGGATGGTGACCCCGCCGCCGGTGGCGAGGACGGGACGAGTAAGGTTGTATTGGCGAGTGGGAGCCTGGAGGGGAAAGATATGATCGGGATGGATATTGAAGAGGTTTCAGTCCCACAGACTGTACAACCGGGCGGGTATGCGCCGCCATCCAGTGGCCACCGGTCAGCCTAGCTATGCCTCTAAATATCGTAGCGCGATTTACCCTTTCCGTGACTAACCAAAACATCTTGTAGTTTCTCACTTCCCACTCCCAACCAGGCCCTCTCTGAAAGCCGACCCCCGCAACGCGAGGACGACGACGTGAGTGTGAGGGGCTGCAGCCTGCCGTCCGTGCAATTTCGTGGGTTTCTATCTGCATATCGTAACCCAAAGAAGGTCAAGATCACTGCAAGGGCAACGTCTCCACCGTTGGCCAGCTGGGTGCAATCCGGTGCGGTCGCAGCCTTACGTGAGACAAGTTCCGTCTTTCCCACGGTGGCATGTTCCAGTTGGGCATCACACTTGTTCCTAACTTACTGTGAGACCTTTCATTTACGCCACGTTTGCGGGACTGGGCGAATAACACTTATTAACCCCGCACATTTCGCGCGACGCGGGTCGCTAGCACGGTACCGGGGTGCACGGCGGATCGGGGGAGGTTCACACAGCTTGATCGACTTGAGTAAGTATTTGAATTACGTACGATTTTGGACTGAATCCGCAGAAGACTGACGTCGGAAAGACCTTGAATATTGATCGACAGTCTTCATCAGGCTTCGTCGTCAGGCCCATCCGATATATGACAAGCGATGGGGGAGAAACGGCTAGGACCTGCCACCCTCTTTCCCTCCCCCCTGCGCCCGCACAGCCTACGCTTGAGTCGCGATTAATTGCCGCTTCATGAGCTTAGAACGCCGCTGAACGCACCTTTTCTCTCTACCACTCCGACGGCCTCCCCCCACACTCGTTCGACCCCACTCTCCTTTCGAACTTTCCCCTTCCTTTTTGAGCTCCTTTACCGTTCGTTCTTCTAAAGAAGTGTATACCGTTTTTTTCTGGTCTTTGGTTTCGCTTTTGACCTCTCTTTTTCTCCCCCCCCCCGCGGAACCTCGAATATGCGCGGACTCCGGTTGCGTCGTGCAAAACATTCCTCAAACGGCAACTCTAACTCTAACTCGGGAGGTTCCAATAACGGCGGTGGACCGCTCCCTGATTTACCCGTCTCGCTTCCTTCCATTCCTCTCATCAATGCCCTCGGTGTTCCGAAGAATACACCTCTTCCCGGGAACGATAACCCGGCGGTCACACCCCCACCGCAACAGGATACTCCACAGCCTACCCCAACTCCTAACGCGGGAAATGGCAATGGGAACGGGAACGGGAACGGGAACGGGAACGGGAACGGGAACGGGAACGGGAATGGAAATGGGGACGGGACCGGTGGCAACAGAGTTGATAACACGGCGCCCCCTGCGAATGGCAACACCAACACCCAAAATCCTAATCCCAACGTCTCTCCTGACTCATCTACCCCTACTCCCAACCCAGGCTCCCCGAACCCCGACTCATCAAATCTCTCCGGCCCATCCCCCACCGGGGGGTCTCCACCCACCCAGTCTAGCGGAGGACCCCAGAACGGTCCTGTACAGCTCTCCGGACCCAACACTCTGAACCCCGACCTCGGCGATCCTTCTGGTGGTCCAAGCGGCCTGGGAGGGGTGGTTTTCACCACGATCTCTGGTGTAAGAACGGAAGTCACCGGCACTCCCCATCCAGGCGACGGAGTTACGAACTCTGGGGGTGGGCCCAAGGGTGGAGGTGGTGGAGGTGGAGGTGGTGACGGATCCAGCGGTGGGGCGAACTCTTCCGGTGGCCGGGGCGCTGGTCCTGGGGTTGTTGCCGCCATCATTATCGGAGCTGTCGTCGCGCTGGCGCTACTGGTGTTCTTCTTGCGCAAGCGAGCCAAGAAACAACGAGCAGCTCAACGCATGCAATGGTTGTCCAGGGGCGAGAACGGTTCACGCAACACAGTGAGGAGCAGTTTTGGTGATCTCCGAGCTAGCAGTTTCGGTTACCGTTCCGAAGACGGCCACGACGACCTCGACAACAACGAATACTCTGGTCCATTCTCCGACACGTTGGCTGTATCGCACTCCGGCCTCCCTCCTGCCGTTTCCCCCACTCTCCAGATGACGCAGGTCACCTATACGGATATTGCCCCCCTCCCCACGGCCTTGCACTCGACCGGAAGGAGGAGCAGTCGTAACTCCCTGTTCAGCATTGGATCAGCGGGGAGCGGTGGGACCGATAGCAGTGACGGTCAATGGTCGCGGATGATTTGTCCCGATGTGCGATGGAGCGAAAGTGGCGAGTCACACCCAAGCGATCAATCTTCCCTCTCCCCTCCCACCTCCATCCTGACTTCCGCTCCATCTCGATCGTGGTCGTTCCCAAAACCTCCCACCTCCCGATCCGAATCTCTTGCTCGCAACGACGAGAGCAGAGGGTTCTTGAACGTCGATCCATTTGCCGATCCTGTTTCGCAACTACCCCCTGCAGGTTTCTCGCTGGTGGAAATGGTGACGACGGCGTTTGAACCGAAGGCTGCGGATGAGTTGGCGGTCGAGATTGGAGATGTGGTGTCTGTGTTGAGCGTGTTTGACGATGGATGGGGAAAGGTGAAGGTGTTGAGAAGGAATGGAATTGCCGAAAGCGTTGAAGGGTTGGAGGGCCTTGTCCCGATGGATTGCTTGTGTCCAAAGGGGAATGACGGCCCACTCTTTGTGGATGCAAATTCGCATTATACCCTGAAAGTCAATGCATGACGTTGGTATGTTTTTAATCGTTTCCTGTTGATATATCGTTTGCTTACCCCTGGACAGATACATTCGACGAGATCGAAATCCGTCGTGTTGTACACCCTTATTTTGTACATAGACCTTTACCTTCTAACTGCTGCGCAGTGTACGGACTCCACCCTCCCGTGCACTTCTCACCCTGGACATGTACGTAGAGCGTTTCATTGGTTCGATTTGTTGTGGTCATATTCGAGTCCGCTGCGTATTGCCTTCGTTTTTTCACCAACCGTGTACATATTAGAATGGGCGAAAGTCCACTCGCTGCTGAGCAAATATTTACGCCGGAGAAGATTGACCAGGCACGCGACCACTAGAGCATGGAGTAGATGTGCCAAGTGTGGGAAAGTTTTGTGATGGAATCATCCGAAGGCTTTGGCCCTGCTCCGGCCTGTCAAGGATGTGCGGGCTCCATCCTCTCGTGCGCTTTACCCATGGTTTACACCGGTCACATTCCTACTGGGTTTCGTTGGCCTAATTTGTTGTGGTCACCGTTCGAGCTCCCTGCTACGTACGATCTTAGTTTGTTTTCTAGTCTCGTACACATTCGCGTTTACTCAACGCTGGCGTACCACAGGAGAGCCGGATTGGCGCAAGTGATAGGGAGGGGCTTTTAAGGGAGAATCAGCTGGCGAGGGTTCCTGGAGGGTAAGCATGGTGTTCCGGTGAGGCGCGCCCGGAGAGCAAGGAGATGAAACTACGAGTGAAGATCAGAAGGAAGGATTACGAGTAGAGAGCGAGCAGTATTACTCCAGTGGACACACTGGGAGTAGAAGGGAACAGGCGTACGATCCCTTTGACTGGATCTGGTGGTCGCGACGAGATCTCCCTTAGAGGGATTTGCCTCACAACCCCAGGGTGGCTTTACTTGCGAAAGGATAACGTACATGGGGCAGTGGTAACAGCGGACGTCTGCGGCGTCTGATGTGGGGAGTTGTAAAATGAGGGCTCCTACGGTCAGCACAGTAGACAGGCCCTCCGCAACGGTGTGGAAGTCCCACTGTTCGGCCCCCTGGGTGTCTTCACGGCGGTTCCAACTATTCTCCGCGACAGGCCTCCCCTTGTTCCAAACGAAGCGGCTCGGGCGCTGCATCCGAGTACTACCGCGAACATGGTAGGACTAACGTAGGGTAGGGACTGGGTCTCAACCGTTGTCGGATCCGGACCAGGCTCCGAGAGAAGGTACGGCGCCCGGACGGAGGGACCTGCGTGTATGCAGCAGTTAGTTTGTTCGGGTCGAGTTCCAACGTTGTCCGGATGTCGATGAAGTGCGAACCAACAGCAGAGGAAAGACCGGCCGAAGGTGTGGGTGTGTGGTTTAACGGTCGCCGTCAAATGACCCCTCACGATTATCGTTGAGACCTTCACACTTCGTCGTGGAGGGGCTGGAAGGACCCCCTTACAGTAGGGCCGTGTGGTTACCACGATTGTGCATCAGGAACGATTTGAATGATGCCAAATGTGGACAGGACCCCAGCCACCTTCCCTGCCCGTACACGTACACGATAATCGTTCCAGGAAAAGCGTTGCGCATTGCGCTTGTGTGGTTTCCAATCTGAGACTTGTCTGGGACAGATCGGAAAGGTCCGACGTCCTCACTGAGTCACTCAATGCGTAGTTTTTATTGGGATCGCTCTACTCGGATCCCGGTCATCCAGCTCCCTTCCGTACACCAACCGCGAAGAACAAACCCCTGGCCAAGCTCCCGTTCGTGCGTGTTTTGTATGTAGTATTCATTCACCCCGAATCACCGCCTCATTCTTTCGCGTTTGCTGTATTTGGTTTCCTCATTGACCAACGCGCGTCCTCGGCCGCCTTTCTATCGATTAGGTCGAGAACATCTACGAGGACAAGACGACCTCGTTTGACAGTCCCTTCTGGACAACGCCCGCGCTGATGTGCTGTATCCTCGTGTCTCAGAATGCGGTATAACTATGGCTCGGTCATTACCACACAACTAGGACTACCCAAACGAATCCTCCGGCGTCACGTAATCCATCCCGATCCACGCTGCACACTGCTCATTACAACAAACCCACGAGCCCACATTGGTGTGTGCCTCCGTGAGGCGGAGCCCAACGTGTTTTCTAGGTTACGGGACTGAGATGCGCTCGTTCGGGTCCAGAACTCGTGGTTCCCAGCCTGCCGTGCTCGCTTCGTTGCGCTTGCAACCACGAGCCCTTTCCACCTTCGGTATGGCTCCGAACGCGTTTTGGGGTGCCTCGACGCCGATGTCAAGCACAGGGAGATGATTTATGGATCGGTCTTATTCGGTGATATCTCTGGAAAGGCGCCAATGCCGGAAAATCGGTACGGCCATGACGATCCGGATTCATTTTCTCTGGGGATATGAGCGTCAATGACGACTCCTTTGCAAATCCAGGCGCTCTGTCCCACGCTCTGCGACATTGTGACCTCCCCGCTCGTTAATTGATGCTAATTGCAACTATCGCTGCTCGCCTCTGTTTCATAAGACAGCTGAATTGCGACACCTGCTCGGCGGCTTAGGCAGATGCCGAATTCCTTCAGGATTACACGCGTCAAGCCAAAAATCGAGTCGTGCAACGATTGGTCGATACGTATCGCTTGGTCGGCGGCCGAACAGTCTGACGGTGCGACGAGGGTTAGGCGATGACGTAAGAAGTCCCAATCCAGTTCTCTCTCCAGGAGCAATTCACCAAACTTTTGAATCGCGACCAACAGGTCCACGTTTACCGAGGAGAAAGCTCCGACAGGAAACCTGTCGGCTTAGGCCCAGGCCAAGTCTACCCGAACGATGTGGATATCTACCAAAGCTCCAATCAGGGGACGCGATTTGACAGTTGGCTCGTCACCTGTGCCGACCTTTTTGGGAATGGGGTCTGCTTTCCGAAATCCCCTCTCGGCCAGGTACCTCTAACTCGCGGCCGAGCACGGTTGGGTCTTTCGGTGAACTGACCCCGGGGATCTAGTGCGTATGGACCCATTGGTGTGCCTTCCAAACCGGAAAACAGCACACCTCCAATAGCCGCGCCACCGCACTTCAGAGTTCAAATCGGTATCAACCCAAGGAAGCGGACGATGGCGGAGGGAAAGGAAATCGGAGTGAAAGCAGAGCTGGATCAGGTGCTTTCATACCTCCTCTCCCCCCGTCAAGTGGATGTAACAGTTGTGTGCCTTCGCTCGCCGGTGTCATCTCGAAAGAACCAGTGGTGTACGAGGCAGACGTTATACCGACCCAAGTTAGTAACAGCCCCGGCATCCTGTCCCGGTGTGTTCTCCTCCCTTCTCCTCTTCTCTTCCGTTCCCTTCGCTGCTTACCAAAGAGCGGTCCGTATCGATCTCGCTCAGATCTAATTCCAGCAGCAGCTTACTCCCAAATGACCACCCTGTTCCCAGCCCAGACAATTGAGGATGTCCGATAATATTTCATGCTCGCCACACCAACAACCCGCCGCGAATTGCCGTGTACATGATTAGCAGGTCCCGAACAGCGAAAAGCACATTCGGGATTTTTTTCGATACCTCCAATGGAACTAACTTAAAGTGTTCTTTATCTCCCTTCCCTTTCTGGTAAAGGTGGCTTTATTTCATCGGAGACGACTTACGGAGCCCCTCCTGATCCGACGCCATCTGAAACCCCTGGAATGCAAGCGACGAGAATGCAAATATAAGGCCAGCGCAGACAACGGGAAGGCCCAACAATCCCCAGTGTTTCAAGTCCGTGCCCCAGTCTGGAACGTCAGCAATTTTGCTCCCAATATCACCCACCGTTATCCGCTATTATGAGTTCATTCCTGCGCCTCCTCGCTCATCTCTGTCGGCTTTCCCACTCTCACAACGCCCCCCCTCCAAGAAACGAACAAAATGAAGGGGGCGAGGTACATTTGTGCCTCGCCGAGGCACTCGTCCAGCTCGAGGCGCTCCCATCGGAGATTGACCCCTCACCCACGGTCAACCCTGGTACACCGCCCGAGAATCTTGTTGACGCTATCCGTTGCCTACAGCCGTTCCTACCGGCCGGTTGCGAGCTGCTGGGACAGGGTGACTTGAAGATCGCTGAGTCACGCCCCATCGACGCCGGCAGCTTTGTGGACGTCTGGGCTGGGAAGAGGAATGATGGCACTGCGGTCGTAATCAAATCTCCTAGGTGCCATTCCTCATCGAGCTGCCTACCCGCCTACTTGGTGAGTCGCTAGTGCGACCTGACAACTGTACGTCTCGCTTACCGAAAGTTATTTGCAGAGGTTGTACCAGGAAGCGTTGACATGCAGCCGCCTCAACGATAATGGCAAGGCCTTCGTGTCGTTCGTTGGCGTTTATGCTACCCGGGAGCACCCATTCGCCCTCGTTTTCACGTTCATGGATCATTCGAACCTCAGAGGGTATCTAAGGAACAACCAGGATGTCGGGCGGCTGGAGCTTGTGCGTTTCCATTTCTTTGCATCTGCCATCTCCCAATGTCTCATCTCCTCGACGTCAGCTATTGGACATCGCTCGCGGTCTGAAGTATATGCATGGCCTTGGTATGGTCCATGGGAATCTCAAGATTGTAAACCTTATCCTCGCACACCGACTTCGATCACACACTCACGCTCTTTTAGACTAATGTTCTTGTGGGTGGCGATGGACGTGCCCGCATCGCAGGTCTAGGGATGGCCTTTGTTCCGCCTGCTATCCCGGCATCCGGCACAGGACGATCGTTCCGCATCGCAGCCATCGAATTGATCGGCGCTCGGCGATGCGGCTTCAGTGACGCCACGGCTACAGTGGCCAGCGACGTGTACGCATTTGCCATCCTGGCTTGTGAGGTGAGGGTGAAGTTAACAGCCCCCCTTGATACATCACTGAATGGGATTGGGTTCGTGGATAGGTCTTCACTGGGAAACCTCCATTCTCCGACGAGAGTGTTATCGCAGGCGCCTATTCGATGTTGAATGGGCGCAGGCCGGCTCGGCCCGACCACCGTGAACTCTCTGATCGCATGTGGAAAACGATTGCAAGTTGTTGGAAGAGCGACCCTGCCAAACGAAAGACGATGGATGAAGTTGTTACCATCCTTGAGGCAGAATTAAACGCCCCGAAAGTCCGAACGACACGTGTTATCATCCCCTCTATTTAATTTGTTATTATTCCTCTTTCTACAATCCGCGAACGCTTCGCGCGCGTGTTATATATTTGGCCCTAGATGTCAACCCGTACGTACTTTTTGGTGGTTTGCCCTACAGATTCGGAATAGATGGATTACCGGGGAGGATCTTCGCTCCTGTTTCGCTGAGATGAAAGGGGAGACCAAAAAATCACATCTTCCATCCGGTCGTGATCGGGATCCGATCGAGCATGTCGGATCCTCCCTTCCACTCGGCACCGCGTGTTTGGTGTGACTGACCACGCGTATGCCTCAAGGACGCCGGCGTCAGCGCGACGGTATCCGACAGAAACGGCTTTGCGTCATTGCCTGTACTTGGTTCCCATTCTCCGCTGAACCCTAGATGATGTCGATTGGGACACGTCACACCCTTGGCCAACTTGCCGAATTTCTGGCACGAATCGACCTAGACGCGCGGAGCGGCTCCTATGGGTTGCAGGCTCAGCGGTTCTTGGGGTGTTTCCAGGCGCATTTCGGAATCCTCACTGTCCTGATCCAGTCAAACCCGGACGCCCTCCACAACGCAATCAAGGGTTCTTACAGGTTATCTGATAAGAACTTCGGTGTGAACACCACGTGGTTGCCGTCGATGAACCCCCTGACCTCGAGTGGCATACGGGAGTGGGGCTCGGGGAGAGTGTTAAAGTGCTCGTGATGGTCGGGAGTGGTCGTCGGTTCTCTTCCCGCTTCGGATTTGGTGGGCTCAGGTAGTGGAGCGGCTGGAATTTATCAACCGAATGGATTTCTAGAGATTCACAAGTACGAGTATTCATTGATAAAAATGAAATTAAGCAACCGCCGATCCCATTTCAACGACCAGGACACTGAAGGATCTGCGAGGGATGAATAAAAATGAGTCAACTTTACTCCGCAGGAATGAAAACCTTACATTAAGCTTGTCCAGCACAGCTTTAAACCCCGAGTCCCAAACCACAGTCAAATTTTCCGCTCCCTCGAATTCACGTTCAATTCGGGTGACCTCGGCTGCGACCCATCGGAGATCGTCTCCTGCGCCTTCAATCGCAGTTTCGACGGATTGGTAGGCAGAAGACTGCCAGACGAAGTTGAGTTGGATAGCAGACAGGTGTGTAGATGTGGCGGGTTTGAGTGTTGAAAGGGCCATAGGGATCAAGAGTAGGCCCCCGCCCATCCAATCAACCCTAAAGCTAAAGTCCACTTCTTGAAGGTTTGGGAAGTTGGAAAAGTCGAACGACCGGTCAAGAACTTCGCCGTCATCTACATCGGGGGATGACGTCAGCGTCGATATTCATGCGCTAGAGCCAAGGAGACCAGGAGAAGGGGTGAGACAAACCTTCAAGTTGGAATGTGACCGTTTGCGACAACTTCACGAGGGTCTCGCGACACGCTTCTACGAGCCTCACAGCCGAGGGAAGGAACTTGCGCGTAGAGCGAATCTGCGCCTCGGTAAAGTGTAACCCGGTTGGGACTTCCAATAACATGTTAACGGCGTCTTCGTGGGCGTATCCCCCGCAGAGTTTCAACCGCTCGGCAAATCCCCCCTTCAGGGCTGCTCCAATCCCCACCAACGACTTCACGTCCACCGGGACGGGGAACCCCGATAACGACAAATTGCTCAAATTCGGCAGCTGCGCCAGAATATCCCGGATCTGCACGAGAGTGACCACGTTCGTATTGACGGTCAAGGAGGTTACAGACAACGGTAGCCCCCAAACCAAAGGGATCTGCAGCGGGGGTGATCCCCAATACCCCATCAAAGACAGACTCTGCATGTTCGTAAACGATGGAGTGTATTCGAAAATCTTCTCAGGAACACGGTTGTGCCCTCCGATCCAGAGGCGTAAGTCTCGGACATGGCGAGCGGGAGTCTCCTCTGGCACCGGAAAAGTCTTGAGCCATCTTTCCACGTCATTCGAAGCGAAGGTGACGGTGCGGAAGAGCTGTCGTTGGCATGGTGGAGCCCATGATTTGGATACGAGAGAGCAAGATCGGAGGGAGGTAACCGCTGAATCGGTGATAAGGTGACCCACTATCTCGTCGATGATATCTTGTGGGAGACTTGGAATGGCGATCGTCTCGGTTTCCACGGAGGTGGGACGCCTTGTTTTCGAGCATCCAGAGCCCATCGTGGTGTGTATGGATGAGAGCCATCATATCATGCGCTGTTGATTGCTATTTATTGCTAGGCGCCCGGGGCGCCACGACAACTCTTGATCCTGGCAACGTGGACGATGGACCCGGTGGAGGGGCTGGGGGTGAGAAAAAGGGTGACGAGGGGACCTAAACTGTACACGTTGGTATTCATTAGGGCGGTTTGTCGTGGTTCGATAAGCGCCGCACTGGGTCTTCACCGATTCGTCGCTCGCTTTGTTACCGCGGGCGCCTCGTACCATCAATATCGTGAGCGTTATGCATTCCCCTGTTTCTCAATGTCACCCCGTGGTGTTCCCCAGGTTCTGGGCTGCACTCACAATTACAACTAGCAGGTTGTTCAACAACAGTGCTCGTGGTGTCGCTGTAGGGGAGGCTTCCTCAACGGTTGGAAATCTTGAGAGGATGTTGCTGAGTCGAGTTGGAACTCAAAAAGTCTTTGATGACATCTTCTCGCCCCTTTCCCCTCCTCCGGTAGCGAGAGGTATAGGCGAAGCGGATCGGCGATCTGCGACGATGGTGGGGGGCTCCGTGCAGGGGTAACCAAAGGCCAACTATTTAGGCTTGGGAACCGTGTCACGGCTGGGCGAGGCGGGTGATGCTGTGCCCATGGCTTTCATATCCAAATGATCCACTGTGCATCATATCCGGGGACGGGTAGTCAACAGGTCCCGGTATGGGCCGACCGGTCCCAAGGAGAGCTCTTTGATCCCGGAGAAGCATAGTTGATGCGCGCGTTCTATACAGTAGAGCCTGGGGTCCGATTTGGGAAGAAGTTCAAGGCCAGTGCCCACACGTAGGGGGTGGGACTAGTGAAAGGCAACCACACTGAAGCGAGCAGTAATGAACGCGTACTTGAGTCTGCCATATTTGCTAACGGCTAACGAGGGAATACGCAGATGTCGCAGGTGAAGTGGCCGGGTGGATCTCGCGAACGCCACCCGGGGAAGGCTGAGATACCGATGCGACCTTTTCGCGACGCTTCAGCTCGAGCTGTGGAAAAAAAGAAAAGACGCCGTGTATTGATGCCGAGACGCCCGGGCGGAGCCTTGTTCCCACACTCGCCTCGATTGCCCTTCTTCCCCCTGCACACACCCACAACCAAATGTACTCATGTCAGGATTTTGGGCGGGATGTGACCGCCAACAGCGCCGCTAAACATGCGCTAGCCCGCATCACATAACATTCGCCGCAGACTATGGGCGGTCGGAAACGGTTATGGAAGCGGCTATAAAAAGCAGGTAGATAGCTACCGTTCCCTCTTACTTCCTCCAAGCCTCTCACCCCTCGTTTCCCCTACAGGCTTACTAGAAAATGGGTTCCGCCTTGCCCAAGTCTCGTCGACTGCAACCCCGACTCTCACCCGGACCCTCCAAGACCCCACGTCTCCCCCAAGAGCTCCTCGACGAGATCATGGACCACCTCGCGGGCGATTCCATCTCCCTTCGTAGTTGCTCGACGGCTGCGAGGGCCTTCGTGCCATCGTGCCGTTGTCATCTCTTCAGTCGCGTCGTATTCCGACCCCACAACCTTCCAACCTGGAAGATCGTCTTCCCCAATCCTTCGACCAGCCCTGCCACATATACCCGCGAAATGTGCATCCACCTCGCGCCTGATGCGCCGATACAATTCGCGGAGTATATGCCACACTTTTCGAACGTCCGCAATCTCACTTTGATCGGTGGGAGGTGCGATGACCGCGAATGGATCTCGAGCATCGGCAGACTCCCCATCTCTATCCGTTCGTTGACAATGAAGTTCGTAGCGGTCACAAAATCCCAAGTGCTTGAGATCATGGAACAGCTCCCCGACCTCAACGATTTCTCGCTGTGTACCTTCCAGGGAGGCGGTTTTCCGGCTGGAACGGGTGAGGTCTTGAAGGGGAGATACAGCGGGAGGTTAGAGCTACTGCTCATGGGCGATTTCCACGCCAGCATCGTGAGATCGCTCTTGGAAACACCCGGGGGACTGGCTTTCAAGAGCATGAAGCTGTTCTGCAACGCCGAGGACGACTTCTCGGTCTACGCGGACTTGGTGACCGCCTGCCAAGACACTTTGTCCTACGTAGACATCTCCGTTTCCGCAGAAGGTGACACCCGTTACGAAATACTGCCAACCGTGCACGCTGACGACTCCGGCAGCTATCATTATCCCCGGGAAGAACGTCCACGGGCTCGACCTTTCCCGCCATAAATCCCTCGAGCACCTGTCGTTCTCTTTACTTTCAAATTTCGCGAGCTGCCGTTGGTTATCTGCGGCGCTCTCAACCGTCAACCCAGGAAATTCACCGCACTTAAGCAGCATAACGATCTATCTCTATCGTTACGTTCCCCCCGCGCGCCTAGTTTCTGAGATCTCGGTGGTTGATGCCATGATGAAAGACCTTCGGGACGTCGGAACCGAGGTGAAGAGGATCAGGGCTGAGAGCGGGGGAAGGGTTAGGTTTGAGGTCGTGATCCCGCTTTCGTGGGTCATGAAACCTATCAAGTCGGCGTGGCCGAATGCGTTGGATGATTGTTCGTTCAGAGTGGAATATTAACTATATGTTCTTCGGTAGTGATACTTGTTTCTATCTTTAGCTCTAATAATACAAGAACGATTCCCTGTACCCAAAAGTGCGTAGGATCCGACGTACAGCCAGGAAGCAATGGCACGAACCGCAGCTCTCTGCGACCATGTGGAAATGCTATCTTTCCCACCCCCTTGAGGTCCTCCCGGCGATCTTGTTATTCTCCGTGACCGCTCGCCACTTGTTCCGAGCGAAGCGACCGTGTCAGGGTGTCCGGAGTACCATACGATTGACGCCTAGCAGGTACCGGATCGCAACAGTTCCATTGTCGAGTTCGGATCAGGTCGCGGGAGGAAGGACAACGTCCGAATGGAGTGATCCGCCAAGCGCGTGCTTGTGCGTGTGGTTGTTCGGGTCGAGCTCCAGCACAGTCTGAGTCAGTACACGCCGAGAGTCCCTGGCCAGAGGCTCCGTCATAACTAAGACGGTAGTGCTGGGTACCAATGAGATAGCGGCAGATATACAGCGCTTTGTCAAGATGGTTGTCATGATTTTCACCGATTTTCCTCTTTTCTACTCTAAGTCCCAGACGCTCACACTCTTTCCGTTCAACCATGACATATTTTTACCCTTTATCTTATCTTATCTTATCCTTCTTTTCTTTATCTTATCTTCTCAGGTCACATGATCAAGATG
>Ga0307509_10005946_pt1 | contig 16688 bp, 9 predicted proteins | sample 10_EM_MG_FD_202245 | JGI IMG/M metagenome (GOLD analysis project Ga0307509, IMG submission 202245) | Populus trichocarpa ectomycorrhiza microbial communities from riparian zone in the Pacific Northwest, United States - 10_EM | ecosystem: Host-associated > Plants > Roots > Unclassified | place... | reverse complement strand
AGACGGGGCCGGCGCCGAGGTCCGCCTCGAAGCCGATCACATGTTTGTCGACATCGGCCTGGTGCGCAGCGACGTAAGCCTGCGATCCGGACGTGCCGAATTCCTCGTTGGCGAACAGCACGACACGAATCGTACGATGCGGTTTCACGTCGAGACTGCCGATGAGTCGGGCGACGCCCATCACGATGGCCACGCCCGCGCCGTCATCGATGGCGCCGACGCCGGGGTCCCAGGAGTCGAGATGCGCTCCGAGGATCACGATCTCGTCGGCCCGATCGGTGCCGGGGATGTCGCCGACGACGTTGGCCGATTGAGCGGGCGGGAGGTCGCGCGAGGTCGATCGCATTTTCAGCCGCACGGGTTTGCCGCTGGCGAACTGCCGCTCGAGAGCGTCCGCATCGGGATTGGAGATGGCGAAGGCCGGGATGCGCGGTGAAGTGGTCGTGTAGCGAGTCGCGCCGGTGTGCGGAAACCGGGTGTTGCTGGTGCTGATCGAGCGGATCACGACGCCGATGGCGCCGAGAGCGCTGGCGGCGGACGGTCCTGCGGCACGCACCATTACGGCCTTGCCGTAGCCAGCGCCGTCACGTGTACGCTCCATGCGCAGCGTGAAGAACACGATCTTGTCCTTCACCGCGCCCGCCGGAAGCTGGGCCAGCGCGTCGAGATCCTTGACCATGACCGCGTCGGTCTCGAGCCCCTCGGAGCCCGTGCCGACACTGCCGCCCAGCACCAGCGTTGGCATCGTCTGCGGCCACGGCGTGAGCACCGCGAACTCCGCTTCACCGCGCACCCAATGAGGCACGGCCGCGGGCACGGTATGTACGTTGGCGAATCCCAGGCGCTGCATCTCTCGCTGCGCCCATGCGACCGCGGCCCGGTCGCCCGCGGAGCCGGCGGGGCGCGGTCCCACCTCCGTCGTGAGCGACTCGACCAGCTGGTAAGCCGTCGAGTCCGACATGGCGCGTTCACGCAGGGTCGCGGCGGCCGCGAGATCTGCGCGCGTAAAGGAATTGCCGTGATTTTCTGCACGAGGGGCAGCGTGAGCGGTGGCGAACAGCGACAACGAGGATGCGAGGATCAGTGGGAGTTTGTGTTTGCGCATGGGTCGATGGGGGTGCAGGGGCAAGGTAATGGCCTGGGATTCTATGTCATATGGTTATAATCCCCGGCGTTCATCCATTTGATCCCTATGGCCAAAGACATAGAACTCGCCATCGTGTTCGCTGATGTGGTCGGCTCGACTCGGCTCTACGAGGAGCTCGGGGATCAGCGTGCTCGCGAGGTGGTGGCGACCTGTATCGACATCATGCGGCAGGCCACCGAAGAACATCACGGCACCGTGATCAAGACGATGGGCGACGAGGTCATGTCCACGTTTTCCGTGGCGAACGACGCGCTCAATGCCGCCGCGAAGATGCAGAAGTCGATCACCGGCAATCCGGAACTGACCGCCGAGGGGCATCACGTCGCGATCCGGATCGGTTGCCATTGCGGGCCAGTGGTCGTCGAGAACCGCGACGTCTTCGGCTCCACCGTCCACACCGCGAATCGAATGACGAGCCAGGCGAAGGCCGGCCAGATCATCACCACCGAGGCGATGGTTGCGCAGCTCTCGTCGGACTGGCAATCGGCGGTGCGACAGATCGACGTCGCCACGCTGAAGGGTCAGGGCGCGGAAGTCACCTTGTTCGAAGTGCTGTGGCAGACCGAAGACATCACCAGCATGTTGCCTTCGATGTCGATCGCGGCGGCAGAAGGCCGGCGCGCGATGCGCCTGCGGCTCACGTTCGATGGCGGCGAAGTCATGCTGACCGAGCAGCGACCGAACGTCGCCATCGGCCGTGCCGACGACAACGATCTCGTGATCCGCGGCAATCTCATTTCTCGTCTGCATGCTCGCATCGAGATCAACCGCAACAAGTTCGTGCTGATCGATCAGAGCACCAACGGCACGTTCGTGCAGGCGGAGGGCGGCGAAGAGCTGTTCGTGCGCCGTGACAGCGTGCAGATCAAGGGCGAAGGGCTCATCGGTCTCGGGCGCGTGCCCGAGCGCGATTCTCCGCTGACGATCCGCTTCTACTGCGAAGAAGCTTGAGAAAAGGGGTCAGACCCCTTTTCTCATCCGAGGCGCTTTTCGATCCCGTCCAGTTCTGCCGCCATCTCGGCCGGCGCGCGCGTCCCGAACTCCTTCAGATACTCGCGCATCTCCGCGGCTTCGCGTCGCCATGCATCGGGCTGAACCGCGAGCAGCTCTTTCATCGTCGCGTCGCTGACATCCACGCCCTGAAGATTGAGATCGCCCGGTCGCGGCAGGTAGCCGATCGCGGATTCGTCCGCACCCACCCGTCCGGCGCAACGCTTCAGGATCCACTCCATGACCCGCAAATTGTCGCCATAGCCCGGCCACAGGAACTTGCCGGCCGCGTCGCGGCGGAACCAGTTGACGTGGAACAGCTTCGGCGGGTGCTTGAGCTTCTTGCCGACCGCCAGCCAGTGTTTCCAGTAATCGCCGAAGTTGTAGCCGGCGAAGGGTTTCATGGCCATCGGGTCGCGGCGCACGATGCCGACCGCGCCGGTTGCCGCTGCGGTCGTTTCCGAAGCGACCGACGCGCCGACGACGACGCCGTGCTGCCAGTTGCGCGCTTCATAGACGAGCGGCGCGACTTCGCGGCGACGGCCGCCGAACACCAGTGCCGAAATCGGCACGCCCTGCGGATCCTCGCTGCGCGGCGAGTAGATAGGATTGTTCTTCGCGGACACGGTGAAACGTGAATTCGGGTGCGCGGATACGCCGCCGCTCGCCGCGTCGAAGGGTTTGCCCTGCCAGTCGAACACCGGCGTGTTGAGCTTGCGGCCTTCCCACCACGGTTCGTCGTCTGCCGTCAGCGCCACGTTCGTGAACAACGTGTCGCGGTGGATCATGTCGAACGCGTTCTTGTTCGTCGCACGGTTCGTGCCGGGGACGACACCGAAGTAGCCGGCCTCCGGGTTGATCGCATATAGCCGGCCATCCGGTCCAGGATGCAGCCAGGCGATGTCGTCACCGACGGTCCAGACCTTCCAGCCCGGCATCGAATCCGGCGGGATCAGCATGGCGAGATTGGTCTTGCCGCAGGCCGACGGGAACGCGGCGGCGATGTAGTGCGTTTCGCCTTGCGGACTTTCCAGGCCGACGATGAGCATGTGTTCGGCCAACCATCCTTCGTCGCGCGCCTGCCAGCTTGCAATGCGCAGCGCGTGACACTTCTTGCCGAGCAACGCGTTGCCGCCGTAGCCCGAGCCATAGCTCTCGATCGAGAGCTCTTCGGGAAAATGCATGATGAAGCGCCGATTCGGATCGAGTTCGCCGATCGAATGCAGGCCCTTCACGAATTTTCCGTCGCGCGCGATGCGCTCGAGCGCATCGCGCCCCATGCGCGTCATGATCGACATGTTGATCACGACGTAAGCGCTGTCGGTGATCTCCACACCGCAGCGGGAATAGGGCGAGTCGATCGGGCCCATGCAGTAGGGCACCACGTACAGGGTGCGCCCCTTCATGCAGCCCTTGAAGAGGTCGCGCATCTTCGTATGCGCTTCGACCGGGTTCATCCAGTTGTTGTTAGGGCCCGCGTCTTCCTTGTTCTTCGTGCAGATGAAGGTAAGGTGCTCGACCCGGGCTACGTCGGAGGGGTGCGAGTAGGCGATGTGGCAGCCCGGGAAGGTCTGCTGATTGAGCTGCTTCAGCTCACCACTCTTCTCCAGTCCGTTCTTGAGGCGCGCGAGTTCGGCGGCAGAGCCGTCACACCAGTGGACCTGGTCCGGGGTGGTTAGTTGGCGAACCGAGTCGACCCAGTCGGCGACCGCAGGATAAAGAGAAGAAAGAGTTGCGAACGCTTGGGGCGCTGTGGCCATCGCGGGTCCTCGAAATGTCTGTCTGTCCTGACGAGACAACGGAGTATAGCGGCGTTCATCCGCGCTTCGAGGAAAAAGGTGATAGCGCTAACAATTCTGTGAATTGCGTGGAGCTATGAAACAGAAGATGGAAAAGAACAGTGCGCCCCGTGACCGGGGCGCACCGAGTGTCGCGAAACGTTTGTCCCGCGACGAGGGGGAGGGTCAGGCTGCTTTCGACGATGCGCGCTTGCGCGTCGCGCGCGTGGCGCGCGTCTTGCGAGCACGCTTGGCTGCACCCTTGCGGCCGGACAGCGTCGCGTAGGTCGTGCGCGCGAGCGCGCCGAATTCCTTGCCCGCGGCCACGGCAATCGCCGAGTTTTCCTTCACGAAGCGCGAGGCGTGGCGCTGCGCAACTTTGTTCAGAGCGCGGCCAGCGACGGTCAGGGTCGCAAGCGAGTCTTTGAGTACGTCGACGCGCTGGGTGGCGACGTCCGCGCGAGCACGGGCGAGGTCGAGCGCGGCCGAGGTGAGGTTCGCGGCTCGGGCACGCAGGTCCGACGACGCTTCAATGAGTTTGTCCTGGAAATTCATGGGGGCTCCTGTGCTGCAGAGCAGCAATGTTGCGTCGCATCATACTTTGGTGCGCTGCAATGTCAAGCCCAGGGATCACGCCGCCAGGGGAGTCTCCGAATCGAGGAAAGTCCGAAGAACCGGGGTCACCTTATCTATGGAGTGGAGCATGAAGAGGTGCCCCCCTCCGGGAACGATGAACAGCCGGTTGTTGGGGATGAGCATCGAAATGATCCGGGCGTTCACCGGCGGAACCAAAGGGTCTTCGGAGCCAGCCATGACGAGGGTCGGTTGGCGGATGCGATGGAGCCAGTGGATGCTGGTCCAGCCCATCCCCGCGAACAGTTGATAGATGTAGCCCATGAAGCGCGGCGCAATGACCCGCGACGCGTGCGCCGACATGATGTTTGGATCGCGCCGCGCTTCACCGCCGTAGATCTCGGCGGCGGCCTTCTGCATGTAGCCAGGCGACAGGTAGCGTCGCGGCGTCACCATTTTCGACAGCACCGACGGCCGTGCGGGCACCATCACCACGCCGGGCGACGTGGCGGCGAGTACCAGTCTCCGGCATCGCTCCGGATATTGACGTGCGAATTGTTGGGCGAGCGCGCCGCCCCAGGACACGCCGATCACATCCACTTGCTGATAGCCAAGGCGATCGAGCAGCTTTCGCGCCAGCCGCGCCAGTCCCGAAAATCGCCGCGGCCGCCAGCTCATCTCGGAACGGCCGATGCCAGGCACGTCGAAGATCACGATTTCCTTGTCGGGCAGCGACTCCATGAACGGAAAGCACAGTTCGAGGTTCGCACCGATGCCGTTGAAGAGGAGCAACGGGAGGCCATTGCGTCCATGCTGGGTGGCTACGCGCAGATTCACGCCATCGACTTCCACGAATTCAACTTGTGGCTTGCTCATCGCTGGTGAACGTAGCGCCCTGGTGCCGGATCTCCCGCAGGATGCATCACGCTTCCGAGTGTTTTCGGCGCAGCGACCTCGCCGCCGCCATGTTGGGAATACCACTTGCTCCAGTGATCCCACCAGCTGCCCGGGTGTTCCGTGGCGCTCGCCAGCCAGGACTCGGCGTCCTCCGGCAACGTGCCGTTGAGAAAGTACTTGGCTTTCGGATTGCTCGGCGGATTCACGATGCTCTGGATGTGTCCGCTCGAGGACAGCACGAAGTCGAGCTTGCCGCGCAAAACGTTCTTCGACTGATAGCACGCCTGCCACGGCGTGATGTGATCGGTCACGCCTGCAACGACGTACGCCGGGACGTTCACCCTGGACATGTCGATCGGAGTGCCGAGCGCGCTGATCTTCCCTGGGGAACTGAGCGGATTCTCCATGAACATCCGTAGCAGGTCCGCGTGGAAGTTGGCGGGCAAACGCGTCGTGTCCGAATTCCAGTAAAGGATGTCGAATGCGGGCGGGCGATTGCCCATCACCCAGTTGTTCGCCACGAACAGCCATACGAGGTCGTTCGGTCGCAGCCATGCGAACACGCGCGCCATCTCGCTGCCTTCCAGGACGCCCTTCGCCTTCGATTTCTGTATGGCGGCCGCGACTCCGGTGCGCGAGGCGAACTGCCCGAGCATCGTCGGCGCCGCGGTGTCGAGCACCGTCACGAGCAGCGTGGCGCTCGCGACGCGATCGTCGCCGCTCGCCGCGAGATGTCCCAACAGCGTCGCGAGCGTGAATCCGCCGGCACAGGCCGCCATGGTGTTCACCTTGTCGGCGCCGGTGACGTCGCACGCAACCGTGATCGCCTGTTTGCAGGCGCTGAGATAGGTCTCCATGTTCCAGTCGCGCTGCGCTGCCGTCGGATTGCGCCAGCTGATGCAGAACGTCTGCACGCCCTGCTGGACCGCGTACTCCGTGAAACTGCGGCCCGGCGACAGGTCGGTCGCGTAGAACTTGTTGATCTGCGGCGGCACGATCACCAGCGGGCGCCGGTGAACCCGATCGGTTTGCGGCGTGTACTGGATGAGCTCGAACGCTTCGCCGCGGTACACCACCGCGCCCGGCGTCATCGCGAGATTTTTCCCCACCTGGAATTTGCGCTCGTCCACCTGGCGGGGCATGCCGAAATTGTTGGTGAGATCGTCGATGAAGTTCTGCAGTCCCCATAGCAGGCTCTTGCCGCGCGTCTCGGTCAGGCGCTGCAGCGCGCCGGGATTGCCGAGCAGCGAATTCGTCGGGGCAAACGTTTCGGTGAAGAGCTGCAGGACGAAGCGGGCCCGCTCACGGTCGTCCTCGGTGGTCTCGGCGCGGTCGAGCACGCGGTTCAGCATGTCGCGCCACGCCACGAAACCCTGCATGAGGCGCTTGTAGTAGCCGCTCTTCTGCCAGACGACATGGCTGAAACGCCGGTCGCGCGCGTCCGGCAGGATTTTCGACGTGCCCATCGCAATCGCCGCGAGCTCGCGCGCGAAACCGAGATTCTCCTGAATGAGAACCTGCGGATTGAGCGTCATGAGCCGGAGCAATCGCTTGCCCGCGGCTAACAACTCTTCACGGTCGAGCCCGAGGAGGGGGTTCGCGCCGAGGATCTGCTCGGCGGCATCGGTCGCGGCCGCGTGTTCGAGCTCGGGTTGTGTCCCGTTATCGGCCGGCGCGAAGCCATCTTGAGCGGAATTTTCGTTGGCGGCGCGCATCCCGGCGGAGTTGATTTCCGTCACATTTTCCAAGGTCTTCAAGGGCTTTTTGACTGGCATCGCCGGCTCCGCTCGGGGCTGGTCTCGTTATATGTGATCCGTATCCCAGTGGCGACAGGACCGGCGTGACCCTAGTCACGTGGCCTAAGGCCCTCGATTCCTATTATGCATTGCAGCGAGGCCCCGAATCCCATGACGTCATGGACTTGGCGCTTCCTCCCGCAATCGGTCGCGGGCTTTTTCGAGGAGTTCCCATCTTGGCTTCAGTTCGCACGGGCGCTGCCGTTACAGCGCTGGCCCTCTATGCCGTGTTCGCGTCTGACGACGCGTTCGCGGTAGGCATTCCTGCGGGTACGACCATCGACAACACCGCGTCGGTGTCCTACTCGGTCGGCACGGTGACGGCGACTTCGACGTCGAACACCACGTCCGTGACCGTCGCGGAAATCCTCGATGTCGTGGTCACGGTGCAGACGCCCTCGGTGCCCGTGGCGCCGGGTTCGACCCAGCAGGTCATCCGTTACCGCGTGACCAACACGGGCAACGGTCCCGAGACTTTCCACCTCGTCATGAACGACGCGATCGCGGGCGACCAGTTCGATCCGGTCGCCGCGTCACCCTCTATCTACCTCGACACGGACGGCAACGGCACGCTCGGCGCCGCCGACGCCGCGTATGTTGCCGGCACGAATGATCCGGCGCTCGCCGCCGACGGATTCGTCACCGTGTTCGTCGTCAACAGCATTCCGAACTCGGTCATCGACGGCAACATCGGCCGCTCGAGCCTGAGCGCCGACGCGCGCACCGGCAGTGGCGCGCCCGGCACCGTGTACGCGGGCCAGGGTGCCGCGGGCACCGACGCTGTCGTCGGCACGACGGGTGCGATCGCGCTCGGCACGGGTGAGTACCTGGTGCAGGGCGTGTCGATCGTCGCCGCCAAGTCCCAGGCAGTCGTCGACCAGTTCGGCGGCACGACCCCGGTTCCGGGCGCGCGCATCAACTACACGATCGCGGTGAGCGCGACGGGCACGGGCTCCGCGACCGGCGTGATCTTCGCCGACAACATCCCGGCAAACACCACTTACGTTCCCGGCACGCTGACGCTCAACAACGTCGCGCTGACCGACGGCGCGGATGCGGACGCCGGCGCATTCGAAACCACACCCGTGACGCGCGTGAGCGTGCAGCTCGGCACGCTGACCCAGGCGAGCGGAGTGCAGACCGTGCGCTTCGCCGTGCGCATCAACAATTGATCAGGAAGTCCGCAGTGAAGGAGACACATATGACCCAGGGGATCCGGAATTTCATCGGCGCCGCCGCCCTCATCGCCTGCAGTTTCGCGAGCCCGACGTTCGCGCAATCGCCGGGCTGCATCTCGCTCAAATCGGTGGCGGAAGTCGAGAAGGACGTCGTCGACGCCAAGGGCCAGAAGAGCGTCACGCTCGTGCCCGCGACGACGGTAGTTCCCGGCACGGTGGTCACGTGGACTGTCACGGCCGACAACGTCTGCAAGCAGCCGTCCAACCAGGTGACGATCAACAACGCGATTCCGGAGCACATGACCTACGTCGCGAATTCCGCGACGGGTGTGGGCGCCGATATCACTTACTCCCTCGACGGCAAGTCGTTCGGCACTGCCGACCAGCTCACCGTGCAGGAAAGCGGCGCCGCCCGCAAAGCGCGTTCCGACGAATACAAGCACATCCGCTGGGTGTTCAAGAGCGCGCTCGCACCGGGCGCGCAGGCGGTGGCGCGTTTCCGCGCGGTGCTGAACTAGTTTTGTTTGAGAGTTATCAGGAGTACCCATGAAATCGTCCTTTGGTCAATTCAAGCGAGTCGGCATCGCTTGCGTTGCGCTGGGTTCGATCGCGGCGTCGCAGGCGGCCTTTGCAACAGGCACGCCCTCGACCACCACGATCAGCAACAGCGCAACGGTGAATTACACAGTGTCGAGCGTCGCGCAGACGCCCGTCACTTCCGCCGCGGCGACATTTGTCGTCGACAACAAGGTGAATCTGGCCATCACGCGCTTTGGAACGGCCACCACGCCGGTGGCGCCGGGCCAGCTGGCCCAGACCGTCGTGTTCCGCGTCGATAACCTGGGAAATACATCCCAGGGCTACAACTTCGGCGTCGTCGACAACGCATCGGGCGACACGATGGACATGAACGGCGAAATCGTTCGTGTTTCATCGCAAGCCTGTACAGCGGGTTCGTCGACACCGCCGGCGGCGGGATACAACGCTGGAACCGACACGCTGGCGTATATCAATACGCTCGCGCAGGACCAGTGCCGCTGGGTGTACATCGTCGCGGACACGCCGGCAGGCGTACTGAACGGTGACACCGCGAACATGACGATCACCGCGACGACGGCGATCGCCAACGTCACGGGCGCGCCGACCAACCAGCCGCAGACGGGCGTTGGCGTGGTGGACGACAAGGACACCGTCCAGGTGGTCTTTGCCGACACGGGCAACAACGGCCTGGAAGCGGCCACGGGCACCTACGTCGTTTCGACGGCGACGCTGGCCATCGTCAAGAGCAGCAGCGTGATCAGCGATCCGTTCAGCTCGTCGTTCCCGAAAGCGATTCCGGGTGCGGTGATCGAATACGCGATCACGTTGACCAACACCGGCGGCGCCAATGCCACGGGTGTTTCGGTCGGCGACAACCTGACGCCGACCGGCCTCACCTTCAACAACGCCTCGTACAACGCGGGCGCGTCGAACGTGAGCATCACCGTGGGCGCCGCGGCACCGACCTTCTGCAATGCAGAGGCGGGCGGCACCGATACGAACGGTGACGGCTGCGTGCGCACGGTTGCGGGCGTATTGACGGTGGGCGGTACCGCGCTCTCCACGGTCGCCACCGGCGGCGCCGCGACGCAGGCCGTCGTGCGCTTCCGCATGACGATCCCGTAACGACGGAACTGCGCAGGAAACCATCGCAGACATGATGATCGACGCCGCAGGTCGGCGGTCCTGGAGCCCCAGAGGGCGACCCAAGATCGACGCCTGTAACAACGGGTACTCTCACGCAGAGGGCGGGGTAGCAACTAGCTACCCCGCCTTCGGCGCGTTTATGAGCCGCATAAAAGCGGTTTGTGCGAGTGCGTTGTTATTTGCGGCGTGTCTCATCCTGCCGCAGGTTTCCGTGGCGCAGGTCACGGCACCGGGTACGTTGATTCGCAACGTCGGCACGGTGTCTTTCTCGGTGGGCACGGGCCCGCTCGTCGTGAACTCGAACGAGGTCTCGCTCGCGGTGGTGCCACTGCCGTCGCGGGCGGTGATCGAGCTGGCGCGCTACGAGTCGTCCAGCCAGAGCACGTTCACGGCGGGCCCCACGCAGTGCCGTCTCGGCAACGCGTTCACCCCGCTCGCATCGCCGGCGCCGCAGGGCACCGGCATGCTGGACCCGCTGACGGCCATCCCCATGCAGGACACCGGCGTTGCGCATGCCGGTGATCCGATTTTCGTGCGCGTCGTCGACGCTGACCGCAATCGTGATGGCTCGGTCGTCGAAACCGTGGACGTGCGCATCTTCGCGCGCGCCACCAATGACTCCGAAATCCTCCGGCTGTCGGAGACCGGGCCGAACACCGGCGTGTTCGTCGGCTACATCGCGACCGCGACCAACGGCGCCATGCCCGACTGCCTGCTGCAGGTGGAACGCAACTCGCAGCTCGACGTCACCTACGTCGATCCCACCGACAGCAGCGATGCGGTTCAAGCCGAGGCGCTCGTCGATCCCTTTGGTCTCGTATTCGATTCCCAGACGGGCTTGCCGGTGAACGGCGCCCGCGTGCGTCTCATCGACGACGCCACCGGCCTCGGTGCCACGGTGTACGGCGATGACGGCGTGAGCCGCTTCCCGAACGAGATGGTCACCGGCCAGGTCGTCACCGACCAGGGCGGCACGCAATACAGCCTGCCCGTCGGCGTCTTCCGCTTTCCGCTGGTCGCGCCGGGCAACTATCGCCTCGAAGTCGTGCCGCCCGGCAACTACACCTTCCCGTCGCAGCGCACGATCCCGGATCTGCAGACGCTGCCGGCCGCGCCGTACCGGCTGCAGCCGGGTTCCTTCGGGCAGGCGTTCGTCACGACGGCGGCGCCCGCGGTCGCGGTCGACGTGCCGCTCGATCCGGCCGGCGACAACCTGGTGCTGCGCAAGACCGCGGGCCAGCAGATCGCGAGCACGGGCGACTTCGTCCAGTACACGCTGACCCTCCAGAACACCAGCCAGACCGGCGCCTTCACCAACGTGCAGGTCGTCGACCACTTGCCGGCTGGCGCGCGCTATCGCGCGGGCTCGCTGCGCCTCGACGGCGCGCGCATCCCCGATCCCGTGGTCGCCGCCGACGGCACGAGCTTCACGTACACGCACCCGCACATCGATGCGGGCGCGACGATCACCTTGCGCTATGTCGTCGAATACACGATCGCGATGCGCGGTATGAAGGACGCGGTGAACACCGCGCAGGCCATCGCACCGGGCAACGTCCGCTCGAACCAGGCGCGCTCGCTGGTGCGCATGAACGACGAACTGTTCTCGCAGAAGGGATTCATCGTCGGTCGCGTCTTCGAAGGCAGCTGCGACGCCGAGGGTCGCGCCGAGGCCGGCGTGCCCAACGTGCGCGTGTACCTCGAGGACGGCCGCTACGGTGTGACCGACGAAAACGGTCACTACCATTTCGAAGGTCTCGATCCGGGCACGCACACGGTGCAGCTCGACAAGTTCACGTTGCCGGAATACCTCGAGCTCGCGCCGTGCGCGGATCGCATGAACCACGCCGGCCGCGACTTCTCGCAGTTCGCCGAGCTGCATGCCGGCACGCTGTGGCGCAGTGACTTCGTATTGCGCCAGAAGGCACCGGCGAAGGGCGACGTGGCGTTCGAATTCAGTTCCGCGCTGCTGCCCGACCCGAACGGCGAGGGCCTTGCAGCGCATACGGCGGTGGTCAGCGTCGGCGGCGTGAGCGCCGGCAACACGCGCGCCATGGTGCTGCTGCCGAATGGCATCGAGTACGTGCCGGGCAGCGCGACGGTCGACGGCGTCCACGTCAGCGATTCCGCGGCGCAGGTCGAGGGCGTCGGTGGCCCGATCGTGTCGGCCGGCGACGGTACGCTCCTGGCAAACCTTGGTGAACTCGCGCCCGGCACGGTTCGCGCGCTGCGCTTCGAGACGCACGCGACGCCGGCGGCCGGCGGTGAACTCGGTCTGCGCGCCGTCGCGATGTTCGATTCGCCGTCGAAGTCGGGCATTCGCACCGAGCCGGTCGAATCGAAGTTGTCGCGCGGCTCGGCCAAGTACGCGCGCTCGCAGTTCACGTTCACGCCGCGCTTCGACGTGCTCAAGACGGAGTTGTTGCCCGCGGACGAGCACGCGCTGCGCTCGTTGATCGACAGCTGGCGCGGGGCGCGCGAGATCTCGATCCACGCGATCGGCCATGCCGACTCGCAACCGATCTCGGGCCGCAACCGCAAGGTGTTCGCGGACAACTACGCGCTGTCCGAAGCCCGCGCACGCACTGTCGCGGAATACCTGGCGATCTCACTCGACGTGCCGGCCGGGCGCGTGCGCGTCGAAGGGCACGGTTCCGATGAGCCGATCAAGAGCGGCAAGGACGCCGCCAGTCTCGCGGCCAACCGCCGCGTCGACATCGTGATCGAAGGCGCGCGTTTCGAGGCGAACGCGCCGCTCGAGCTCGTCAACGCGGGTGGCGCGGCGCCGAAGATCGATACCGTCGGCGTGGTGCTGCGCCGACAGGGTGCCGACATGATGCGCGACCTGCGCAAACGCGCGGCATCCAGTGCCTCGGCGTTTGCCGCGAGCATCGACATCGCGGACCTGAAGCCGGGCATCAAGTGGCTCATTCCCGAAGACAACTCCTCGCCGCCGATCGCCGCGACGAAAGTCGCGATCCAGCATCTGCCGGACCAGAAGGTCGAGCTCGAGCTCAACGGCGAGCCGGTGAACGCGCTCAATTTCGACGGCATGCAGACCAACGAGGAGAACACGGTGGGACTGAGCCGCTGGCGCGGCGTGCACCTGCGCGACGGCGACAACCTGTTCCACGTGCGCATCCTCGACGCGGACGGCAACGCCGTGTGGGAGTCGAAGCGCACGGTGCACTACGGCGACGGGCCGGTGCGCGCCGAGATCGACAAATCACTGTCCAAGCTGGTGGCCGACGGTCGCACGCGCCCCGTGATCGCGCTGCGCATGTTCGACAAGTACGGCAAGCCGGCGCGCGCCGGCACCGCCGTGCCGTTCTCGATCGACGCGCCGTATCGCACGATGTGGGAAGTCGAGCAGCTGAACGACAACCAGATCCTCGCCACGGGAGCGCGCACGCCGCAGGCCGATGTCATCGAGGGCGGTGTTGCGCTGATCGAGCTCGAACCGACCACGGACACGGGCAACGCGATCCTGCGGCTGCGCTACAACGAGCGCCAGAGCGAAGAGGTCAAGGTATGGCTCGCGCCGGCGGCGCGTGACTGGATCCTGGTCGGCGTCGCGGAGGGCACGGCCGCCTACAACCACATCAGCGGCAACATGGAAACCGCGGCCGCGGCCGACCGCGAAGAAGGTTTCGAGAAGGACGGTCGCGTCGCGTTCTTCGCGAAGGGCCGCATCAAGGGCGACTTCCTGCTGACGATGGCCTACGACTCGGCGCGCCAGAAGCAGGACGCGCGCGAACGCCTCAAGGGAGTCATCGAGCCGGATCGTTACTACCTGCTGTACGGCGATGGCACCGAACAGCGCTTCGAGGCGGCCACGCAGAAGAAGCTCTACCTGAAGATCGAACGTCGCCAGTTCGTCGCGCTGTTCGGCGATTTCGACACGGGCTTCACCGTCACGGAGCTGACGCGTTACAACCGCAGCCTGTCGGGTGTCCGCAGCGACTTCGCCGGCGAGCGCGTGTCCGTTTCCGGATTCGCCGCACGCACCGATACCGGCCTGGTGCAGGACGAGCTGCCGGGCGACGGCACGTCGGGCCTTTATCGACTGTCGCGTTCGCCGATCGTCATCGGCTCGGACAAGCTGCACATCGAGGTGCGCGACCGCTTCGAGATTCACAAGATCATCGAGAGCCACGAGCTGTCGCGCTTCATCGACTACGATCTCGACTACGACCGCGGCACGGTGTTCTTCAAGGAACCGGTGCACAGCCGCGATGCCAACCTCAATCCCGTCTTCATCGTCGCGGATTACGAAGTGCGCACCGGCGGCGATGACCAGACCGCAGCGGGACTGCGCGTCGCGGCCAAGTTCAACGAAGGCAAGGTCGAAGTCGGCGCGAGCGCGGTCTCCGAAGGCGCGCAGGCGGGCGACACGCGTATCGTCGGCAGCGATCTCACCTGGCGCGTCTCCAACGAGACGCGAGTGCGCGCGGAAGTCGCGCAGTCGCAGTCGGACGATCCGCTGAAGCCGGACTCTTCGACCGCGTGGCTCATCGAAGGCAAGCACGCCTCCGACAAATTCGAGGCGCGCGCCTGGGCGCGTGAAGCCGAGACCGGCTTCGGCGTCGGCCAGCAGCTCACGGCGGATACCGGCACGCGCTCGGCCGGCGTCGAGGCCCGCTACCGCATCGGTGAAGGACTGCTCGTCACCGGTGAGGTGCAGCACCAGACCGTGCTGGCGAGCGATGCGACCCGCCTGCTCGCGAGCGCGGACCTGCAGATGCAGCGCGACGACTACTCGGTGGGCGGTGGCCTGCGACACGTCGGCGACGAAGACGCGGACGGCGACGCCCGCGTGTCCGACCAGGCCTTCCTGACGGCCAGCGTCGACTTGTTAGACGACCGCGTGACACTGCGCGGCGCGGGCGACCTGAGCCTCGGCGGCCAGGACGCCAGCGTCGACTACCCGGCACGCACGCTGGTCGGCCTCGATTACCACCTGTCGGGCGAATCGACGTTGTATGCCGAGTACGAGCACGCCGAGGGCGCCCAGATCGAAACCGACATCACGCGTGTCGGCGTGCGCACGCGGCCGTGGGACCGCACGCAGGTCAATTCGAGCATCAACACGCAGGCCACCGAGTTTGGCCCGCGCACCTTCGCCAACTTCGGACTCACGCAGGGTTTCCTGTGGAAGGAGAAGTGGATGTTCGACCTGGGCGTCGATCAGACGAACACGCTGCGCGGACCCGATCTCGAGCCGTTGAACCCGAACGCGCCGCTCGCTTCGGGCACGACGACCGACGACTTCTTCGCGGCTTTTGCCGGCGTTTCGTATCGCCAGGAACTGTGGCAGTTCACCAGCCGGCTCGAGCATCGCAATTCCGATCGCGAAGATCGTTGGGGTTCGACGACCGGTTGGTATCGCGAGCCGCTCGAGGGCCACGCCATGTCGGTCTCGCTGCAAGCCTTCGATTCCGACCAGGCGCAGGCCGACGAGACCACCGCGGTGGGTCGATTCGCGTGGGCGTATCGTCCGGACACCAGCAAGTGGATCGTGTTCGACCGTTTCGAACTCAAGTACGACGATCACAGTGGTACGTCCAGCGCGTACTCGTCGTCACGCGTCGTGAACAACTTGCATGCCAACTGGCAACTCGACCCGAAACTGCAGCTCGGCCTGCAGTACGGCGCGCGCTACGTGGCGAGCACCTTCGAGGGCGATCGTTACGCAGGCGTCTCGGACATGGCGGGCTTCGACCTGCGCCGGCAGCTCACGCGCCGCTTCGATCTCGGTGTGCACGGCGCTTTGCTGCATTCCTGGGAATCGGATGTCATGGACCACTCGACTGGCGTCGACGTCGGCATGACGATCATGAAGAACATGTGGGTTTCGCTGGGCTACAACTTCGCGGGCTTCCGCGACGACGATTTCTCGGCGAGCCGCCACACCGCGCAGGGTCCGTACCTCAAGATTCGCATCAAGGCGGATCAGGATACTTTCAAGGATTTGAGCCTCGACAGCCTGCGCCCCTCGCGCTAGCTTGCGATCAATGACGGATCTCGAAGAGGTATTCGGGCCGCGTGGCCCGCTGGCGCGAACGCTCGCGGGTTTCATGCCGCGCCGCTCCCAGCTCGCCATGGCGCAACGCGTGGCACTGGCGCTGGAAAATCGCGCGCCGCTCGTCGTCGAGGCCGGTACCGGCACCGGCAAAACGTTCGCCTACCTGGTTCCCGCGCTGCTCTCGGGCAAGCGCGTGATCATCTCCACCGGCACGCGCACGCTGCAGGACCAGTTGTTCAACAAGGACCTGCCGCTGGTCGCGGGCGCCATCGGCGTGCCGGCGCGCGTCGCGCTGCTCAAGGGCCGCTCTAACTATCTGTGCGGCTACCGGCTGAAGCAGCTCGGTGGGCAGCGCAGCCTCGCGGGCACACGCGACCGCACGTTGGCGCGCGTCGAACGCTGGGCGGCGATCACGAAGACGGGTGATCTGTCGGAGGTGCCGGATTTCGGCGACGCCCATCCGCTCGCGCCGCAGGTGACCTCGACCCGCGAGAACTGCCTCGGCGCACGGTGTCCGGAAGTCGGGCGCTGCCACGTCATCGATGCGCGCCGCAAGGCCATCGATTCCGACGTCGTCATCGTCAACCATCACCTGCTGCTGGCGGATCTCGCGTTGAA